>Ga0189291_100404_pt1 | contig 14885 bp, 15 predicted proteins | sample UW1redminimetaG_FD_130331 | JGI IMG/M metagenome (GOLD analysis project Ga0189291, IMG submission 130331) | Marine microbial communities from the Costa Rica Dome - UW179B-red mini metaG | ecosystem: Environmental > Aquatic > Marine > Oceanic > Photic zone | place: Costa Rica: the Eastern Pacific... | reverse complement strand
TCTAAACTTTTTTAAGCTCTAGCGCATTCTGCTCTGGATAATATATAAGTTGAGAATCAACATTTTCATCCTCATCAAAAAAAGAAAGTTTGGTTTCTTTCATCAATTCAATATCATCAATTTCTGATGGCTTAATCTGAAGCGGATCATAAAGAGATTGTTTTGACCCAAGCATGAGTTTTAATTCCTGATTCATAAAATCCATGTACTCTATTTTCAGCGAGTTTGTTTTTGCGTAAGTTATTATAAGAGAATAAGCCACTGAACCGGAATAGTGTAACCTATCACTTACATCTTTTGATAAACGCTTGGCATCAATTTGGCGAGCAAAGAAATAGAATTTGAGAGCTTTCTCAAACAAAATTTTGTCTCTATCATTTAATATCTTTGTAGTGGGTTGCATAACCTGATTTTAATTTGAATTAAAGATAATCAAGGATCTAAGAAAATGTCAGCTACTTTATCAACAATGTTGGAAATAGGAACAAAAGCACCTGATTTTAAACTTCCGAATACAGAAGGAAGTATGGTTTCTTTGAATGATATGAAGTTTGAAAACGGATTGTTAGTTATGTTTATTTGTAATCACTGCCCATTTGTGAAGCACTTGAATGAGGCTTTAGTTGAATTCGCAAATGAATACAAAGAAAAAGGAATTGAATGTGTGGCAATTAGTTCAAATGATGTAGAGAATTATCCTCAGGATTCTCCGGAATTAATGAAAAAACTATCCGATCAGCATCAATTTCCATATCCTTATTTGTACGATGAAAGCCAAGAAGTAGCAAAAGCATATAAAGCTGCATGTACTCCTGATTTCTTTTTGTTTAATGCAGAGTCAAAACTTTTTTACAGAGGGCAATTCGATGACAGTAGACCGGGGAACGGAAAGCCTATAACCGGAAAAGATATGAGAGATGCTACAGATATGATGCTAAATAAAGAGGCAACATACGAACCTCAAAAGCCAAGTATGGGTTGTAACATTAAATGGAAAAAAGGCAACGAACCAAGCTATTTCTAAATGAAGACTAAAGACATTCAAAAACTAAGAGAAGACTATTCACAGAGCTCGCTGGATGAGAACGATGTGGATAAAGATCCAATATCTCAATTTAAGAGTTGGTTGAACGAGTCTATCCAAACAAAACTGCCGGAGCCAAATGCAATGACTCTTGCTACGGTAGATGAAGATCATAAACCTCATTCCAGAATTGTTCTTTTAAAGGGAATAGAAAATGGAAAATTTATTTTCTATACAAATTATAACAGCTCTAAAGGCAAAGAAATGGATGGAAACCCAAACGTATCACTTTGCTTTTTATGGAAAGAATTAGAGCGACAAGTTCGAATTGATGGAATGGTTCAAAGAATGAGTCGAGAGGAAAGCGAAGAGTACTTTAAAACCCGACCAACTAAAAGCCAGATAGGTGCATTGGCATCAGATCAAAGTCAGGAAATAGAAAACAGATCTGTGTTGGAGAAACGATTCGAGGAATTACATACACAGTATGCTACCGGAAATATACCAATGCCTGAAAGCTGGGGCGGATATAAAGTAGAACCAAATTCAATAGAGTTTTGGCAGGGAAGAAGAAGCCGTTTGCATGATCGGATCAAGTACGAGAAAACTGAAACTAACTGGACTATTAAAAGACTAGCTCCCTGATATGCCAAAGATTAAGGAAAAAAGGATGGAAGAAGTCCGGTCATTCGAGAATACGTTTGACTGGCATGACTACAACAGTAAAAATCCATTCCCAAAAGGTTCGTGGAATGCTAAAATTTTTGAGAATGACAATCCAATTGTCTTGGAACTTGCATGTGGTAAGGGTGAATATTCAACCGGACTAGCGGAACTTTATCCGGATAAAAACTTCATCGGTTTTGATATTAAAGGAAATCGTTTGTGGGTTGGGGCACAGCACGCTCTTGATCAAAACTTAGATAATGTTCGTTTTTTCAGAGCATATATAGACCATTTAGATCAGTTTTTTGGAGAGAAAGAAATTTCTGATATCTGGATTTTATTTCCGGACCCGCAGCTAAAGAAAGACAGAAAGAAACTCACTTCACCAAAGTTTTTGGAATTATATCGGCCTTTATTAAAATCGGGGGCAACCATCAACTTAAAAACAGACAGCACTGAACTTTATGAGTTCACTAAAGAAGTTATTGAAGAACAAAACTTACAATTGTTAAGAGACATCGGCGATGTGCATAAAGAATGCCCCGAAGATTCTGAGTTGTCAATCAAAACCTATTATGAGAAGATGCATTTAGAAAAAGGAAAATTGATAAAATTTATCTCATTTAAATTGTAAATCACTGCATATAATTATAAACTGTACTAACAGTTCCATTAGCTGAGATCTTTCTCACCCTTGGTACAATGCCAGGATCTTCTTCCCAAAACCTCCACCATTTTCCGTCACCAATAGTTGATTCCAGTACATAAATGTCTCCGTTAAAGGTATCAATTCCGTGAGGCGACCACGGTTTTTCAGATTTTAGAATAACTTCACTGGTTCCGTTTGGCGATATTTTGATAATTTCTCTGTTCCCATAATATGCCAGATATACATTTCTGTCTTTATCTACAGCCATATCAAAAAATATATTCGCACCTGAAAAAGGAATGTCTTCAGGATTACTTTTCCTTAAACCTGAGATAAGTAATTTATATTCAATCCCATCGTAGATATAAATATCATCGCTTGACATAAAATAAAGTTCCTCATCTGGTCCCCAAGCAGTTAAACCTATACGTTCAAAACTTTGATCATTTAATTTTTGAACCTGGTCTAAACTATCCCGAAAAAAAATATCGGTACCGTTAGCAAAGTATACTTCTAGTTTCTTGTTCACAGCAATTGATTGAATGTGAAACTGACTCTGATCAGATGTAGTCGGAATTAGAAGTTGATTATCAGTGGGTTCAATTTTCCAAAGCTTATTTCTGTGTCGGGGATTTTGTCCACTTCTTTCAGCGGCAATGACATCTCTGTTTAGATTTCTCGAAAGTATAATATCGCTGGGCGACAGTTGAGCTTTTAGAACATGTTGCATCTCTTTAGAAGGAGTGATCTTCCAAACACAAGCATAATGGTTATCATCCTCAATAGGGCAAATAAACGTGAAGTAAATATTGCCTTCATTATCAATTACTAAGCCTCCCCAGGGATGAGCATTTATTTCTACTGATAGACTCAGAATAAAAAATAAGATGAAAGCAATTTTTCCTGACACTGTATTCATTAAGTCCGGCATTGGTTCAAAGATGATATATAAATAGTTCTGAGATTTGACGGGGTGAAAAGAAGTAAAATGAAATTTTAATATTCTTACACTTGATTTTCGCCTCAGATTAGTTAACTTCGTTAAGTTAACACTGTTAACCAATTTTAAAATGAGCGAAAAAGAACCCCTTTTAAGGGAAAAAATATTAAATATCAGTCGCCATCTTTTATATAACGATGGTCATACGTCTCTTTCAATGCGAGGAATTGCAAAAGAAGTGGGTGTTTCTGCGACAAGTATCTACCTGCACTTTGATAACAAAGATCATCTTTTGCACACATTAATCGAAGAATCGGTTGAAGCTCTTAGTGCATCAATTGAAGAACGGGTTGATGAACAGTCAGATATAATCACTCGATTCGAATCAATTATCAAAGGTTATACTGATTTCGCGCTTAATCATCCGGAAAAGTACCAGATTATTTACATGGTTAAGTCGGATGCAATGGCGAGATATCCTAAGGAAAAATTTCGCAGAGCCCGTAGATGCTATGAACTTTTAGTTAAAGTAATTGAATCTGGAGTGCAGGAAGAATTAATGGAGGAAGATGATCCATTAACTGCAGCTTATTCAATTTGGGCTCAGCTTCACGGAGTAATATCAGTAGTATTAAATCAAAGATTGGACAGCAGAATCAACAAAGAACATTTTATTGAAGAATCCATTCAACATATTGTGGAAGGATTTTTGGTCAGAACTCAAGTTTCTTAATTATCGGAGAACATTATGGAAGCATTATTAGAATTATTCGGATTTTTTAGCGAAGTCCCGCTTTGGGCTTCAATCACTGCAAGTGTACTAATAGCTATCGGCTTTGCCTATACCGGGGCTCCTCTTTGGTTGTGGGCAATTGCGGGTTACGCTGGGCTAGTTGGCTTAGATGCACCACAGTGGTTGTTTATTGTTTACACTGTTCCTGTATTAGTATTTAATATCAAGCCGATAAGGCGAGTACTGCTTAGTGGCCCAATTATGAAATTATTGGATGCGCTTAATTTTCTTCCCACAATTTCGCAAACAGAGCAAACAGCTATTGAAGCCGGTAATGTATGGATTGAGGGAGAGCTTTTTTCAGGCAAACCAAATTTTAAAAGAACTCTGGAGCAGCCATACCCTGACTTAACCAAAGAAGAACAGGAATTTTTAGATGGTCCGGTAGAAAAAGTGTGTGAAATGACCAATGATTGGGATGTTTTTGTAAGAAAAGATTTTACAGAAGAAACCTGGGATTATCTGCGCAAAGAAGGGTTTTTTGGGCTGATCATTCCAAAAAAATACGGTGGATTGGAATTCTCTGCTACGGCACATTCCGCAATTGTTGCAAAACTTTCTTCCAGATGCGGCCCGCTTGGAACAACAGTAATGGTACCTAATTCTCTAGGTCCTGCTGAATTATTGAATCACTACGGAACTCAAAAACAAAAAGATTATTACTTGCCGAGGTTAGCTGCCGGTGTTGAAATGCCATGTTTTGCACTTACAGAACCAAATGCAGGTTCTGATGCAGGGGGAATGACTTCTCACGGTGAAGTTTTTAAAGGAGAGGATGGAGAGCTTTATCTGAGATTGAATTGGAATAAACGCTACATCACGCTGGCTGCAATTTCAACAGTGTTAGGATTAGCATTTAAACTTAACGATCCTGAAAATTTGCTAGGAAAAGGTGAGGATTTAGGAATAACATGTGCTTTAATCCCATCAGATACTGAAGGAGTTATGCTAGGTAAACGGCATGATCCTTTGGGAGTACCATTCTATAACTGTCCTACCCATGGTAAAGACGTTGTTGTTCCGATCGATGCAATTATTGGTGGAAAAGAAGGAGCAGGAAACGGCTGGAGAATGTTGATGGAATCATTGGCAGTTGGTAGAGGAATATCGCTTCCTGCTTCAAGTTTAGCGGGAGCTAAGTTATCTACACGAGTTGTTGGTGCCTATGCAGCAATTAGAAAACAATTTGGTTTAAATATAGGGAAATTCGAAGGTATTGAAGAACCAATGGCTCGCATCGGTGGCTACACCTATTTTATGGAAGCCGCCAGAAAGTATACTACAGGAGGCTTAGATCAGGGTGAAAAACCAGCCGTTGTAACAGCTATTGCAAAATATAATTTTACGGAACACACTCGCGAAATTATAAATGATGCAATGGATATAGTTGGTGGAGCGGGAATTTCGCGTGGACCTCGTAATGTCTTTGCTCACGGTTATATATCTCTACCAATAGCAATTACTGTTGAAGGAGCTAATATTCTTACCAGAACATTGATGATCTTTGGACAGGGAGCTATTCGTTGTCACCCTTATGCCTTGAATGAGATCAATGCTTTGATGGATAAAGACGTTAAAGGCTTTGACGATAATTTTTGGGCTCATATCGGACATGTTGGACGAAATAAAGCTCGCTCCATTGTGCTTAGCATAACGAGAGGTCGCTTAGCAGGATCACCCGTTAGCGGTCCGGCAGCCAAATATTATCGCAAAATGGCATGGGCTTCTGCTTCATTTGCTTTTTTAGCGGATATCGCTTTAGGATCATACGGCGGTGGCTTGAAAATGAAAGAGAAGATTGCAGGTCGTTATGCTGATATTCTAAGCTTTATGTACTTAGGAACTGCTACACTTAAAAGATTTGAAGCTGAAGGCAGAAGAAAAGAGGATCTGGACTTTTTTAAATGGTCAATGGATTACGTTTTCTATAGAATACAAGAAGCTTTTGACGGCATTCTAAGAGAAATCAAAGTTCCCGGTTTAAGTTGGGCATTTCGCTTAGCAGGTGTTTGGTCGAGATTAAATCCGATAGGAACGTATCCATCGGATGATTTAGGGCACAGAGTTGCTCAGGCCATGCAAGAACCCGGCGCAACGCGTGATCGCATGACAGATGGAATGTATATACCTACTGATCCAAATGAGGCTGTTGGCAGATACGAAAATGCTCTGAATTTGATTACAGAAGCTAATCCTATATATAAGAAAATCTACGTAGCAATGAAAAAACGTGAGCTTCCAAAAGATTCATTCCTCAACTTGCTTAAACCGGCTTTAGATAGAAACATTATCACAAAAGTAGAAGCAGAGATGGTTGAAAAAGCGGAAGCAGCAAGAAATGATGCCATACAGGTAGATGAGTTTACATTAGATGAATATATGGATGCCACTCCGACTTCACCGGAAGGTAAAGGTTTGGAAACCAAGGAAGTAGATCAATTAGTATGATCTGCTGAACTTTACTCTACATCTAAAAGCCCCTCAGGTTAATTCTTGAAGGGCTTTATTTTTAGGTTATTATTCTAAAATCAGTCTATTTAAAGAATAATATGCTTCGGAATTTATTATTAATGGCATTATATTTAATAATTAGTTAAATATTAGGTTTAATCAACTAATTAATGTTATGAAGCTGGATTCAACAGATCTTAAAATAGTAGATATTCTCCAGAAGGAAGGGAGAATTGCTAATAATGAACTTGCTTCAAGAATAGGATTAACTACAACACCAACTCTTGAACGTGTAAAGCGCTTAGAGAGAGAAGGAGTTATCGAAGGATATTCCGCAAAGATAAATCGTGAAGCTGTTGATAAAGGGCTCACGGTTTTTGTAACGGTTACTCTTAGTGCTCATCAGTTAAATCTTATGAAAGAATTTACTTCTGCAGTTAAAGCAATACCGGAAATTCTAGCTTGCTACAACACTACCGGAGAAGGAGATTTTCTGCTTCATGTAGTAGCAAAAGACACCAAAGATTATGAACAGTTGATGAGAACTAAGCTAACCACTTTACCGGACGTACAGCGGCTACATACTAATATTGTACTTAACACTATTAAAGACGAAACAGCGATACCAGTATTATGATAGACATAAAAGTAAAACCACTTTCATTTGAATCCAGTGCCGTACATGCAGGTTCCGGAAAAAAAGATCAATACGGCTCTCACACCACACCGATTTATCAAACTTCGACTTTTGTATTCAAGAATGTAGAAGCGGGATCAAAAGCTTTTGCTCATGAAGAAGGAGGAGCGTCTCATATTTATTCAAGACTTGGAAATCCTACAGTTGAGCATTTAGAACGTGCAATTTGTGAGTTAGAAACGTATGGAATGGAAAACCGCGAATCATATTCAGGTGTAGCTTTTGGAAGTGGGATGGCAGCCATCACAACCGGAATTATTAGTATTGCCAAAGGAAAACATATTATCGCACAAGATGCTCTATATGGTTGCACAAGTCAGTTTTTAAAAGAAGAAACCGAAATGTTGGGGATGAGTACTTCTTTTATTGATATGACAGACTTGTTTTTGCTGGAAATGGAATTGAAGAAAAATCCGAATACAGCACTTGTATATTTAGAAAGTATTGCGAATCCAACAATGAAAGTTAGTGATATTGAAGCTTTGTCGGAATTGGCTCATAAACATGGCGCATTGGTCATGGTTGATAATACATTCGCAACACCTTATCACATGCAACCACTTACGTTAGGTGCCGATGTTGTGGTGCATTCTACTACAAAATATATGGGCGGACACGGAACTATAATTGGTGGCGCAATGGTAGCGAAGCAAGAGTTACTGGAAGAAAGTGGAACGTTCTTATTCAGAAAAAACCTGGGCGGAATTTCTGGTCCAATGGATGCTTGGATAACACTAAATGGTGTAAAGACACTTGCGTTAAGAATGGAAAAACATTCTTCGAATGCGATGAAAGTTGCTAGATTTTTAGAATCTCACCCAAGTGTTGAAACAGTTTGGTATCCGGGATTAGAATCTCATGCTCAACACAATCTTGCTAATTCAATAATGACTAATGGTTTTGGAGGTGTAATCTCTTTTGAACTAAAAGACGGTTTTGAAGCTGGAAAGTCTATGATGAATAGCGTAAGACTTTGCACACTTGCTGTAAGTTTAGGAACAGTGGATACTTTGATTCAACACCCGGCTTCAATGACACACTCTGTGGTTGATGAACAACTCCGTTGTGATGCAGGTATTTCAGATGGTTTGGTGAGATTATCTGTTGGAATAGAAAGTGCGGATGATATTATCGCTGACTTAGAACAAGCTCTTTTGAATTAAGAATTATTCAATTAAGAATTAGTTTCTGTTATTTCGACCAGAGGGAGAAATCTAAAATCGCTTTCAAAGTTTAGATTTCTCAGTCTTTACGTTCCTTCGAAATGACAGAATATTTTATCCTAATTCTTAATTCCTCGAAGCGGATCACCAACCGCCACTGGCACCACCGCCACCAGAACCAAACCCACCGCCTCCGCCAAAGCCGCCGAAACTTCCGCCACCACCGGAGCCAAATCCTCCACCAAATGAAGAACCTCCGCCTCTGCGCGGTCCGCCACTTGCGAGCAAGCCCCAAAGAAGTACATCAGAGCCACTTAGAGTTCGTTTCCCTCCACCATGATTTCCACCTCTGCCACGTCTTATCAAAACAAAGATGATTACGACGATGAAAATAATTACTTCCAAAGGAAAACTTCCTCCTTCACTGTCAGATTTGCTACGTTCAGGAAATCCTTCAAACTCTCCAGCGGCAAGTTGTATCATTGCATCGATAGCTCGGTCAATTCCTCCGTAAATATTGCCCTGTTGAAAGTTAGGAGTAAGTATATCATTGAGAATTCTGTTCGCCATTACATCAGGAATTGCACCTTCAAGTCCGTACCCAACTTCAATTCTGAATGCACGATCGCCTTCAGAAATAAGGAGTAGAACTCCGTTATCTCTTTCACCTGCCTGACCCTCCCAAAGTTTCCATTTGGAAAACGTTACATTTGCAACTTCTTCAATGGAGTTTCCCTGAAGCGATTCAATAGTAGCAATTGCAAAAACATTGGAGGTTGAATCACGATAATTTCTAAGTTTTTGTTCCAGTCGGTTTACTTCCGATCCGGAAAGCATATTGGCATAGTCATTAACAAACCCACGAGGGTTATCAGGGAGAATGTCTTGTCCGGAAAGATTCAGTGATACAAAAAGTGCAATTATTAACAGAATTGATTTACGCATCTTTATCATCTCCATAACTTATATCATCTGATAATTCATTGATATCGTCTTCACCCTGATAGGGGAAGAATTCTCTTAACTTTTCTCCTATCTTTAAAACGGCTTCTCTTAATCCTGTTTCGTAATCATCAGCCATAAAATATCGGGTTAATAGGTCTAGTTCATCATTCCAGAAATTTTGTCCTACTTTTGAATGAATTCCTTCATCACCCCAAATTGCAATTTTATGATCATCCGTTGCTACATAAATGATAGTACCATTTCGAAGTTCTGTTTCATGCATATTGAGTTCAGTAAATACTTCTTTAGCGCGCTCAATGGGATCTTCATTTTCACACTTAGCTTCAAGGTGAACACGAATTTCTCCCGAAGAAGAAGTCTCAGCTTCCCGAATCGCACGGATGATTGTTTTCTCTTGATCTTCGTTTAGGAAATCTTTCATATGATGGATGTGAGATGTAAGACACAAGATTTAAGATTGAGAATTCCTTAAATCTTGTGTCTTGATTTTTGTGTCTTTTAATTAACTACCAAAATCTACGTTAGGAGCATTTTCAGCACCTTGATCTGCTTCGAAATAGGCTTTTCTGTCAAATCCACCTATGGAAGCAAAAATGCTTGTAGGGAACTTTCTGATAGAACTGTTATATCTCTGAGCAGTGTCATTAAATCTCTTTCTTTCCGTTGCGATACGGTTTTCAGTTCCCTCTAACTGGCTTTGTAAGTCTCTGAAATTAGCATTCGCTTTTAATTCAGGATAGCGCTCAACAGAAACCAATAAGCGTGATAAAGCACCACTCAATTCACCCTGTGCTTGCTGAAATTGTTGAAATTTAGCTGGGTCGCTTAAATCACCGGCACTAATATTAACTGAAGTTGCTTTGCTTCTGGCTTCAATTACAGAAGTTAATGTCTCTTGCTCAAAATTAGCTGCTCCTTTTACGGTATTAACCAAATTTGGTATCAGATCTGCTCTTCGTTGATATTGATTTTCAACCTGAGCCCAAGCTCCCTCAACTGCTTCTTCCTTTTCTACCAATCCGTTGTTTACGCTTATTCCAAAAAATACGAGTAAGCCTACAACAACAAGCCCTATTATTAATTTACCTTTCATGATTTTGTATTTAGTTGTTTAACTTAAGCCCGCATACGAGCCTAAATTTATTTTGGTTCATTCAAATCAACATTAATCAAAAACTATTCCATTGTCAGATCTAAACCCAAAATTCATCTACTTTGACCTAGATGACACACTTCTTGATCACAAAAAGGCAGAACAAAACGGGCTCAAAGATATTCACAGTCATTTCGAAGAATTTAATGACATTTCGCTAGAAGCTCTGATCAATACCTATCATTCAATTAATAAAGGATTGTGGGAAGAATACGGAAGAGGAGAAATCGATCGTCATATTTTACACCGCAGGAGATTTGAAGAGACATTAATTGAATTAGGAATTGATGGCTCACTTTACGAGGAGGTAGGTAAAGTGTATATGGAATACTATCGAAATCATTGGGAATGGATAGATGGAGCTAAAGAAGCTTTTAATAAAATACGAGCAAATTATAATGTTGGTTTAATAACGAATGGCTTTGCAGAAACACAATGGATGAAGATCGGACAGTTTGGTTTTGAAGAAATGGTAAGCCAGATCGTTATTTCAGAAGAAGTGGGAGTAATGAAACCTCATCCTAAAATCTTTAATCATAGTACAGCATTGGTTGGATTAGACCGTTCAGAAATCTTATATGTTGGAGACTCTCTTTCTTCGGATGTGAAGGGAGGAAAAGCAGCAGGATGGAAAGTAGCTTGGTACGTCTCCAATCCGGATAAAGAAGAAAAAGAGTTGGCAGATGTGGTTTTTAATAAATGGGATGAGTTACTAAATAGATTAAATATTTAAACTAGAAATTAGCTCTTACTGCTACAAAGAAATTCCTGCCTGGTGCGGCAATGCCGGATGAATAGGGTCTGTATCTTTGGTCTGTAATATTATCGACACCTCCACTTACTTTTACTGTTTCATTGAATTGATAGGATGAATTTAGATTCAATGTATACCAACGAGGTGAATATGGATCTCCATTGTCATCTTTAGCGTAAAGATATTCCTTGCCTTTTTCTGATGGGGCTAAATTTGAATTAGAAAGTTCTCCGTTGTATTCAGCATAAATATCCAACTCAAGTTTATTATATGTGTAACTTACATGTGTTTCTCCAAAAGTTGGAGCTGCATGTCTTAAAGGAGCCATAGTTCCGTCTTCCTGCTCTTCTTCACCTTTCTGAATATTGATTTTACTTGATATTCCTAAACCTGAGGGAAGTTCGAGATTTAAACCCGCTTGTATCCCATATACTCTTGCTTGAGCCGAGTTTTGAATAGCCTGCACTTTGCTTAGGCGACCATCATATTGAATACTATCCTGGCCATTAATTGTAAAGTCTCTTCTGATTAAAGCATCATTTAAAATAGTGTAATATGCTGTTAATTCAACTTTAACTACTTCACTAAGTATTTTAGCAAAACCAAGATCAGCATTGTATGCATATTCCGGTTTCAAATTTGAATTTGGGACTACGACAGAACCGGGTTCGGAATCAAAAACTTTAGCAGCGTCATCAATATTTGGGGCTCTGTAACCAGTTGATAGATTAGCATTGATCAATAATGTCTCATTAACTGAATAAGCTAAACCGAGACTTCCTGTAAAAGCACCTTCATTTATGGAAATATCATTGAAGGGAACAGGGTAAAATGTTTGATCAAATGTAGCATCCAAAAAGAAATGGCTATATCTGACACCTGATTGGAGGTTAATTTTTTCAGAAAGCTTTAAACGATGGCTAATGTAACCTGAAAAAGAATTCCAGTCGGAACCATCAGGATATCTGGTAGAGGTTTGAGAAGTGGAATTATTGTCTAGATCTTCGGTAAATCCAAAAGATGAAATATCATTCAGTACAATTTCTCCACCATAGAAAATTCTATTCCTTGAATTAACATTTCTTTCCAGATCAAGGTTTGTAGTAAATACATCTACATTTTCTTCACGGGAAACGCGTTGGTCTGATTGAAATCTACGTGTATGTCTACTCTCTCTAAAATACTGCTGAGAAATTGTTAAGCTTGCCTGATCAAATAGCGGACCATCAGATTTTTTTAGTATGTTCAGATTGTTCATTTGCCATATTTGAGGACCATAATACCATTCAGCATATCTAGGATCGCCATTGCTGTTTGTTAAAGTTAAACGATCGAAACGATCCAGGTCAGACGACTCAGAGTAATGAAATCCGAAATTAATATCCCAATCCTCATTTGGTGCGTATCGGAGCTTTTGCATTAAATTCAATTGATTAAAGCGAGTAGGAGTCAAAACTTCAGGATCAGAGTTTATGATTACTGAATCCTCGTTTTGATACTGAGCGACATTAAACCTTCTCAGGTATTCATTTGGGCCAAAAGAGCCGATTTTTAAATCTTCAAAATCCGAATAACTGATACTGGAGAGCGAGGCAAATTTTTCACGACCTAGATTTACATCAATATGGACTGTGCGTTCATTATTTGCTGATGAGGTTCTAGCTGTTGAATTACCTCGAGCATATAAATCATCATTTGTAGAAAAGATGGGTTTTGAAGTATAGAAGCTCATTACACCTCCGATTGCATCACTTCCATAAATAACCGAGCCGGGGCCAAATATAATCTCCGTGTTTTGAATTGCAAATGGGTCTAATGAAATCACATTATGTACGTTTCCACTTCTGAAAATAGCGGTATTCATTCGTACACCATCTACAGCTATAAGAACTCTGTTTGTTGCAAAGCCCCTGATCATTGGACTCCCTCCACCAAGCTGGCTTTTTTGAACGAAAACTTCTCCTGAAACAGTTAAAAGGTCGGCAGCAGTTTGAGGGTTTTGAAGCTGGACACTTTCAGGACTGATTGAGGTAACTTTAAGTGGTACTTCTCTTGTTTCCTGTTTCCAGTGAGATGCAGATACAACAACTTCATTGAGAGAAAGATCTGAAGGAAAAAGAGAGATCATAAACTTCTGTTTCTTTATTTCAGAAAAGCTCATCACTTTTTCTTTGTAACCGATATATTTAAATGAGATTTTTTTAGAATTCTTAAATGGCTCTACTTCTACTCTGCCTTCGTAATCAGTGATTGCAGAGATATTATTTCTAGTGTCAAATAAAGTCACAAATTCTATTGGGAGCCCCGTTGTGTTGTCTGTAACGGTAACAATTTGTGCATCGGCTACAATGTTAAAAACTCCGATAAAAAGACTAATTAGTAACAGTTCCCTCATGTAATAATTTTGCAGATGAATTAAGCGTAAAGATATATAATCACTCTCGGCTCAAAAAATTGTGCGAAATTACGTCTTTTTTAACTTAACAGGCATAAATAATCTTAAAAGTTACTCAATTTTACTACTTAACGGTTTTATGAGTGCCATCACAGAATTGAGGGGTATTGGAATGTTTACAGTTACACATAGCATAAACTTTGTTTTCATCTACCTGAAAAACAGTAGGGGTAATGCCTGAGCCTTTATGAGAACCGTCACACCAAGGTTGATTTGAAGATTGGCCACAAGCACACCAAGCATAGTTTTTTTCTGTTTCCAGCTCTACTAGTTGAGGCTTGGTGTCATAAACTTTTGGCTCTGCCATGGATTGATGTATTTTGAAATTAATAAAAGTTTAATATCGTTATTAATAACTCATTTCTACAATTTTTTTCGCATCATCCGGCGTGATGTTCTGACGTTCTCCCAATCCTTTCCAGCCTCTTTCTTCAAACCGTTCTTTAATAATGGATGAAGTGTCTTCGTAATTATCAGTGTAATCAGAAAGCTTTGTATCTATTTCTAGAGAATGAAAATAATCTTCTGTTTTTTGAATTCCGGCTTCTGCTTTTTCCTTTAGAGTACCATCAGTTATTCCCCAAACTCTTTCAGCATATTGAGCTAGTTTTTCTTTTTTATCATCTAAATTATATTTCATTTGGCTTGGATGTATAATAGCGAGAGTTCGTGCATGGTCGATTCCGTATAAAGCAGTTAGCTCGTGCGCCATCATATGCGTTGACCAATCGTTTGGAGTTCCTACTCTCAACAAACCATTCAGAGCCATTGTACAACTCCACATAAAGTCAGAGGCGGCGTCATAATCAGATGGATCTTCCATAATTTTAGGTGCTACTTCAATAAGAGTTTGCATAACGCTTTCCGCTATACGATCCTGAAGTTTTGCAGCAACAGGATAGGTCATATACTGTTCTATAACATGCGAGAACGAGTCAACTAATCCGTTGGCAATCTGGCGTTTTGGTATAGAATGAATAACCTGAGGATCTAGAATTGAGAATTGTGGAAATAATCCTGGTCCACCCATAGTCCTTTTTTCCTTTATTTCTTTTCTTGTAATTACTGAGCCTGAATTCATTTCTGAACCGGTTGCTGGGAGAGTAAGTACCGTTCCGAATGGCATTCCCTTCTCAGTTTTGATTCCTTTTGCGAGAATATCCCAAGGCTCATC
>Ga0189291_100403_pt1 | contig 14892 bp, 9 predicted proteins | sample UW1redminimetaG_FD_130331 | JGI IMG/M metagenome (GOLD analysis project Ga0189291, IMG submission 130331) | Marine microbial communities from the Costa Rica Dome - UW179B-red mini metaG | ecosystem: Environmental > Aquatic > Marine > Oceanic > Photic zone | place: Costa Rica: the Eastern Pacific... | reverse complement strand
TCTGAACTTGAACGGCTTCCAACTGATTTCTGCTTCATCTTCGCTCCATAAGGGCTACGATGAACCAAAAACCATCTCTTACGCAATCATAACAATCTGTCTATCAAATGCTGACGCCGGACACCCATGACAGCGCATTGATTGGAGTGATTGCGTTAAGCAAGTCCGCCCAACGCCGCACTGAAGAACAAACGATGTCAGAGAATGAGGCTTTTAAATGAACGACAAAATTGCCTACCAAGCTGTTGCTGTTTTTGATGGCACAAAGTTGCATTGGGGAAGAAGTCTGGTGTTGTCAGGTGGCATTGTAGAAGGCATTGTTGATAACAATAGTCTGCCCCAAGATTACACCATCAGAAAATTTGAAGGTCAAATCGTGTCGCCGGGTTTTGTTGACTTACAGGTCAATGGGGGGGATGGCGTTTTGTTGAGCAATGATCCTTCGCTTGAAACCTTAAAGCGCATGTCCACGGCCCATATTAACACCGGCACGGCCGCCTTTTTGCCGACTTTGACCACAGATGCGCCTGAAAAAGTAAACTGTATCATAAGTGCCGTGTCGCAAGCGATCCAAGGCAATGTGCCCGGAATTATAGGTTTGCATCTTGAAGGGCCGCATCTTGCGAAGTCAAAAAAGGGTGCCCATGATGCTGCGCTCATCCGGTCAATGGAAGCAGACGACCTCGAGACGCGCTGTAACGCCGCGATGTGCTTGCCTAGCCTGATGGTAACTGTTGCAGTTGAAGCGGTATCGCCAGAACAAATTCAAAAACTATGTGCCGCAGGGGCAATTGTTTCACTGGGAAACACTGACGGAGACCATGAAGCATGCATGAAAGCGGTGGCAGCGGGCGCGACCTGCGCACCCCATTTATATAACGCGATGAGTCAATCAAGCGGCCGGACCCCCGGTCTGGTTGGTGCAGTTTTGTCAAGTCAGCAATGGTCAGCAGGAATTATTGCCGATGGGCATCACGTGCATCCAGCTAATGTCGAAGTTGCCTACCGAACGAAAGCGCCAACCAACGGTCTCTTTCTGGTGTCAGACGCGATGGCACTCACGGGTGCAAATTCAAAAGAATTCGATTTTGGCGGGGGTAGGGTGAAGCGCCAAAATGGGCGCTTGGAGCTTGCATGTGGCACCCTTGCAGCTGCTGACATTGATTTATCGACCAGTGTACAAAATTTGATGAACTTCGCCCATATTGATCTCGAACAAGCGCTTGTCTGCCCTACAAGTGCCCCCGCCAAAGCCATCAATCGCTCGCCAAGCATTGGCAGTTTTGTCGTTGGAAAGCAGCCGCATTCACTTATTAGTTTTGCTGCAAATGATACAACTTTAATCACGTCTGTGAAATTGTCTTAATTTTGTTACTCATGAATTTTGCCGCACTTGCATAGTTGGCAAAAACATGTGCTGCCGGTTCTTCGTTTAGTCCACCCAAACCACCCGAATGAAAAGCAAACCGTACATTTGCCCTTTTAGCGGCCTCAGCGTCGACATGGCTGTCGCCGACAAATAAGGCAGCGTGAGGTTTCACATTTAATTTGTTCAAACAATAATTGAGTGGCCCGGGGTCTGGCTTTGGCAGTATGCTGGATTCAAACCCAGCAATGACATCAAAATATTGATCTAATCCAACAGATTTGAGGATCGAATGTGCTCGTTTAATGGGCCGATTGGTACAAAGAGCAATCTTTACGCCACTTGATTGCAGATTTTTGAGGACCTCATCAACACCCGGATATTTTTTTGTATATTGCCCGTTTGTGCCGTCATAGGCAGCTTCAAATATTTGCGTGGCTTTTACCAATTCGCTTGTCGTCAATTTTGCTCCAGCATGCACAAGACATCGAGCGATGAAAACGTCTTGACCATTGCCGACAAAACTACCCACTTCTTGCTTTGGAATGGCCTTGAATCCAAAGGTGTCCAACATGGTGCTGGCCGCATGGTGGAAGTCGCCAAGACTATCCACCAGCGTACCATCTAAGTCGAACATCACAGCCTGAAATTTAGGCTGCATTTGCCTTTTGCCTTTCTGCTAAAAAGACAGCGCTGCGTGAATTGATAACTAAACCAACCGTCGCGCCCAATTCCAAAATGGGTTGGTCGACTGCGTGGCTTTGGTCCACAACAATTTGGGTGTTTGCCACATCAACCAAGTACCGCACCTGCGCACCCAAGAACTCGCGATGAGTGATTTTGCCTCGCAAACCAGACATTTCGGCATTCTTGGACAAGGAGATATTCTGTGGCCTTAGAACCAGACTTCCCGTTCCAAGCGCTGAGTTTTCAATCGCCAATTGCTCGCCGGTTGGGAGAATGAGCTTTTTTGCTCCTTTCACGTCAACCAATTCACCGCTCAAAATGTTGGCGGTGCCAAGGAAGCCCGCAACGAAAAGGTTCTCTGGATGATCGTAAAGCGATTGGGGTGAACCAATTTGTTGAACAATGCCCTGATCAAGCACAGCCATCCGATCGGCGGTGGTGTTAGCCTCTTCTTGGTCATGGGTAACAAAAATGGTCGTCAGCCCTAGTTTTCGCTGAAGTGACAACAGTTCTCTGCGCATTTGAACCCTAAGGCTCGCATCAAGGTTTGAAAGCGGTTCATCAAGCAACAATACATCAGGTTCAGTGACGATTGTACGTGCCAGAGCCACCCTTTGTTGTTGTCCGCCGGAAAGCTGGGAAGGCATGCGTTCTGCGTAGTCCAAGAGGCCAACCAATGAGAGTGCTGCTTCAACTTTGTCGTCAATTAGTTTTGCCTGGATCTTCTTTTCCACTAAGCCAAACGCCACATTTTTGCGCACTGACATGTGAGGCCACAAAGCATAACTTTGGAACACCATACCGACATTTCGCTCCCAAGGTGGCAGACCGGCCAAATTCCGATCTCCGACCAAAATCTGTCCTTGCGGTTGCGGACCAAACCCTGCAATTGCGCGCAGCAAAGTTGATTTGCCGGAGCCCGATGGCCCTAAGAAGGCGAAAAATTCACCAGCTTTGATTTCTAGATTTACACCCGTTAGCACCTTCGTATTACCAAAAGAAAGATGCAGATCACGAACGCTGATCCCGGTGCTTTTGTTTGTATTTGTCATAAAAATTCTCCGTGATTTAGCGCGCGATCTATTGATCGCCGGTACGAGTTTTGCGTTCACGATCGATGATAAATTGCGCCAGCATGGTTCCAGCGGCCACAATAACAACGGCTAAGATTCCAAGTGCTGCACCTGCACCACGCCCAGACGGCGTTTGCATGAACAAATAGATGCCATAAGCAAGCGGCGCATCGCTGTTGGACGACACCAACATTATCGTTGCCGAAAGCTCCACAGCGGCCGTTGCAAAGCTGGTAACAAATCCAGCCAAAATGCCACCAGACATGAGCGGTATGACAACTTTTCGAATTGTGCGAGACCGTGTTGCACCCAAATTTTCAGCCGCTTCTTCCAATGAAAGACTAACCTGTTGCAACGCGGCCATACATGCCCGCAATGCGTACGGTAAACGCCTGATCATGAGTGCAACGACGATGATCACCCACCAACTTGCCAATGGCTTTCCGATGATCGGCACATCAAAATCGTTGAAGGTACGTAAATAACCGATGCCAAGTACAACCCCAGGTACTGCCAGCGCAGCCGTTGCCATATAGTCCAGCCATTGCCGACCAACGATTTTTGTACGCAACACGATATAGGCGATGGCGGTGGCCAAAATAATATCAAGGAATGCCGCTGCCCCAGCATATATCAGTGTGTTTTTGATATAAGCGCCAGATTGGCCAAACATTGTGTTGAAGTTTCCAAGCGTGTAGCCATCTGGCAGTGGGCTGTAGGACCAAATTGTGCCGAAGGCCAGCAATCCGAGTGCGATATGGGGCGAAAGAACGAGCGCCAAAATCGCAATCACAATGCCGTAGGCAACAACATTTTCCCGCGTTGAAAGTTTGCGTCGGCTTAGTCCGCCGCCCCCTTTTTGGGTTGTCGCATAGTCTTTGCCGCGCATCAGCAAAAAGCTTGCCCAAAGGGAAAACACGGAAAACGCAACAAGGATGAATGAAATCACATAGCCCATCGGATCAGATATGCCGATCGATGAAATCCGCAAATAGGCTTGAGGTGCTAACATGTTGTTGACGTTCAACAGCAGTGGGGTTCCCAGGTCATCAAACACCTTAATGAAGACCAATGACGCACCAGCAAGGTAGCCAGGTGCAGCCAATGGAAACACAACCCGTCGGAAAAGACGCAAGCCATGCGCACCCAGGTTTTGAGCACTTTCTTCCATCGAACGGTCGATATTGCGTAAGCTGGCCGAAAGGTTGATTAAAATGAATGGAAAATAGTGCACACTTTGCACCAAAATGACGCCGTTTAGCCCCTCCATGAACGGGATGTTGATGCCATAGTTTGCCAACATCAGGTTGAAGGAACCATTTCGTCCAAACAACAATTGCATGGCAATGGCGCCCACAAACGGCGGCATAATCAAAGGGATAAAACCAAGGCTTTGGATAAGTGCAGCGCCACTAAACTCAAATCGAGAGGTGATGTATGCCAATGGCAATGCAAACACACTTGCCAGAACGACTGACATTGCCGACACATAAAATGAGTTGAAGAATGACTCTCTAAAGAGTGACGACGCGAAGAAATCCCCAAAATTTTGTAGCGTTAGTGCCCCAGAATTTGGGTCCAAAAAGGCGACATAGATGACCTTGGCCACTGGCAAGATGAGAAAGCCAAACAACAAGGTCGCAATAAATATCGCTGCGAGTGCTGTTCCAGAAAGTGATGGGAAAATCCGATCCGTAAAAGATCGTTTGTTGCTCGGCTTTTGGCCGGCAATTGTTGACTGCTGTTCCATAAACGGTCCTTTGCCAGACTGAATGCGCTGACGCCGTTGGCGTCAGCACTGTTTCAGGAGGGAAGAAGCTACAAAAGGCTAGCGGCTTCGTTAGCGAGTTCGGTGGCGCGTTTGTAGTTTGCTACTACTTGCTCGTCCCACTGTTGCTCGATCTCGGCTTGACGACCTTCAATAACGTCAGTTGCAGCTTTACGCTTGCTCTTGAAGACCGCAGCAAAATCTGGATCCAGAGATTTTGCTTCATCGATAGGCATTTCCGCGATTAGTGCACGTGCTTCAGCAATAAGTGCTTTGGCTTGCGCATTATCACTATCGCCCAACTTTTCTTCGGCGAGTTGCACAGCACGAACTGCAGCACGCAAATCGTCCAAGCGATAGGTAATCATCACGTCAAAGAGTGAATTGACCACGTTGTAGCGCTCACCAGATTTGTTAACGTCAAAGCTGACCGAGGCTTTGATTGAGCCATCAAATGGATTTGGAAATCCTTCAGGCGCATTGAAATATGCGTCTGCGTTTACGGGCAAACGGCGAATGTCGGGCAACATCAACAGCTCTTGGCCTTCGACAGACAAGAGGTAGGAAATAAACGCCTGAGCAGCATCTTCGTTCGGAGCATTTGCAATGATGCCAACGTTTGCAGGAACGATGGCCGTTGTTTGAGGATAGACAAAGTCGACAGGGAAACCAGAAGCTCTTGATGCAAGACCAAAGAAGTCGATCACAATGCCAAGACCAAATTGGCCGGAGTTTACGCCGTCAGGTACTCCAAAGCTTCGCTCAGTTACATTCGAGAAATTGCCAGAAATGAATTTCCACTTTGCCCAGCCTTCTTCCCAACCATCACCTTGGATAAGGGTTTCAACGGTGAGGTGAGTTGTGCCCGAGCGTGAAGGCGCGGACATGCCAACATGTCCAAAATATTCAGCTTTTGCTAGGTCATCCCACTGCAGGGCTGGCTTTAGGCCCTTGGCCGCCAAATAACGCTCATTGTACATAATGCCATAGCCGGCCGCAGCAAAGCCATTGTAAAAACCATCGGGGTCATTGATAGGATAGCCGCCAACATCCGAAGGGATTTTGGCATTTGAAACACCCGACTTGACCAACAAGTTATCGCCTTTTAACACTTCAAAAGCGTCTGGTGCAGAAGCCCAAAATAGGTCAGTGGTATTCGAGCTTGCGGTTTCTTGGATGTATTTAACCGCCGAGGATGTCGACTTGTTGATGACTTCGACATCGATGTCTGGGTACATAGCTTCAAAGCCAGCTTCAAAAGGCGTCGTCAGTGTATTTGGAAATGATGTTACAACGACCAGTTTTTCCGCAGCCATCGCTGATGTGCTCATGATCACGCTTAATGCGGCGCCAGCTAACAAAGTTTTTCGAGTTGAGTTCATGTTGGTTCCTCCCAATTCATGTGGTGTGAGCAAATGTGCCCGCACCCCACTCATTGCAACAGGTGTGCCAACAAATTGAATTTCTTAAAGCATTGATAAAAAAGTATTATTTCAAATTCGAGAAACGAGATTTCTTTTTTGTTGAGTTTCTTTTGACGCATTTGGGTCAATTTTGACCTAAAATTAGTCTGATAGAAACTGTTTGGATATTCCGTGCTTCTTCATACGCAGATAAAGCTTTTTCCGCGGTACATGCAGAAGTGTCGCCGCTTCACCAACGGCTCCCTTGGTTTGCCGAAGGGCTGCCTCAATTTTACTCTTCTCAAATATATCAAGCGCTTCATCTAATCCTTGAATAGAAACAAATGAGGCTGCCTCCGCGGTTTCGTCAAACATGAGCGGCAATCCAATCACAAAACGCTCTGCGGCATTTTTTATTTCTCTGACATTACCGGGCCAATGATATCCAGATATTTTGCGCCGAACACTGGCGCTTAGTTCCGGCACGGGTCTGTCGTGCAAACTGGCCGCAGCTTCTAGAAACCGGCAAAAAAGCAATTCTATATCTTGTGGTCTCTCCCTAATGCTTGGGAGGTCGAGTGAGGCGACATTGAGACGGTACATAAGATCAGAGCGCAGTTTGTTCGCGCTCACAAGCTCTGAAAGCTCGCCCTTTACTGCAGCAACCACCCTGAAATCTAACTTTTGTGACTTTCCACTTCCAAGCCGTGTCACTTCTCTTGTTTCAAGTACCCGCAACAAAAGTGCTTGAAATGAAATTGGCATGGATTCCAGTTCGTCCAAGAACAAGGTGCCAGAGTTCGCCGCTTCGAAATAGCCTATATGTTTGGTCTCTGCGCCGGTGAAAGCACCTCTTTCATGCCCAAAGAAAGCGCTATCCACCAAATTGGCAGGCAGCGCGCCGCAATTGACGGCAACAAATGGGGCATCTTTGCGTTTTGAAAAATCATGCAAGCATCTTGCGACTAAGTCCTTGCCAGTGCCCGTTTCTCCCTTGATGACCATGTCCACATCAAGCGGCGCAAGCATCGCAACTTGTTGGCGCAATTGCTGAACAGAATGTGAAATCCCCCCAATCCGGATATCAAGCTCATTAGAGTGCAATAGTGATTTAAAGCGCCTATTTTCGAGGAACAGTTGGCGCTTTTCTAGCGCTCGACCGACAACTGCCAGCAATTGATCCGGATCGACCGGTTTTTCTAAGAAGTCATAGGCACCAGACTTTAACGCCGCGGTTGCCTGTGCAACCTGCCCGTGACCTGTGATCATAATAAATGGAATATCTGCGTCGATTTTTTGCGCTGCATCCAAAAGTGCGTGACCATCCATTTTGGGCATTCTGACATCACTTATGATGATGCCATTGTGTTCAGGCGCAATTTTCTCAAGTGCATCTGACGGATCTTGAAAGGTGACAACCTTATGACCGGCAAGTTGCAGATTTTCTGCAATTTCTTCCAGCAAATCCTCATCATCATCAACTAAAATAATCGATTGTTTTTGAACTTTACTCATTCTGAAAACCTTAGTCCGAAGTAGGCCGTTGCGCCTGCACCAACATTATTCTCGAGCCGCAAGGAGCCGCCCAAATCCTGCGCAATCGTGTAGGAGATGCTTAGTCCAAGACCTGTGCCCTTGCCCACTTCTTTGGTCGTCACGAAGGGATCGAAAGGGTCGCGCTCATTATCGTGCAATCCAATGCCATTGTCAGAAACTGCAATCATGACCATGTTGTTCTCACGATTTGCTGTAACTAAGATTTTTCCTCTGGCTGGTGTCGCTTCCTCAATCGCATCCATCGCGTTTGACATGAGGTTAACGATAACCTGTTCGACGAGTAGAGGGTCGGCAAACACATTGCAATCCAGTGCCGTTCGGTCCAGCTCGATAATTGTATTCTTTTCAACGGCCTGACGCGCCTGGAGTATTTCCAAAGCACGATCTATCGATTGCAGCAAGGGAATTGATACGATTTCATAGTCCGAGCGTCGCGCAAAATGTGAAAATTGCTTCACCAACGCCGACATGCGGTCTGTCATTCGGATGATTTTGTTTAGCGCTTTTTCAAGCACTGCACTGTCTACCCCAGATTTTAGTTTGGTCAGAGTGTTATGTGCAGCAAATCGGGTAGCTGAAATTGGCTGATTGAGTTCGTGCGATATGCCAGCAGACAGTTGGCCCAGGGCCGCGAGTTTTCCAGCTTGCACCAAGTCAGCCTGAGTTTTTTGTAGTTGCTGGTTGGTGCGTTCGCGGTTTTCAATCTCTGTCTGCAATTTAGACAAGGTTTCTTCGCGTTCGCGAACAGATCGACGGAAAACTTCAACCGCGTTGCCCATGCGCCCAATCTCGTCGCTCCCGCTTGGCATCAGTGGGCCTTCTGTTTCTCCGCGGGCGATTGCACGCATAGCAATCGATAATGTGCGCAGCCTCGCCACGATCCGCCGACGCACATAAAAAACAACAATCGCTGAAGCAGCCAATAGGCCCGAAATCGTCAACGCAACAATTCTGCCGCTGGCATTTTGCATATCTGTCAGGGCATTTGCAGCAACCTTTACTGCAACGTCACGACGGTTTGATCCAATTTCTGATAGCTTACTTTGAAAAAGTGAGAGGCTTTGCTGGGTTGCGGCCAGCTCCAAAAACACCAGTTGTCGTTGTTCAATTAATTTGCGCCCGAGTGCAAAAATGCCATCTGTACCCTGCGAAAGTTGCCGTAGTCTTGCAAGTGATTGGTGCAATGTGATTAAACCACCACCTTCACCAAGTTCCGCGAGCAATCGCTCCGCTTGGTCTAGGCTCTCCGCTGAAATGTCAGCAAACTGGTCAAGGCTTTGGATGTTTTGGACATTGGTTGCTTGCAACATGGCGGTAATCGCGAAAGCACCTTCACGACCCGCGTCTTGAACCAGTTCTCGCTTGAAACTCTCAGCGCGCAGTAATTCAAACTCAGACTGGAACCAAGTTTCGCCTTGCGCTTCTGCAAGCCTTGTTATGGCGTTTTCGATATTAAATGATATGTCCAGCAGAAGCGGCGAAATCTCGCCCTGAAAGTCAGCTTGTAGCCATCGAATTTCTTCCGCGCGACCAATCATTGCTTTTTCTAGCAAAAACTGATGATCTGACTGTGCCAAAAGCAAGTTAATGTGTTCTTCGATTTCTCCACGCAGCGGGTCCAAACTTGTCTCTGAAGCCAGACTGATTTTTTCCGTCAGGGCAGTCAGCGCAGAACTCAGTTTTGCTTGAAAATTAGGTTGGTCCTCGCGAAGATAAGGCTCACCCAAAACAGTTGCCATTGCCGCCAATTCAGTAACGCTTGCAGCAATCTCATTAACTTGGACAATTTCGGGCATTTGGTCTTGAACAATGCCGGTCATATCATTGCCAAGGCTTGTAAACTGTAGCACCGTTGAAGCAGCAATGATTGACATGATCGCTGATATCAAGAGGAATGATGCGAACAATCGGCCCCACACACTAAATGCACTTGGAAAAAGCTTTAACAGTGTCGCATTGATGTCTGACTTTGGCTTAACTGTCATTCTCCCAGTGCCTGCAGTGCGCTTTCTGCCGCCAAGAGCAGTTTTTCAGCTTCTGCGCTCCATTGTCGCTGAAATGCCTGTTGCTTTGTCGTGTTCGGTGCGTAGCGCGCGCCGGGACCGGGCATGGAACTTGGCTGCATTCTTGAGATGTCATATTCACTAACGGGCATCGTGAGCAGGTTTTTGCGCGCCGTTTTTAGCAATAAGATGTCACTAGGCTTCAGCTCCCCCTTTGCCTCGGCAAGGTAGATTTTGCGCCAAATTGCTCTTCTGCGGCTAAACTGATTTGTAATGAACTGATCAAAAATCTCATTGACCATCCAGTATCGCTTTGCGGCCATTTTAGGATCATAGCTCGCCCAGCTGAGTTTCAAAGCCGCTTCAAGTTCTGGGTAGGCCGAATTGTTTAGGCTTTCTCGAACTTGCATATCGATTGGAATACGGTTCAAACTGGGGGTCAGCAAAATTTCTTGTCCATCTTGCGACAACACAAAAGCTACAAACCGGTCCGCAAGTTCGGGTGCGTGGCCGTTTCGCAGCTTTGCAATTCGCGCGGGAACCAGCATCACCGGGCGACCATATCGAAAAGCGATGTCCGGTTCTGAGATGGCGAGAAAGTCAATGTTCAAACCAATGTCGAACCGCTCGGACTTCAACCCATCGATCACGCCAAAACTGCGCGATGTAATGGTGGCAAAATTTGCGCTTAAGGCGAGTAGATATTTCCAACCATCTTCCCAACCTCTGTCCTGCAGGAATTGTTCCACGAGAACATGTGTTGTGCCGGAACGGGACGGGCGGGCAATGCCAATTTTTCCGTAGTATTTTACATCAAGCAAGTCATTCCAGGTTTGCGGTGGCTCTACAATATCGTCTTTACGCCAGCTCCAACCAACGGAAGAAAGCGCGAAAGGATGATGAGCATCGCCGGCAATGGGGGTCAAATGGTCGAATTCGTCCAACATGTCAAAAGCCTCCGGAGAGGAGGCCCAAAACAAATCGAACCCTCTTTCATTTCCCAACGAAATTTCACCCAAAGCATGATTTGTATTCTTGTTTAGAACCAAAACATTGATGCCTGGGTTTGAAGCCTCGAACTGTTCGACAAATGGGCCAAATACGCGTTCAGACATGGAAGTTAGTATGCGTAGGGTTTTGGGAACTTCGTTGGGAATGTCTAGGGAGAACGCGGCAGCATGCGACAGGAACGCAAAGCAGACCACCAATATAAAACCTACACGAAACATATTTGACATTTTGATGTTTCTACCATGTTGGCAAGAGATTACAATTTAGTTCGATTGCATTGTGCATTTTGCAGGGTGGCATTTTACCTTCAAAACGACAAAGCACAAACTTCACAAATTTTGAAATCAAATTAAATTGCCGCTGCAATCAGATGCGAATTCGTATCCTGCTTAAAAGACCGAGTTGAAGTAAACTTTAAGAACCTACTGTGCTCGGCTAGTACCAAGGAGATAAGATCGAACGATGATGGTCCGTTTTTAACCTATTTAGAGAACTATTCAATTTTTGCGTTAGGTCACTTTGTCCGCATTGCGGCCCTTCGGTGAAAACTTTGGATGTGCAGATCGAATGCCCGGTTTCGGGAAATCGAAATTTGACGGTGAACGTCCGCAATGGGCGGCGATCTCGATAGGTGGACGCAACACTTTAGACTTTGACCAAAGATGGAGTGCTCGCCATAAAGTCTAGGCGTCGTCTTTTCCACTCATCCGCTCAACGGATGAACCCCAAGCTTAAATGACTGTGATGAGAATCTGCGCGGGTTGACTATTGGCGCACTCAATCATACCCAACCAAACCCTTCCAAATGCGCACAGTGGTAGGCAGCATCGCCAGTCTAGGTCATAAAGCTGAGATGTTTGCAGTCTAGTGGAGTCAATCCTAGTGCACGTATATCGAGGCATTAATCCTTAATAACTCCGCCGTTAGAATGCCGTACCGGAAACTTGAAGCAGGCAACCGATGGCAAACAAGCTGTGGTCAAACGCAATTATAAGAAACTTGTTGGTGGCACTGGCTTATGGCGTGCTTGGCAAAATCGGTGTGTCACTCGCCATTCCACCGGGCTATGCGACTTTAATATGGCTGTCCTCAGGTGTAGCGCTATTTGCTGTGTTGCAGTGGAGTTGGCGCATACTACCCGGTGTGGCGCTAGGGTCTATGTTGGTCAACTTCTCATTCGATGCAAGCGATGCAGGCTTTTCGGTCTTGTTGCAATCCCTGCTCATCCCGTTTGTGATTGCACTTGGCGCGGCAGTACAAGCGTTCCTAGGCGCATGGCTACTAAGGAAATACGCCCGTTTTCCCAACCAGTTGAACGACGAACGTAGCATTTTTCTGTTCTTGTTTTGGGGGGGCGCGGTTGCTTGTTTGTTTAATCCGATTTGGTCGACCAGTGCCCTGCTGTTTGTAGGCGCTATTCAACCCTCTGAGTATCTTCTAAATATGACAACTTGGTGGGCTGGTGACGTTGTAGGTGTTGCCGTTTCAGCGCCCATTTTGCTTGTTTGGACCTTTACCAAAGCAACAAATTGGCTTCGCCGGGCACTAACGGTAACTTCGTCAGTATTTTTGGCATTCGTTGTCACTGTATATGTTGTCAGCATGAGCGCAAGTTGGGAAAGGCAACGCCTGCAACTGGAATTTGAGTCTTTGGTTGATTTGGCTGGCGTGTCGCTTTCAAGAACGTTCGAAAATCATGCCGACGTGCTCCATTACATGGAAGGGTTTGCGGCATCCACCGACAATATGAACCGCTCAAACTTCAAAGAGTTCTCATCCCGCTTTTTACGCAACTTCGAGGGACTACAGGCGCTATCTTGGAACCCATTAATCGTTCATTCGGAGCGAGATAAATTTGAGGCGAGCGTACGAGCTGAAGGTTTCGATGACTTTACAATCAAGGAGCGAGATACAGCGGGTGAACTGGCGCCAGCGCAGGTAAGGCCAAACTACGTTAGCGTGCGCTTCATTGAGCCGTTTGACGCCAATCGGTCAGCATTTGGCTTCGACGTTGGCTCAAACGAAGCCCGACGCCAAGCCTTTGAAGCCGCAATTGATAGCGGGGACATCATAGCAACGCAAAGAACAACTCTCGTTCAAGAGAGTGAGAAACAGTTTGGCGTGCTCGCGTTCATGCCCGTTTATCGAGGTGGAAGTGTACCACCTGATGTTCAATCGCGGCGCGCTAACATCAAGGGTTTCATGGTAGCCGTTTTTCGTGGAGGCGATATTGTTGAAACCGCCCTTGCAGATTTTGCAACGGACCAGTTTGTTTTGCAGCTGAACGACCGGAGTGCGCCAGAGGGCGAGCAATTTCTCCTTGAAAACCTTTCTCAGGATAAAGGGCAGCGCGAACTCCAGGAGCAAGGTTTTTTTGGCGGATCGGAACGCCTGGAGAAGACATTTGAAATCAATTTTGGCGGGAGACTTTGGGAAGCAGAGTTCTTTCCCTCGAAGCGTTACGTTACGCAAAATCGCGAGCGAAATGCGTGGTTGCCAATGGCCGCAGGACTGTTTTTTACGATCATCGTAGGCATATTCGTTTTGCTCGTAAGTGGTCGTGAAGAACGTTTGAATACTCTTGTTGAGAACCAAACGAAAGACCTCGTCTTGAGTGAAAAGCGTTTGGAGGCAGCGCAAGAAATTGCGAGCATTGGGAGTTGGGAATATGATATTGGCCAGAACGAACTCTGGTGTTCAAATGAAGTGCTTACAATTCTTGGCGTTGACGAAGCACCCAAAGAAATGAATATCGACTATTTGTCGGACTTCTTTCACCCAGATGATCGTTCCCGGGTCCGCGGAAACCTAAGGATCGATAACTTGACGGAAAGCGCCAAGAGTTTCGAACACCGGCTGGTGTGCTCAAATGAGCAAATAAAAAACGTGCTTCAGCATGTTGAGCTTGTCTATGCCAATGGGCACCCTTCAAAGGTAATGGGCACTGTGCAGGACATCTCCGAACTTCGTAAACTAGATCGCTTGAAAACTGAATTTGTTGCAACGGTCAGCCATGAACTGCGTACGCCGCTCACGTCCATCAAGGGAGCACTCGGCATGTTAGCGGGCGGGGTCATCGCCGATATACCCGAAAAGGCGAGTGGGTTGGTAAAAATTGCCTACGCAAACTGTGAGCGGCTCGCCAACCTTGTGGATGATTTGTTGGACATCAATGGAATTATGGCTGGCAACATTGTGCTACAAAATGAGCGAATTGAACTAAAGGCATTAGTTCAAAAAGCCGTCACTTTGAACCAATTATATGCTGAGCAGCACAACGCAACATTTTCAATTGACTATTGCGAGCCAAACTTGATGGTCTTTGCGGACCCAGCTCGCCTGATGCAGGTTGTGACTAACCTATTATCCAACGCCGCAAAATTTTCAAACAGCCCAGGGCAAGTTTCAATTCGTATCGAACGTGTAGGCGAAAACGCGAAGATCTTGATAAGTGATGACGGCGAAGGTGTGCCATCTGATTTTAGGTCCAAAATTTTCAACCGCTTTTCTCAGGCCGACGGTTCTGAAACTCGGCAACAAGGTGGTGCGGGACTGGGCCTCTACATTTCAAAAGAAATTGTCTTGGCGATGAATGGCAGTATTGATTATGAATCGCCACCTGGGGACGGAGCTACGTTTTATGTCGAATTGCCACTGACGACGCACGACTCGGGCTAAATCTCCGCGAGCGCATAGAACCGGACATGCGCCTTTGGTGATGCCCGCGCTAGGTCAACGTTGGCTACTGGACAAACGACCAAGCTCTAAGACTAAGCAATTGCAGAAAAAGGGGAGGTGGTCATTTCACTTTTCAGTTTGAGCGATATAAAAAGTGACCGAAGCAGACAATTGTACTGTTGTTATCAGCGAACGATACTGTGTTGAACCGACATTGTTTGATCTGTCCGGCGTCAGCATTTGATAGACAGATTGTTATGATTGCGTAAGAGATGGTTTTTGGTTCATCGTAGCCCTTATGGAGCGAAGATGAAGCAGAAATCAGTTGGAAGCCGTTCAAGTTCAG
>Ga0189291_100402_pt1 | contig 15014 bp, 28 predicted proteins | sample UW1redminimetaG_FD_130331 | JGI IMG/M metagenome (GOLD analysis project Ga0189291, IMG submission 130331) | Marine microbial communities from the Costa Rica Dome - UW179B-red mini metaG | ecosystem: Environmental > Aquatic > Marine > Oceanic > Photic zone | place: Costa Rica: the Eastern Pacific... | reverse complement strand
TCAAACTCTCCATTGTAAAAAATTTAACTTTATATACTCTGTGAGCCGACCCTACACTCCATCATTCAAAAGAATAACTTCATAAAGCTCGCACAAACAATCTGTCTTATGCTTCAATAATTTCCAAAGAACTACGCCACAAATTTCGTTTTTGTGACAGAAACCAAAGATAAGGGAAGTTTATATTTTATGCCAATTTTATTTTAAAAAACTTTCACTTTTTTTGGCATCATGCGTTTCCTTATCAAATTCAACGCATAAAAAAAGAAGTGCCTGATAACTTATCGAACACTTCCTCAATATTTCGGGAAGAAGTTACTTTGTTTCTTCGCTATTCTCTTCTGCGGAAGAATCATCTTCTGCTTTTTTTACTTCTTCAACTTCAGAAACAACTTCTTCCTGCTTCTTTTCTTTTGTTTCTGTTGTTGACGCATCTTCTGTACTTGTAGGAGTGTTGGATTTACCAGCTCTTCTAGTACGCTTCTTCTTAGTAGTGTTTTCACCCTCAGGGGCAATATCATTGAAATCAACTAATTCGATAATTGCCATTTCAGCAGCATCACCTTGTCGGTATCCGGATTTGATAACTCGAGTGTAACCACCCGGGCGATCTCCTACCTTAGGTCCGATTTCAGTAAAGAGTTGAGTTACTGCATCCTTATTCTGTAAAGAAGAAAAAACTTCTTTTCTGTTGTGATGAGAATCTACCTTAGCTCTTGTAATAAGAGGCTCAACAAATCCTCTAAGTTCTTTAGCTTTTGCTACAGTAGTAGTGATTCTATGCTCTTTGATAAGAGCCATAGACAAAGCACGAAGTGTTGCTTTTCTATGAGCCGCTGTACGGCTTAATTTTCTACCTTTTACTCTATGGCGCATTGTTTAATCCTCTACCGCTTAGTCTAAAAATTTTGATACATCCATTCCGAACTGAAGATTTTTCTCTTCAATTACTTCTTGAAGCTCAGTTAGAGACTTCTTACCGAAGTTACGGAATTTTAAAAGATCTTGTTCATCACGTGCAACTAGTTCACCAATAGAGTTGATGTTAGCAGACTTCAAACAATTATAAGCACGAACACTTAAGTTAAGATCTTCGATACTTGTACGAAGTAAGTTTGCTACACGTTGTTTTTCAGCATCCACTTCTTCTTCCTCCTGAGTGAATTGCTCTTCAATTTTTTCAGTGATGAATTTTTCGATATGCTCTTTAAGAATCTTACCAGCTATAGTAAGAGCTTCTTTTGCATTAACTGATCCATCAGTTTCAACATCCATTACAAGTTTTTCGTAATCGGTTCTTTGACCAACACGAACATTCTCAACGTCAAACTTAACTGACTTAATAGGAGTGAAAATAGCATCGATTGGAATCACATTCACATCGTCATCTTCAACAGTCATTTCTTCTGCAGGAACGTAACCACGACCTCTTCCTACACGAAGTTCGATTTCCAACTCAGCATCATCTGCTAAATGAGCGATAACCAAGTCCGGATTCAATACTTCATACTCAGCAGTAGCATCAGCAATATCTTTAGCCGTCAATGTTGATCCACTTTTCTTAGAAATGTGAATCACACCACTGCTTTGTTCAACTTGCTTGAAACGAACTTGCTTGAAGTTCAAAATGATTTCGTATACATCTTCCTTAACGCCTTTGATGCTTGAATACTCATGATCAACACCATTGATCTTAACCGCATTAATAGCGATACCGGGAAGTGATGAAAGAAGCACTCTTCTGAAAGAGTTACCAATTGTTACACCAAATCCTCTTTCAAGGGGTTGTAGTACAAACGTACCAAAGCTGTCATCGTCTTTAACAACGTCTAAGCTGTCTGGCATTTGGATACTGTAATTACTCATATCGAATAAAAATTTTAAAATTACTTAGAATAAAGCTCAACAATAAGCTGAACATTTATGTTTTCAGGTATTTCTTCCATTGTAGGAACGTATAACATTTTACCTGTTCGGGATTTAACGTCAGTTTCAACCCACTTGTATCTATTTCTAGATGCACCATCAAGGGCATCTTCAACTACTTCAAGATTTCTTGATTTAGGTCTCATAGAAATCACATCATTTGGCTTAACAGCATAAGAAGGAATATTCAAAACTCCACCGTTTACAACGATGTGCTTATGTGCGACCAATTGACGAGCTTGTCTTCTGGTTTTAGCAAATCCCATTCTGAATACGGTGTTATCTAATCTACCTTCCAATAATTGAAGTAGAATTTCACCGGTTACACCTTCTTTAGCACTGGCTGTTTCGTACAGATTACGGAATTGCTTTTCAAGCAAACCATAAGTGTATTTTGCCTTTTGCTTTTCTTCAAGCTGAATAGCGTATTCTGATTTTCTGTTAAAACGAGATCTACCATGCTGTCCCGGACCGTATGGTTTACGTTCTAATGCTTTACTAGGTCCAAAGATTGCTTCTTTGAATCGTCTAGCTTTTTTCTGTTTTGGGCCTCTATATCTTGCCATTATAAATAGACTTACTGATTAAACTCTTCTACGTTTCGGTGGGCGACATCCATTGTGTGGGATCGGTGTTCTGTCTTTGATTGAAGACACATCCAAACCTGCACTTGACATCGCTCTAACAGCTGCTTCACGACCAGAACCTGGTCCTTTTACGAAAACTTCAACTTTTCGAAGTCCCATTTCATAAGCTGCTTTTGCTGCAGTTTCAGCACTTAACTGAGCTGCATATGGAGTATTTTTTCTTGAGCCTCTAAAGCCTTCTTTACCAGCAGAAGACCATGAGAGAACATTTCCATCTGCATCTGTAATTGTTACGATTACATTGTTAAAGGTAGCTTTAACAAAAGCCATTCCATTGGGATCAGAAACCTGCTTCTTCTTTTTTCTTTTAGAAGCCGCCGCTGAAGATTTTGATTGATTCTTAGCCATAATTAAACTCTGTTATTTACTTCGTTACTTTCTTTTTACCAGCAACTGTACGCTTTTTACCTTTTCTGGTACGCGCATTAGTTTGTGTACGCTGCCCTCTTACCGGCAGACTCTTACGATGACGAACACCACGGTAACTACCGATCTCGATCAGTCGCCTGATGTTAGCATTAACTTCGCTACGTAACGCACCTTCTACTTTGAATTCATCATCAAGGATCTGACGTAACTCAACTACTTGAGCTTCATCCCAATCTTCAATTTTTGTATCCGGATCAATTCCTACTCTTTCAAGCAACTGCTTTGAAGTAGTTAATCCAATACCGTGAATATAAGTAAGGCCAATAACGCCTCGTTTTTGTTTTGGTAAGTCAATTCCAGCAATACGTGCCATATATAAATGCTATTATATTAACCTTGACGCTGCTTATGGCGCGGGTTTTTCTTGTTAATTACGTACAAACGACCTTTACGTCTTACGATCTTGTCATCTGAACTTCTTTTCTTTACTGAAGATCTTGTTTTCATATCTACCTTATTTGTATCTGTAAGTGATTCTACCCTTACTAAGATCATACGGAGACATTTCTACCGCCACACGATCGCCAGGTAATATTTTTATGTAATACATTCTCATTTTTCCTGAAACATGCGCAAGCAACTCATGTCCATTGTCTAGTTCTACCCTGAATTGGGCGTTAGGCAATGCTTCTAAAATTACTCCGTCTTGTTTAATGGGCTCTTGTTTAGCCATGTGTCATTATTTTTTCATGTTTCTGTGAGAGCTCAGCAATATAATCAAAAGTACTGAGAATTTCAGCTTTTCCTTCCCGAACTACAATATCGTGTTCGAAATGAGCTGCCAGGCTCCCATCGGCTGTACAAACTGTCCAACCGTCATTCAATGTTTTTACTCTCCATGATCCCATTGTTATCATAGGTTCAATTGCGAGAGTCATTCCTTCTCTTAGTCGTTCACCTTTTCCTTTTCTGCCAAAATTTGGCACCGATGGATCTTCGTGAAGGGATTTCCCAATCCCATGTCCAACTAAATCTTTAACAACTCCAAATCCATTACTTTCATTATGAACTTGAATTGCATTTGCGACATCACCCATTTTATTGCCGTGTGTCGCCTTTTCAATTCCTTTATACAATGATTCGAGAGTACTTCTCAACAATCGAATCGCTTCGTCATCACATTCACCAACTGCAAATGTGAAAGCATGATCACCAAAATATCCGTTTAGTTCAACACCACAATCAACGGATACAATATCGCCTTCTTCAAGCTCCCTGCTTCCCGGTATTCCATGAACAACTTCATCATTTACTGATATACAAAGTGTACCTGGAAACTCATTCCCTTTGGGTCCGTACCCTTTGAAGGCTGGTCGAGCATTATGCTTTGCAATATAGTCTTCCGCAATCAGATCCATTTTTCCGGTTTGTATTCCCGGTTCTATCACTTTACCAACTTCAGCGAGTGTACGTGAGACAAGTAGCGCACTTTCACGCATCTTGTCTATCTCATTTTCACTCTTCAGGTAAATCATCTTTAAGCTCTTCTTCTGCCTTTTATTTTTCCGGTCTTCATGAATCCATCGTAATGACGCATCATGAGGTGACTCTCAATTTGTTGAAGTGTATCTAATGCCACACCAACAATAATTAAAAGGCTAGTTCCTCCATAGAACAGTGCAAAGCCTGGAGTAACTCCAAGTAAGTTTGTTGCTATTGCAGGAAGAATCGCTACTAATGATAAGAATATAGAACCCGGTAGGGTGATCTTAGTCAAAATATTATCAATGAACTCTACAGTTGCTTTACCCGGGCGTACACCAGGAATAAAACCACCTTGTCTTTTCATAGTATCTGCCATTTCCTTTGGGTTGATGGCGATAGCTGTATAGAAAAATGTGAAAAACACACAGATGAAAAAGAAAATGATTGAATACGTCCAGCCTGTGAAATCAGCAGACCATGCAGTCATAAATTGTACGGTTTCATTTTCAGGGAAAAATTGTCCGATTGTACTCGGAATAAACATAATTGATTGGGCGAAGATAATCGGCATTACACCTGCAGCATTAACTTTTAGTGGTAAATACTGAGTGGTCCCGCCATACACTTTACGTCCAACAACTCTTTTCGCATACTGAACAGGAATCTTACGAACTCCCTGAGTCAACATTACAACAGCTGCTATTACAACAATCAGCGCTGCCAATTCAATAATTACAAGAATTAAATTACTTTTAGTGGTTACTTCGTTATAGAAGTTAGCAGGAAGTATCGCAATGATACCAATCATAATGATCAGTGAAATACCATTTCCGATTCCCCTATCTGTAATTCTCTCCCCTAACCACATCACAAATACTGTACCTGCAGTTAGAACGATCATTGCTGTTAATGTAAAAGCAAATTCGTTAACTATAATCGCTTGTGGCGCGGTTGCAATCAGATTGATCGAGAATGCAATGGCCTGAAAAGCAGTAATAATTACGGTTCCGTATCTAGTAAGCTGTGTGATCTTACGTCGACCTTCTTCCCCTTCACGTTGAAGTTTCTGAAAGTAAGGTACTATTGCACCTGCAAGCTGGATAATAATTGAAGCCGTAATGTAAGGCATAATACCCAGTGCAAAAACACCAGCTCTTGAAAAGGCACCTCCAACAAAGAGATCAAACAGACCTAATAAACTTGAAGCATCACCTGCTCCTGCTATTAGCGCAGAGGCATCAACTCCCGGAAGAGTAATGTAACTACCAATTCTGTAAACCATTAATATACCGATGGTGTAAAGAATTCTATTCTTTAGATCCTCGATTTTGAAAATATTGCGGAAGTTTTCTATAAGACTCATTAGCCCTTAGGTCCGATAATTGTTTTAGATTACGTTTACTTTTCCACCAGCTTTTTCAATCAACTCAATAGCTGATTTACTTGCAGCGTGAACTTCTATTTCAACTTTTACTGAGATTTCGCCTCTGGCTAGAAGTTTAACTCTATCATTCTTATGAGCTAAACCTGCATTTACTAAATCTGCAACAGTTATAGTTGTGTCTAATTTACCTGCTTCAATAAACTCGCCAATTGTTTGAACATTTAATGGTCGAGTTTCTTTTCTGTTAGGATTAGTAAATCCAAACTTAGGTATTCTTCTTTGAAGTGGCATCTGACCACCTTCAAACCAAGCACGTCTTTTGAAACCTGAGCGAGACTTTTGTCCGTTATGTCCACGACCTGATTGTTCGCCGTGACCAGAACCTTCACCGCGACCTACGCGCTTTCTGTTCTTATTATTCGGAGCCGGAGCTTTTAAATTATGTAGATCCATGATCAAAATTAGTTAGGTATTAACCTTCAAATACTTTGTTTAGTGAAACGCCTCTTCTTCTAGCAACTTCAACCGGATCGGTTAATTCGCTAAGAGCTTTAAAAGCAGCTTTTACCATGTTGTGTGGGTTAGAAGATCCCTGAGATTTTGACAGAATGTTATGCACACCTGCAACGTCCAGCAAATTCTTAACCGCTCCACCTGCAATTACACCGGTACCATCTGATGCAGGGCGTAATAATACTTTTCCTGCTCCAGCTTTTCCAACTACCGGATGGTAGATACTTTTAGTTTTAGTTAAAGGTACGCGGATCAAATTCTTTTTTGCGTTGTCAAATCCTTTTTGAATAGCATCTGAAACTTCATTTGCTTTTCCAAGTCCATGACCACATACACCGTTACCATCACCAACTACTACGATAGCGTTAAAACTAAATCTACGTCCACCTTTTACTACTTTAGATACACGGTTAACGTGAACTAACTTTTCTTCAAGGTTAAGATTCGCAGCTGGTACAGATTGTTTTCTTCTTACTTTAGGCATTGTTTAAACCGTTCGATTAAAACTGAAGACCACCATCGCGAGCGCCATCGGCAGCTGCTTTGATGATTCCATGATATTTGTATCCACTTCTGTCGAATACAACTTTAGTAATTCCTTTTTCCTGAGCAAGCTTAGCAATATCTTCGCCTGCTTTCTTAGCATTATCTACACCTTTCTTAACTTCAGTAGCTGCTAAAGTAGCACCTTCCATGTCGTCAATGATCTGCAGATATGTGTTGCTATTGCTTTTGTAAACACATAGTCTCGGGCGTTCAGCAGTTCCACGAATAGTAGAACTGATTCTTCGTCTGATTTTATTTCTACGTGCTGTTTTCTTTTGAGACTTATTCATATCAAAATTCCTTATTTAGCAGCTGATTTACCGGCTTTACGTCTGATCTGCTCACCATAGTAACGGATACCCTTTCCTTTGTACGGTTCCGGCTTTCTGAAAGAGCGAATTTTAGCAGAAACCTGACCAACTAATTCTTTATCAATTCCTGATATCACAAGAATTGGTTGTTTGCTGGTTTTAGTGTCCACTTCAATCGTAATTCCTTCCGGTGGCACAAAAAAGATTGGGTGAGAGTAACCAAGGTTAAGTTCCAATAAGTTGCCATTCATGGCAGCTCTGAAACCTACACCGTAGATCTCTAATTTCTTTGCATATCCTTCTGTAACTCCAACAACCATATTGTTAATTAAAGCACGATATAAACCATGAAGAGCTCTGTCTTCTTTTATATCACTTGCTCTTTTTACAATAACTTCGTTTTCGTTCTTCTCAACCGAAATATTTGGGTGAATTTTTAGCGTACTGGTTCCTTTATCACCTTTTACGGTAATTAAGTTGTCAGCACCAATGCTAAAGTCAACCTTATCGGTTAGTTGTACAGGTAATTTTCCTATTCGAGACATAATCTAAACTCTGTTTTAATAAATGGTGCAAAGTATCTCGCCGCCAACTTTCAGCTTGCGAGCTTCTTTATCTGTCATCACACCTTTCGAAGTAGAAAGTATCACTACTCCTAAACCGTTTTGTGAACGAGGTACATCAGCTGAGCCTTTGTATACTCGTAAACCCGGCTTTGAATAGCGCTTCAAGTCGCGGATAACTGGATGGCCATAAGAATCGTATTTTAAGAACATTCTTATCACACCTTGTTTTCCATCTTCAATATTGATGAATTTTGAGATATAGCCTTTATCAACTAAGATTTTAGCCATTGCTCTTTTCAGCTTTGAAGCTGGTACATCAACTTTACGATGCCCTGCAGTTTGGGCATTTCGAATACGTGTTAAAAAATCTGCTATTGGATCGTTCATTTCTCTTCAGATATAATGTTTACCAGCTGGCCTTTCTAACGCCTGGAATCTTACCAGCCAAAGCCAATTCACGGAATTTAATTCTAGACACTCCATAGCGACCAACGTAACCACGGCTACGTCCGGTTATGCTACAGCGGTTTCTAACACGAGTAGGACTTGCGTTTCTAGGCAGCTTCTGCAACCCTTCATAATCGCCAGCTTCTTTCAAAGCTTTCCTTTTCTCGGCGTATTTTTCTACCGTTTTTTTACGTTTTTCGTTACGTGCTATCCAAGCTTTCTTAGCCATAATAGAGTATCTCTTAGTTTCTTTTTTTGAATGGCATACCGAAATGCTTCAGCAAAGCGTATGCTTCTTCGTCAGTTTCTGCGGAGGTCACAAATGTTACATCCATTCCATGGAGTTTTGAAACCTTGTCCGTATCAATTTCCGGGAAAATCGTGTGTTCTTTGATTCCCATGGTATAGTTACCACGTCCATCAAAGCTTTTGTCAGGAACACCTTGAAAGTCACGGGTTCTTGGCAGTGCCAAATTAACCAGACGATCCAGGAATTCAAACATGATTCTACCGCGCAAAGTTACTTTACAACCGATTGGCATTCCTTCTCTTAACTTAAAGTTAGAGATAGACTTTTTAGCCTTGGTTTTAACCGGCATTTGACCAGTAATTTGCGCAATGTTATCAACAACAGTATCAAGTACTTTTTTGTCTTGAATTGCTTCCCCTACTCCTACATTGATCACGATTTTTTGAAGTTTAGGTATGCCCATTTTGCTGGCATAGCTAAATTCTTCGGTCAATTTCGAAGTAATTTCTTCTTTGTATTGTGTGTATAGTCTTGCTTCAGCCATGTTTATTTCACACTAATTTATTTATCCAAAATTTCGCCACTGGCCTTAGCATAACGAACCCAACGGCCACCGCCATCTTCTTCAATTCGCTTGCGACCAATTCTTGTTGGCTCGTTTGTGTTGGGATCTATTACCTGTACATTTGAAATATGTACAGAAGCTTCCCTTTTAAGACGACCACCTTGCTGGTTTTCCTGAGATGGTTTGTCGTGGTGTGTTTTCATGTTTATACCTTCAACAAGAACTCTGCCTTTGTCGGGATATACCATTAATACACGGCCTGATTCACCAATGTCCTTACCAGCGAGAATTTTAACTTCGTCGCCTTTCTTTACGTGCAATTTCTTTTGTTTGTTAAACCTTCGTGGCATTACTGTAACCTCTTTAAAGTACTTCCGGAGCAAGTGATACGATCTTCATGAAACTCTTCTCGCGTAATTCGCGAGCAACAGGTCCAAAAATACGTGTACCAACCGGCTCTTGGTCTTTATTAATTACTACCGCAGCATTTTCATCGAATCTGATGTAACTACCATCTTTTCTGCGATATTCTTTTTTAGTTCTAACTATTACGGCTTTAATAACGTCACCTTTTTTAACGTTACCGCCCGGTATTGCAGTTTTTACTGAAGCTGAGATCAAATCTCCAACTCTTGCATATCTACGTCTGGAATCTCCCAGAACTTTAATACACATCACCTTTTTAGCTCCGCTATTATCTGCTACCTGTAATACTGTTTGCGTTTGTACCATCGTTTTCTAAGTCCTTATTTAGCTTTTTCTACGACTGATACCAGGCGCCATGTTTTGCGCTTGGAAAGAGGACGGGTCGACATAATGTGAACCTTGTCTCCTATATTCGCTTCATTGTTTTCGTCATGTGCCATGTACTTCGTAGTCTTTGTGATAAACTTGCCATAAATAGCATGTTTAATCTGGCGATCTACAGCAACAGTGATGCTTTTATCCATCTTGCTGCTAACAACACGGCCTGTTCGTTCTCTTCGTTGTGCTCTTTCTAATTCTGCCATAATGATCTTAACGCTTATTCAGCACTATTTTTTTCATTAATAATAGTTCTTAACCGAGCAACTTCACGTCTGTGATTTGTGATACGAGCAGGATTTTCAAGCTGCCCAGTTACCGATTTAGAAAACTTCAATTTTTGTAGTGCTTCTGATTCGTCTTTAAGACGTGCACTTAATTCAGTAATAGATAAATCTCTTAGTTCATGCGCTTTCATCAGATGCCTCCTATTTACCTACGTAGTCTCTACGAACTACGAATTTTGTTTTAATTGGAAGCTTGTGAGATGCACGACGCATCGCTTCACGAGCTCTTTCTTCAGTTACACCGGCAATTTCAAATAAAATTCTGCCTGGCTTAACAACTGCCACCCAATGATCCAAAGCACCTTTACCTTTACCCATACGAGTTTCAGCTGGTTTACTAGTCATCGGTTGATCCGGAAAAATTCGGATAAATGTCTGCCCGTCACGCTGCAAAGAACGTGCAATAGCAATACGGCAAGCCTCGATCTGACGAGACGTAATAAACTTAGGTTCCATGGCTTTTAACGCAAAGTCACCAAAATTAATCTGATGTCCGCGATTAGCATTTCCCTTAAGATTAGCGCGATGTACTCTACGGCGTTTTACTCTTTTTGGCTCTAACATCGTTATCTATTAGCTGTGTTAATTATTCTGTCTACTTCGGTTTCTACTACGACGACGGTTATTTCTTTTGCCGCGATCGTCTCCACCTCTTCGGCCTCTTTTTGAAGATTCAGCTTCCTTAGCTGCTTGAGCACCAGGACTTAAATCAACATCACCGATAATTTCACCTTTGAAGATCCAAACACTCACACCAATTGAACCGTAAATGGTATTTGCTGTAGTATTCCAATAATCAATATCCGCACGAATTGTGTGTAACGGAATCTGACCTTCCTTGTACTGCTCGGTTCGTGCCATTTCTGCACCACCTAAACGACCAGCACATCTTACTTTAATTCCTTTTGCTCCCATTCTCATTGCAGAAGCAATTGCAGTTTTCATCGCTCTTCTAAAAGATACACGACTTGTTAACTGCTGACCTATATTTTGTGCAACTAAACTCGCATCAAGCTCTGGTCTTTTAATTTCACTTACATTGATCTGAACTTCTTTACTAGTAATTTTCTTTAGCTCTTCACGAAGCAATTCAATTTGCTCACCACCTTTCCCGATGATAACACCAGGACGGCTTGTTCTAAGTGTTAAAAGAATTCTTTTCGGAGTTCTTTCAATGATAACATTTGACAGGCCACCATTGCGAAGTCGAGCACGTAAATACTCACGAAGCTTTTCATCTTCCATGATCAAGTTAGGCTGGTTATCATCTGAATACCAGTTTGAATCCCATCCCTTGATGATGCCTAGTCTAAAACCTGTTGGATTTGTCTTTTGTCCCAAGTTATTGCCCGTTTAGTTTTTTACAGTTTCTTCTTCACGCTTTGCTACAACGACTGTGATGTGGCAACTACGTTTATTAATTCGATGAGCTCTTCCCATTGGAGCCGGCTGAATTCTCTTCAGAGTAACTCCTTCGTCTACATATATAGTTTTCACTACAAGGTTCTCATCATCAAAGCGCTCTTCTTGAAATTTATCACGAAGGTTTGCTGCTGCTGATTTAATCACTTTCGCAACTTCAGCGGCTGAACCTTTCTTTGTGAATTCAAGTCTCTTAAGAGCTTTGTCAACTTGAGATCCTCTTACTGCATCAGCAAGTAATCTAACTTTACGAGGAGCTCTTCTTAAATGTCTTTGCACTGCGCGTGCTTCTAAAACTGGTGTATCCATTTCTAAATTACCTATTTAGCCTTTTTCATTGGGTGTCCACGGAAAGTTCTTGTAGCCGCGAACTCGCCAAGCTTATGTCCTACCATTTCATCTGTAATAAATACAGGGATGAATTGTTTGCCATTATGTACTGCAATCGTAAGACCAATAAAGTCTGGTGTTACTAAAGAAGATCGAGACCAAGTCTTGATCACTTTTTTGCTACTAGCTTCGTTTGCAGCGTCAATTTTGCGCTGAAGCTTGTAATCTACAAAAGGCCCTTTTTTTAATGAACGTGGCATACTTTATATCTTTATTTCTTAGCTTTTCTTCTTCTAACAATGTACTTAGAAGACAACTTCTTACGGTTTCTTGTTTTCTTACCTTTGGCCATTTGTCCCCAAGGTGAACGTGGATGTCCACCAGAAGATTTACCTTCACCACCACCCATCGGGTGATCAACCGGGTTCATTGCAACACCACGAGTTTGAGGACGACGACCTAACCAACGGCTACGCCCTGCTTTACCCTTCGTTGTGTTCATATGATCAGGATTACTAGTAGTACCAACTGTGGCCATACAAGTACCTAAAATCAATCTCACTTCACCAGACGGAAGCTTAATACTTACATACTTTTCTTGCTTACCAAGTAGTTGAGCAACTGTACCTGCACCTCTACAAAGAATTCCACCTCTACCAGGTTCTAATTCAATGTTATGAATGAAAGTACCAGGAGGCATAAATCTCAATTGAAGAGCATTTCCCATATCCGGTTCTACTCTTTCACCTGAAATGATAGTATCTCCAACTTTCAATCCATTAGGAGCAATAATATATCTTTTCTCACCATCAGCATAAGCTAAAAGAGCAATACGAGCAGTTCTGTTCGGATCATACTCTACAGTTTGAACTTTAGCCGGTATATCGAATTTGTTTCTTTTAAAGTCGATTATACGGTACTTACGCTTGTGTCCACCACCTCTATGACGAGATGTTTTTCTACCGTGGTGATTACGTCCACCGGATTGATGCTTACCAGCAGTCAAGCTCTTTTGAGGAGATGAAACTGTAACATCATCAAATACCGGGGCAATTCTATGCCTCGTACCCGGAGTGTTTGGTTTTAATTTCTTTGTTGCCATAACTATTCAGATCTATACTTCTTCAAAGAAGTCTATTTCGCCTTCTCTTAATGTTACGATTGCCTTCTTCCAGGTTTTAGTTCTTCCACCCTGATAACCACCTTTTGTAAATCTGCCCTTAGGCTTAGATGGCATAATCATAGTGTTAACTTTAGCAACTTTTACGCCCGGATAAGTTGCTTCAATAGCAGCTTTGATCTCAGGTTTTTTTGCTTTTTGAGCAACTTCAAAAGTTACCTTACCGCTTTCTTCCTGTATGCGGCTTAATTTCTCAGTAATTACCGGTCTGATTAGGATACTCATGCTGCAGCCTCTTCAGTTTTAGGTTGAATTGTTTCTTCAAGAATTGATACTGCACTTTCTTGAATAACAACCATATCTGCATTTAGAATTTGGTATGTGTTAGGCTTTCTTGCCTCAACTACAGTCACACCAAGAATGTTTCTGGCAGATTTAAATATATTTGTATCAGTTTCAGCAGTAAGTATTAAAACTTTCTTACCGTCTAATTTGAACGCTGAAAGCATGTTTGCAACCTCTGCTGTTTTCGGAGCTTCAAATGTGAAGTCTTTTACAACAGTAATTGCTTCTTTCGATGCTTTAACTGAAAGTGCTGACTTGCGAGCCAACTGAATTACTTTCTTATTCAACTTGAAACTGTAGTCACGTGGTTGAGGACCGAACATTGTACCACCACCTCTTAAAATCGGAGATTTAACATCACCGCGACGAGCGTTACCGGTTCCTTTTTGACGATACATTTTCTTTGTACTACCGGTTACTTCACTACGACCTTTAGTCTTGTGAGTTCCCTGACGTTTGTTTGCCATATGGCGACGTACATCTTCGTACAAAGCAGTTTCATTAGGCTCAATCGCAAAGATTGAATCACTAAGTTCAGCTTTCTTACTTGTTTTGCTTCCGTCTATTTTATAAATATCTAATTTCATAATCTCAGTATGCTGACGGTTTCGATAATAATTCTACGTATCCACCATTAGGACCAGGAATAGCTCCGGTAACCAAAACTAAGTTTGATTCGGCAATGATCTTAGCAATACTCAGATTCTTCACCTTAACTCTTGAGTTACCATGCTGACCACCCATCTTCATTCCCTTGAATACACGAGCAGGGTCAGATGCTCCACCAATAGAACCGGGAGCTCTTAATCTGTTATGCTGGCCGTGAGTTGCATCACCAACTCCACTAAAGTTGTGACGCTTAATAACACCGGTGAAACCTTTTCCTTTTGAAGTACCTGCAACATCAATTACTTCTCCAACCTGGAAAACATCTTCAGCATTTAGCTCGTCACCAATAGTAAGTCCTTCAGGTAAAAAATCTCTGAATTCTTTAACCATTGCTTTGGTTTCTGAACCTGCTTTGTCAAAATGTCCTTTTACAGACTTAGATACGTTCTTTGCTTTTCTATCAAAACAAGAAAGTTGAACAGCATTGTAGCCATCAGTCTCTTTTGTTTTGATTTGGGTTATTACAGAGGCTGGAACTTCAACAACGGTAACAGGTATACTGTTTCCGCGACTGTCAAAGACGCTTGTCATCCCAATTTTTTTTCCTACCAAACCACTCATCGTGTCTGATCCTTTCTGTTAAACTTTAATTTCTACATCTACACCTGATGGAAGCTCAAGCTTCATCAAAGCGTCTACTGTTTGTGAACCTGTTGAAAGAATATCGATCAAACGTTTGTGAGATCTGTATTCAAACTGCTCGCGAGATTTTTTATCTACGAACACAGATTTGTTAACAGTAATTATACTTTTGCGCGTTGGTAACGGGATTGGACCCGATACAACTGCTCCGGTTGATTTCACAGTCTGAATAATCTTTTCAGCTGATTTGTCGATCAAGTTATGATCGTATGATTTCAACTTTATTCTGATTTTTTGTTGTGTTGCCACGGATCAGAACCTCTTTAGTCTAAAATTTTAGTTACCACACCAGCACCTACAGTACGTCCACCTTCGCGGATCGCAAAACGCAGGCCTTCTTCCATCGCTACCGGCTGAATGAGTGTCACGGAGAGCTTTACATTGTC
>Ga0189291_100401_pt1 | contig 15144 bp, 7 predicted proteins | sample UW1redminimetaG_FD_130331 | JGI IMG/M metagenome (GOLD analysis project Ga0189291, IMG submission 130331) | Marine microbial communities from the Costa Rica Dome - UW179B-red mini metaG | ecosystem: Environmental > Aquatic > Marine > Oceanic > Photic zone | place: Costa Rica: the Eastern Pacific... | reverse complement strand
GGCCCCAGCCAATCAAATTCACTTATCGAATCAGATTTAGCATAAAAAATCCCTATTGAGTTTATAGCGTATAAGTTTCCTTTTTTATCTACGGTAAATCCATTTGGATAAAAGGTGTCTCTTCTTAAGGTTAGATCTTCTTTAGTGTAAGGACTCCAAGCATACATATCATACCAATTCCAATCCTCTCCATTCTCTGATGAATATACCCTTCTTGTACCATGGGCAATAAATGTATCTTCATTTAAGATTTTTATATAGTGAATATCATCTAAATTTTTAGGAATTTCTTGCGATATTCTATTCCAATTCTTGCCGTTATCAGTAGTTTTATAAATTCCGTCATGACTCACTGCATAAACATCACCATTTGGGCTCATGCTCATCATAGTAACAAAATCTAGCGAATTGGTATTTAAAAACTGATTCAGATATTCTTTTCCATCTGAAAGATCTATACTAGAAACGCCTCCGTACTTAGAAATGTGAAGAAATCCGTTTTGATCCAACAGCAAATCTCCCATCAAAAATGGGCCTAGAACTTTTGTCCAATTCGATCCCTCATCCGATCTGTATAAAATATTACTATCAACAGTTATCGTAAAAGTTGAATCTCCCCAAAGGTCGAAAGGAACTTTAATTACACCTATTGCATAAAAAGTATTCCCCAGTAATTCTATTCTCTTAAAGTAGGTTGAATCGGGTTGATCAAATGATTGAAAAGACGCCCCTAAATCACTGGAAATAAACCATCTTTTTTTTGTAGCTACAAAAATATTATTTGATTCATCTACTTCAAAATAGCTGATAGTATCAGGAGCAAAAGAGCGTAAAGTCTCAATTTCAAAAGGCTCAATTTCTTCGATAGTTGTTTCTTTATCATTAAACAAACCACATGCTGATAGTATAACAATGCTAAAAAAGAACACTATTTTTTTCATCTCTTTGTATTTGTTTTACATCACTATAAACAAAAAAAGCCATTCCCGAAAGAGAACAGCTTAAATTCTAATTCTCTTTTAGTTTTTTAAATACCAGTTGAATTAATTCATTTTCGAAATTTTCATTTTCTCTTTCTATAAATACAAATTCGTTGTTTTCTACAAAGTCCGGAGGTTTGTTTAGTACAAGTGTCTTTTTAATCTGTAAATCATCTAGTTCAAATATTAAACCAAAATATGAAGTGCTATAGCCCTCATTTTGGCTAAATATAAGAATTCCTTCTGTTTGGTTCAGTTGATATACACTCTGAATCATTGAATTGTTCTTAAAGACCCTACCAACTCCTTTAAATAAATTTGGATCGTTGATACTAGCCGGTATATCTGATGTTATAGCTTTGAATAAATCAGAATTAAATTCCCGACTACCCAACTCTTTCGTCTCTCTATTGAATGAATAGATTATAGGTTCAAGTACCTTTGCGAAATAAACAGTGTTACCAACTTCAAAAATACCCCCGGCTTGAATTCTCTTCTCTGCATTTGGAAATTTATTAGTTACTGAAAAAAGCGTTTCAATTTCTTCCCCTTTTTTATCCCAAACGTGGACGTGCTTTTCAGCAAAATCTGCATTTATTCCAATTATGTCATTTCCATAATAAAAATTTTCAGGGGTAAAAAATTTAGATCCTTTTTCAACTGCACCAACACATTCTCCATTTTTCTTAAACCTAAATCCCCAGATTCCTGAATTTGTAATAAAGATCTCATCGTTATTTCCGAACTTGGCTTGGATAGGTTGAAACCAAAATCCCGGATGACAATCTTTTGGATCCAGAACTTTCCATTCATTTCCGGTAAAAAGTACTACTTGACCAATTGAATTATCTGTAATAAGGATACGGTCGTCATCTATATCAATGAGAAGAAATTCACCTAAAAATATTTCCTCCGGAATCGTACTTCTCTTTACCTCAACTAACTCGGTAGGTTGAGCAACAACTGAGATCAATACTAAAAAACTAATTGATAATGCTACACATAGAATTTTGAGCATTGCTGATATTAATTAAAATAATGGATACAAAAAAGCCCGACATATTAAAATATCGGGCTTAAACTTATAATAGGCAGAGTAATTTACTGCTCTAACCACCAGTTTCTTAGCTGAATTTGTTCCGCAGTAGCATTATCTGCTTCTTCCAATATTGATCTCGGATAAAGTGGTGTTCCAACTTTTCCTGATAACTTTACTTCTTCTCCATTTCGGGAAAGAGTCATTGAAATATCAGTATCCGGTCCCCACTGAAAGCTTTGAGGAATAATTTGACGCATATTTGTTAAGTTGGCTTCTTGTCCATTTAGGCTTAACAAAATATCTCCGGGTCTTACTCCGAGCTCAATTAAAGATGTATTTAGATCCATATTTTCAAAGTAAACCTGTTGTGTTTGCTCATCTACATTAATATATGCCAGTTGTTGATTCACAAAGAACAGGCTGGTCTGAATATCTTCAAAACCTTGTTTTAAACCTACTTTTTCAAAGAATACCGAATAATCGATCGGGGTAGTTCCTACTACATGGCTTTGCAGAAACTCGCCTACAGAAGGATAAGTCATTTCTGTAATCTCTGCTATGATCTTATCATCTTCAAAAGGCGTTTCTTCGCCATATTTTGCCGAAAGTTCTTTCATCAACGATAACATACTTCTCTCACCATTACTTTCTTCTCTCATCAAAATATCAATACACATTCCAATTAGAGCTCCTTTTTGGTATACATTGTAATAATTAGAAGCATATGGTTCGTCGATCACGTTTTCACTCATAACTGTGAAACTCATGGAATCGTCCATGGTGTAAGAACTTCCTATTTTTCCTTGAATCTTATTATAGAAATCTTCCCGAGGTTGCAAATCTTCGTACACCTGAAAGTGACTTGCAAAATATTCCGTTACACCTTCGTACATCCATAAATGTTTTGAAAATGTTGGCTCGTAATAATCAAAATAATGAACATCCTCAGAATGAACGTTAAGCGGTGTTACAATATGAAAAAACTCATGTGAAACTACATCTATCATAGTTTCGCTAAGTTGAGCGTCTTGCATTTGTTCGGGAAGAACTACAATCGTTGAAGTCTGATGTTCCAATGCTCCAAATCCCCTTGGAGAGGTTTCTGATCCTTCAGATAAGTATAGATAAATGTCATACCTAGATGTGCTGTTTAAATCTCCCAAGTATGCTTTCTGTGCTTGCATCATCTCAAAAACTGTCTCTTTAATTTTTGATGCAGAATGAACGCCGTTAGGTGAATAAACACTTAATACAATTTTAATATCTCCAACCTGAAATTCCTCAATATCAAGATCTCCATAAAACATCGGATTATCAGTGATATCAAAATATCTTGCGGCAGTGTAATTGTCTACTACAGTTGAATCACCTTCCATCATAGTTGAGCTACTAACGGGAAGAGCAGAAGATTTTTTCATTCCAACCGGCGAAGTAACAGCCAATCGATAGCTGTTATCTTTTAATTCTTCGAAATACCCAATAAAACCATGAAGGTTTAATACAAAATTGTCTTCCTCGATATTTGTACCAGATGGAGAAAATGGCGTTGGTTTCTCTGTGTTTTCGATATCAAATGTATCGTTTACATAGTAGCCCAGTTTGTCCAATTTTTGAGCATCAGCAATAATCCATGTATTTTCATCTGCTCTTTCTACATTAATTTCCATTCCTGCGTAATTGTATGCAACAAAACCTTCTGTAAAACTACCGAAATCGCTGATATCATATGTTCCCTGTACAACTCTTGGAATTCTATAGGTTACGGTATCTTGTGTAAACATTCCCGGATTGATCTCAACCCACACTCTGTCTTCTTTTACATTGGCTAAATCAATTGATGTTGAGATAGGCATTTGTGAAGCCGTTTCTTCCATTTTTTTGGAAAGGGTATCACCTGTTTTTGGAGAGCAGGCATAGGTAACACTTAGGAGTATTACCCCATAAATCAGTTTCTTCATTAGTATAATTTTAGATATTAAATTGCGATGAATAGTACATACGTTCTCTTAAGGATTTAAGATAACGGTTTAAGCACTAATTATTTTGTAAACATCACAAAAACCCTGAAAGCATTGAACATTCAAAGGTCTGCACTATCTGAATTTCATACTCTTCTACTGAAATATTTGAATTTCTAGTCTTTTGATTTCAGTTTTTTCCAGGCGTATGCACCTCCTGCAGCTGCAAGCAACCCAAGCCCTCCGTCGATTGGCGCAGCATCCGGTGCATCAGGGAATCCAGGTAGACCGGGAGCACCCTGAGCAACTGAAATAGTTGAAAAAATTAGTAGAATTATGATTGTGAGAATCGTGGCAAATAAGAATTTCATTGTTATTATGTTATGTATTGATTACTAAGTATTTAATGAGCTTTTCAAATCATCTTGACATCTAGTATTGATAATTTAAAATTACTTGATGAGTGTCATTTTCTTGGCTAGAATAGTATCTCCGATAACAAGCCTATATATGTACATTCCTGAAGCAAGATTTCTTGCATCAAATTCTACATTATATCTTCCTGCCTGCCTTGTTTCGTTATTGACCAGGGTCATTACTTTCCTGCCAAGAATGTCAAATACTTCCAGTTTAACTTTAGCTGTTTTAGGTACTCCAAATTGTATAACAGAAGTCGGATTAAAAGGATTTGGATAATTTTGTTCCAATTCAACTACTTTAGGAATTTCTAAATCTGATTCCGAATCTGTACTTAAAAGTGGGTTGACGGTTAAAATAAAGAGAGACTGTTCTGCGCCTTTCTTTACTTTTAATGCACCCCCGGGAAATAGTGAAGAAGTAATCACTGAATCGCTGATATCACTTGAGCTTTCAACTATAACTTTTGCTCCTGCTTGTTTTTCTAAAGAAGTATCTTTTTGTCGTTCTTCATCAACTTCTTTATCAGGATTTATTTTGGCTTTTAATTCTGCAGTAAAGCTGAGTTTATCTTCTGTCTTTAAATCTATAATTTTCCCGGTAGAAACTTCTTCAAGATAAAATTCCATGCTTTTCGGGAGCTGCTCTTTATTCCATTCCAGTTCAAAGTTTCCGGAATATGTTGCATCTAAATAGATTGGAAACTCTACTACATCATTTAATTTAGCCGGCAGGTTATTAATCGTAAGAAACTGATCATCAACCTGAGTATATAAACTTGCATAATTACCTGCGTATGAACCCAAGTAGTATCCATCAAACGGATCTATACCAACCAATGCTTCCTCTTCTCTGAATTGAATACTTGATTGAGATTGAACTTCCCCATTTGAACTTTTGAGTACAAATTGAAACGACGATTCAACCTCATTTTTCGCCGGTACTGATTCAAACATATCATTATAGCCTAGAGTGATAAATGCATCCAGACCATAAGTAATCGTTCTGATAAAAGCTGCTTCATAAGGTTTAATTGCTCCCGATGAAGCTAACTCATATCTCTTATTAACCGAATCCCAACGATATATATATCTGTTTGTTAACGGGTCGACTTTCACCAATTCACTTATCAAAGAATCTACTGAAATAGGCAATCCATAAGGATTTCCAAATAATTTCAGCCCTTCAAATCCGGTTGTTGATTCTGAACCATCAACATCATTTGTTTTAACAGGTATAGTAATTTGATCACCAAAAGGATTTCCGAAATTAGTTAATACTTTAGGCCATCCACCTTCGATTATGTTTCCATCTGTTGGAATATCATCCTCAAAGATGTATGCCAAAATCCCTACTCCAGATTCCAGAGTATCAGCATTTAGATCTCCTGTGATAGCAGTATATGTAGCGGTTTGTTCATTAAAGGTAAAAAGTGTAGGAGAACCGCTTGGGGCGTTAGAATTTATCGCTCCCTGAGTCCATATATTACTTAGAAATTCACCAATAGGAGTTGTAAATGGGTTTGCAAGAAGATACCATCCGTCTTCATTACTATTTCCTGCAAGTTCCGGTGTTGCCTGCATTATAGGAATACCGATTTTAAGCGAGTCAGGGTTATTGATTTCTCCTAAACCTATGTAAAATGTTAGTGAATCGATTCCCATAGTTGATGCATAATATCTTAAGGTGTCTCCTTCAGAAAACGGGAAGCTAATTGTAGTATCTTTTAATGAGACATCAGAGGCGTCAAACATTCTATTGCTGTTTCGATCAATAAAAAGTTTCCTATCAATAGCGTGATCAGCAGATATTGTAAGTGTACTATCCCTGAAATACTCACTAATTTTGATAAACGAATCATCAAACGTTAAAGTAGTATCTTTGTACCCGCTAATCAGCTCAGTAGTAAATGAAAATAGTTGATCATTAAATGCAAAGCTGGAGTTTGTACTGAATGCACCTCCACTAAACCTACTGTTTATTGTTTGAACCCCCCAGTTATAACTTCCATCCGGAATATCGCTTGTAATTAATTTGTAGAACGTATTAGTACCGGAATTGCCTGATTCTACAACTTTTCTAAAACCAGATGACAAACTGGCCATAGGAGTACTTAATGTGTCTGTGTTAATCACATCAGAATTTTTTAAATACACATTGTAAGTAAGTGCTTCATTGTCGTAACCCACAGGACGATCCCAATACAGTGTAAGGGTATCTTCTTTGATTGTAGTCCTTAAATTTGTTGGAGCTGTAATCGAAGTACCGCTCCCTTGTGAGAAAACATTATTATAAAAAATGGATTCTCTGGTATTCTCTTCATTATACCCCATAAGAATTAAATCTAAATCTCTGTCTCCGTCATAATCTCCCCAACTTAAATTGGCGAATGACTTATTTTCCAGAATTAAACTAGATTCTGAAAGCTGACCATTTCCGTCATTTATATATAACCTTGTCTTTTTTGTTGTTAGCTGACCAGGAATGACATTATTTCCTGATACCATCAAATCTAAATCATCATCTCCATCATAATCGCCCCATGAAGCAGAACCGGATTCAGTACCTATAAATTCAATGTTAGAAGTGTTAAAACTTCCCGTACCATCATTAATATAAAGCTGACCCAGGGAACCATTTGATGGAGTCCTTCCGGTAATAAACAGATCCATATCTCCGTCTCCATCATAATCACCCGGAGCTACAGAACTAGAATACACGGGCACCAGAGTATCAGAAGCAGCAGATCTGTTAAATCCTCCGTTACCATCATTTATGTATAAATCTGATAATAATGTGGTGATGTTATTATCTCTATTGTAACCCGTCACCAAAACATCTAAAGACCCATCATTGTTCACATCAACATTCACAATATTTCCTGAATAAACACCTTTAATAGTTGCTGAAGCGGGGGATAGAGTGAAAGATCCTTTCCCATTATTCAAGTAAAGATAGGTATAACTCGTTCCGCTTAAATATGCCATAAATAATACATCTAAGTCCCCATCAGCGTCGTAATCTCCCCAGACTATATCCCCGCTACTCGATAGACCAAAGGGAACCGACAAATCTCTTTCAAAAACATTATTTCCTTTATTGATATACAAATGCGTATCTGAACCGCCTACCAATAGATCCTGGTCTCCATCATTGTCATAATCGCCCCAAGCCAATTCACGGTTGGAATAAGGAATAGTTATCACATTAGCTTCGCTGAAGCCGGATTCATTCACATATATATTATTCTTATACCCCGCACTTGTAGAACCAGTAATTGAAAGATCTAAATCACCATCATTGTCAAAATCAACCCATTCACTTTCCGCGTCTGAGAAATCTGTAATAGAATTATTTGAATCTACAATTAAAATTGCAGTTTGAGGATTAACCTTTAATCGATCGCTTAAACCGGATTCTTGCCCCGATAAATTTGTAGATGTTACATAAAAATAGTAACTGGTATCTGAACTTAGTGACTCAATAGAAATATATCTGTTAGACGATGTATATTTAGCTTGAGTTGGAACCACCGTGCTATCAGTCTCCTGATAAATAGAATAAAAATCGACATCAGATTCTTCCAATTTATTCCATTCTAATCTTGTAATACCGGGTGAAGGAAAATACGCCAATCCGAACGGTATACTCGTTAAAGTAAATGAACCCGTTCCAAAATCGCTTACTTTCGCAGAACCGTCAATTGCTTGTACTTTCCAAGAATAGGAGCCTGGAATAAATGCTGAATAATCTAATTGAATAGATGTTTTATTTCGGGCATTTCCTTCTCTTTGAATGAGTCTGAAACCGTTGGTTGTATCACTCATAGCGCTTAGCACTAGCTTTGAAGTATTTACATTAAATACAGACACATTGTAATGAAGAGGACCTGTTTCAACATCCGTTGAAGGATCCCACGATAAAACATGCTTACCAAAGGCACTGGAATCTGATAAAGCACTTGGCATACTTGGATTGGTTCCTGTTATATCTGGTGTATTTTTGTACAAAACAGTCGTATACGATCCATTCGCTCTACCTGTAATAGCTAAATCGAGATCCCCATCAGAATTGTAATCTCCCCAAGATAGTGATGAGTACTCGAATAGTGGCAAGGATATATCAAGCGACCAATTTCCGGTTCCATCGTTCGAGTATACTTGGGTTGCCACCGTTCGCCCTGAAAGGGTAAAATCCAAATCTCCATCATTATCATAATCAATCAATTCAATATCGCCTTGATATGCCCCGGGAAAAGATGTACTGGTTTCAAATACTCCCGTACCGTCGTTTGTGTACAAAGTAGTTATATTCGAATTACTCGAGTTTCTTCCACTTATCACAAGATCTAAGTCACCGTCATTATCAATATCACCTAATTCAATGTCACTATACCACAGACCTTCCAAATTTTGTTTATATGTGAAGGTTTTATCACCATTATTTAAATATGCTCGTGTGATGTATGAGGTAGAACGACGGCCGGAAACAACGACATCTAAAAACCCATCATTATTGATATCAGCCCATTTACTTGTTCCGTACATCCCACCCAACAATACATTTCCGGCGGTTGAATTTAATGAGAATCCCCCATTTCCATTATTTTCATAAATATTTGTTTCAGCACTGGATGTTGAGGTTGTTGTGCCACCCGACAGCAAAACATCCAGATCTCCATCATTGTCAAAATCACCAAAAGTAACTGAACCATATGCCGCCCTTAGAAACGCTTGGACATAGGTAAATGAACCATTACCGTTGTTACGGTATAAACGAGTATAGTCTCTGTTCAAAATAATTATATCCAAGTCTCCATCATTGTCATAATACCCCCATTCAAGGTCACCATAAAAACCATAAATAAAACTATTGGAAACGGACTCAAAACTATCATTTCCTAAATTTTTATATAAATATGTACCGTATTGACCAATGTTAATTAGATCCAAATCCCCGTCATTGTCATAATCTCCCCATTCCGAAGCCCCTAAATAATTGGCATTATTAATATCAGCTGTGATTTCTGTATGTTCGCTGAGAACATCAGGCAGAGGTATTGCAGTAACTTCAGCTGAATACACACTTTCTTCACCACCAGTATTCTTTGCTGTTATATAATAATAGTAGGTACTGTCAGCAATTACATCTGTATCTGTATAAGTGGTACTGTTAGTTGAATCTATTAAAGTTTTCTGTGCAAGGTTAGAAAAAGAAGCTTTATATATTTTATATAGATCTATGTCTGACTCAGTGTTTGCATCCCAACTCAATACAATTTTATTTCTACCCGGAGTTGCTACAACATTAGCAGGTGCATCCGGAGCAACTATATGTTCGGATTCCGAATCTTCAGATTTTTTTTCCGAACTGAATTTATTGCTCGATGAGTTACTCTTCTCAACATAAAGATAGGTGCTGTCTCCGCTTTCATTGGAAGTTATAATTGATTTCGAAAATGATAGTTCTGAATTAAATGAAACAAATATCATTAAAAATGAAAACCCACTCTTTTTTACTGATGATATGTACGCCATAGCCAATTGTCCTTAAGTATTTCACTTTGGCAAGAAATCAACACTCAAAAATAAAAGAGAGAAAAACCTATCGATTTAAAAGAGAATTCATTGCTAAAAACTTACTTAGTTCCTGTTACCTGAAATTCTATGATTCTTTTAAAATTTACCCCTGTATCTAATGGTTTTTATACTTATTGCTGAGTCTTTAAAGTATGTTGCCAAATGTATTTATTTGCTCAATAATAGAGAGAATGACGCATTTCTTGTTTGTACAATTCTATCAAAAATTTGTACAATTCTATCTAATTAGCACTTTTGTATCCAATAGAAGGGCATTTAATACAAATAACTGGCCTCGCTTTTTAAAAAAGAGTAAGTAATATTGCACTATTTCTATTCTTCTTTTTCTGATTTCAATTTTTGAAGAACAGAGTATTAATCTAGCGGAAAGTAGCTTCATACATTTTCTGAAGTACTTAAAATTTACCATAAAAAAACCCCGATCAGTTTTACCTGTCGGGGTTAAAAATTCTAAGATTAGATTAAGCGATTTTCAAGATCAAATCAGCAGTTCTCATAGAATATCCTGCTTCGTTGTCGTACCAACCGATAATTTTAACCAGATTTCCATCTACTTTAGTAAGGTCGCTGTCAAAGATATTTGAGTGTGTGTTTCCAATTATATCTGTGGAAACCAATGGGTCTGTTGTATACTCAAGAATCCCTTTCATTGAACCTTCAGAAGCTTTTTTAAAAGCTGCATTTACTTCCTCAATACTTGTTTCTTTTTTTACTACACAAACAAGGTCAGTCAATGATCCTGTTGGAGTTGGAACACGAACAGCACCACCATCAAGCTTCCCATCTAAATGAGGAAGTACCAAACCAACTGCTTTTGCAGCTCCGGTAGAAGTAGGAATGATGTTAATAGCTGCAGCACGCGCTCTTCTAAGATCCTTATGCGGAGCATCTAATATTTTTTGATCGCCGGTGTATGAATGTATTGTAGTCATAAATCCTTTCTCAACACCAAACGCGTCATCTAAAACTTTTACCATTGGTGCAAGACAGTTAGTAGTGCAACTTGCGTTGGAATAGATATTTGTTTCATCATCGATTACTTCATCGTTAACGCCAAGCACAACCGTTTTAACTCCACCTTTACCCGGTGCAGAAATAATTACTTTTTTAGCACCTGCTTCCAAATGCTTTCCTGCGCTTTCCTTGTCTACAAAAAATCCAGTTGATTCGATTACAACATCAACATCTAAATCTCCCCATTTCAAATTTGCCGGATCCTTTTCAGCTGTAACTGAAAAACTCATATCGTTAATCATTAGCTTATCACCATCAACAGCAACTGTTCCATCGAACGTCCCTTGAGATGAATCGTACTTAAAAAGATGAGCCAAAGTGTTCGTATCTGTTAGGTCATTTACCCCAACGATATCAATTTTATCACTGTACTTGGCAAGTATTGATCTTGTTACCATTCTACCGATACGACCAAACCCGTTAATTCCGACTTTTATTTTTGACATTTTATCCCGTTTTATATGATTGGTCAATCTTTATCATTGATTTAAATATTGACCATTAAATAACTTTCTTTAAAGAGCTTAAAATTACGACTACTAGACGCCATATTCAATGATTTTAGCCTATAACAGTGATAGATAAACCTTTAATTCCAATGGTAGCGCTTTTCCACAGTTATTAATCTGATACTTTTAAATTTTCTTACAGTATATTTCCTTTTCTAAGCTTAGAAAATATGGATAAAAAGATATTCTCAGAAGAACAGGTTAAGGAAATAATCCGCAAAGCTGCTGAAATGCAAAAGCAGTCTACCGAGAGCGAGTCAGAAAATGGATTGACAATGGATGAGTTGATGGAAATCGGCAAAGACTCTGGCCTCGATGTGGATTTTATAAAAACCGCTGCAATGGAGTATGAAAATCAAAGAGTAACAACCCATTCTGGACTTAACGATACACATATTTTTGAAGAGCGACTTTTTAACACAAAATTGTCAGAAACAAAAATCTGGGATCATGTTATTTCTGACCTTACTCATCATTTTGGCGGAGAATCATTTGGAACTACTGAGCATTCTCGACATAAAAAGGAATGGTCTCATGTAAGTATCTCCGGCATTCAAACCATAGTTAGCCTCTCTAAAAATGAACATTCCGCAAAACTTAAATTCTCCCAAAGAGTAGGGTTAGGAAGTCCATTAACCGAAGGCATTATGTATGGTGGTGGATTTGCTTTTCTAATCATGATGATTGTTACTGCTTTTTCGAATATCAGTAATCCAATACTTATTGCTTTAAGCCCCGGATTATGGAGCCTGTCTTCCATTATAGTATATCAACTTGATGTAGCCTGGAGGAAAAAGAAACTGAAAGGGTTAAAAACTCTGGCAAATAAAATTATTAATCAGTTGCCATCGATGCATTCAGAAAAGAAAAGTATAAGCTCTGAAAACACATCGGATATTGAAATTGAATCTGAGAATCTTTATTCATCAGAATCAGAATCTTTACCTAATAATCTTAAAGAAAGAGAATAAACCTGAGTTGTTATCTATGTGACCCATAAGTTAAACTCTCGTTATACTTATGTTATAATAGCAGTTCTCTAAGAGGTTAAATTAAAGAAATTAATTTTTAATGAACCTCTAGACGATGATTAACTCAAAGATTTTAAAATCAACTTTACTCAGTCTACTACTGGTGTTTGGTTTGGTTTCCTGTGACGACAATGACCCGGAACCTGCTGTAGAAGCTGATTTCACGGTAACCATAGAAAATGTAGGCGAATCTTATTCCTATGTTAAAAGCGGGGCTTTCTCAGTACCTGTTGGAGCTACCGAACCGAGCGGTATTGGACCCGGAGGAGCTTTTGAATTTGAATTTACCGCTCCCTTAGGTTCGAAACTTTCTCTTGCAACCATGTTTGTTCAATCTAATGACTGGTTTTATGCAACCGGCTCTTCAGGAGTAGATTTGTATAATTCTGATGGTACACAGGTAACCGGAGACATTACTTCTGCATTTAATTTATATGATGCCGGAACCGAAGAAGATCAGGAACCCGGTGTTGGCGATAATCAGGTTTTAAGACAAAGCGGACCAGATACCGGTCCAGCTGATGACAACAACCTAGTTCGTTCAGTCGATACTTCAAATTTACCGTCTGATGAAGCTGTACTTCAGGTAACTCTTACTTCTACAAGTTCAACCGGTTTTATGGTTAGAATTGAAAATGTATCTACCGCTACAACTCTTCAAACTTCTGAAGGTGGAAAGCCTGTACCATTATCTCCGGGAGGCTGGGCTGTACATGCAGCAAATCAAACCAACGTTTTTTATGAAATTGGGCAACCCGATTATGGAGAAGGCTTAGAAGGAATTGCTGAGGACGGAACGGTAGGAGATATTGAAGCGACTCTGGAACCGGAAACAGGAATTACTGTACCATTATCTCCCGGAGCTTATGCTGTGTATACAGGATCAAATCCACTCTTTACAGCAAATGCAAACTTTCCAAATAATGGAATTGAAGCAGTAGCTGAAGATGGCGCTCCAGCAGAACTTGCAACAGCCTTAAGTGCTAACTCCAACGTAAATGTAAGTGCCGCTTTTGCTCAGCCTGTTGGCGCTTCTTCAAACGGCCCCTTGCTTCCAGGTAGTAGCTACTCTTTTAGTTTCTCTGCCGAAGAGGGAGATATCTTAAATCTTGCGACCATGTTTGTGCAATCAAATGATTTATTCTATGCACTTGGCGGAGACGGAATTGCGCTTTTCAATAATGGAACTCCTATCAGTGGTGACCTCACCAGTTCAGTTACTCTTTGGGACGCCGGAACTGAAGCAAATGAAGAGCCCGGAATAGGTGCTAATCAGGTAATAAGACAAAGCGATGTTGATACCGGACCTGCTGATGCTAACACTAATGTGCGTTTAGTAAATGATAGTTTTACTTATCCAGGTACTAACGAAATTATTCGAGTAACTATTAGGCTAAACCAATAGTGTAGAGTTAATCCCTAATCCAAACCCTCTTGCTGGATAAGCAAGAGGGTTTTTTGTTATCTAAAGAATTTTAAGTTACTCGGAATCCTTTACTTCGTTCTTTTCATCTTTTGAAGAGTTATTTGCCACTGATTTTTTCCGGGTTTCATTTTTATCCCTATCAGATTTGGTGGGTTCATTCTCAGATTTTTCGGACTTTTCTGATACCGTTGAAGTTTCCTTTTCTGTCACCATATTTATAGGATCTAGTGACTTTGTCAATCCCTGAATTGATCCGCTATCCATTCCTACTTCTTTTAAGATATTATCAACCACTGGCGCCAAGCCTCTGTACTTCAACAGACTATTAACAAGCTGGTCAGCCATATTCCCTGATCCGTTTTGATTTCCTGAATTACCTCCATGAGAACCATTATTATTTCCTGAACCGACGAAATCGCTTAGACCTCCAACATTAATCACTTTCATGTCTGAAATTGCTTCAATCGGTTTCACACTAGCCTCAATCATTGAAGTTGCTTGTCTGATAGTCTCAATCTGAATGCGCATTTGAATAATTTCATTAGAAAGTACATTTTCGGCAGAATTTAATTTCTCGTTCCCTTCTGCTTCAACTTTATACCTTTCTTCATCAGCCTTAGCTTTAATTTTTATAGCTTCTGCTTCTGCAACTGCTGTAGTTTTAATTGATTCTGCTTTATCTAAAGCTGCCATTTTATCTGCTTCCGCAGCTACTCTGATGCTAACAGCTTTTTCTTCTGCCTCCTCTGTTGCTTTGATTACCGCAATCTGCTTATTTCTGTTCGCAACTTCAGTTTGACGTGCCGTAGCAACTTTCTCTGACGCTGATGCAGCTTCTGCTTCCGCTAGCTTAGCATCCTTTTCTGCTTTAGAACGTGTTTTAGACTTTTCAGCAACTACAATATCTCTATCCTGGTTTGTAAGCTCAATAGCTTTTTCACGTTCAATATCTTTCTCTCTTACAGATTGCTCGTTTAGAATTCTTTCTTCTTCAACCATCCTGTTTGCTTTAATCTTAGCCCTTTCTACTTCTCTCTGAGCTTCAATTTCAGCTTCTTCTGCAAGTTTATCGTTAATGGCTTTTTCTTTAGCTATTTGAGCTGCTTCCAATGCAACCTGATTTGCAATCGCTCTTTGCTGAGTGGCCTTTGCGAATTCCTCTTCTCTTTC
>Ga0189291_100400_pt1 | contig 15250 bp, 10 predicted proteins | sample UW1redminimetaG_FD_130331 | JGI IMG/M metagenome (GOLD analysis project Ga0189291, IMG submission 130331) | Marine microbial communities from the Costa Rica Dome - UW179B-red mini metaG | ecosystem: Environmental > Aquatic > Marine > Oceanic > Photic zone | place: Costa Rica: the Eastern Pacific... | reverse complement strand
TTTTTTGAAAAAACTTATGAAAAAGAAAAAATATGTAGAAAATAAAAAGGCAACCCACTTGGATTGCCTTTTTAAAATCTGGATAAAAATTAACAGATTATCCGTCTGTTTTCACAGGGTTCTTATTGAGCCCCGGAGTACGGTTTAAGAACTCATCATACAACTCTGTGTGTCTGCTTGTCATTGGTATTTTGTATCCGTCAATAAATACATCCAGAATCTTAGTTGAGGTTTGGAACGGATCACCGGTAGAAACAAAGATATTAGCCTTTTTTCCCACTTCTATTGAACCGATCTGATCCCCAACTCCCATTATCTGAGCAGCGTTAATGGTAACGGCTTTTAGTGCTTCCTCGCGTCCCATTCCATAAGTAGCTGCAAACCCTGCATTATACGGTAGGTTTCGAGCGTTTTCAGTGTCGTTTGTTCTTAAAGCAACTTTAATGCCTGCTTTTTGCATGATTCCCGGATTTTTATACGCGGTATCGTAGGCATCAGAACCTCTGGTTGGCGTTGAAAGCACCGGACCCGTAATAACAGGAATACCTGCGGCGGCAATTGAATCGGCAACACGCCATCCTTCAGAAACACCGGTGAAAACAACATTCTTATATCCTCGTTCTTCAACCCATTCAAGAGCGCTTAGGATATCTTTTGCTGCATTAACTTCGATATAGAGAAGTACTTCACCATTAATAACTTTGGTAAGAGCTTCCATCTCAGGATAATATCGGGCATCATCTGAACCTTGAATTTTGGCATAAAGTTCTGCTTTATCCCAGGCATCATTGATGGTTTCCTGAGCTCTTTCGCGAGCTTTTTCTATCTGTTCCGGAGTTCTTCTTCTCCAACCTCTTTGAGCAGAAGATGGGAAGTTCATTACAACTCCTTTAGATCCTGCAAACATTTGATCGGGAGTATATCCGAATAGATTGATTGTAGCAGCTGTTCCAGGCAACGGGCCACCGGCAGGCATTGTTAGAGCTGTAGTAACTCCATTAACACGAGTAACGGGAATAGCCACTGAGTTTGGGTTTACAGCGGTTAATGCTTGCATGTGAGGTGTGATATCCCCGAATTCACGGAAATCATTTGCTTCAGAAATACTGCTTATCTCAGACAATCCTAAATTGGTGCCTGAGTCAATCATACCGGGATAGATTTCCTGTCCACTGTAGTCGATTACTTGCGCATCACCCGGAATATTTATGTTTGCTCCAACAGCTTCAATGATTCCATTATTAATAATAATAGTTCCATTTTCAATTATACCATTGGTAACGGTATAAATTTTAGCATTGGTTAGAGCAAATTTTGATGTTACCGCTCTTTCGATTTGAGAGAAAGCAAGAACAGGTATAAGTGCTAGCGTACATAAAATTGATAAAAATTTCTTCATTGTATTCCTCATTGTTTGTTTAAGAGGTCATAAAAATTAATCACATCCGCACCTTCCATACAGCGATGCTGATCTTCAGCATAAAAGATCTGTACGTCTTGAATGGTAGACTCAGGATCAATATAAATTCGTTGATCTGCCGCGTCATTATTGATGTCGAAATATTTTACACCATCTACAAAAGTCATTTGTGGTACTGCATAAATAGAAAGAGGATGTTTATCGAAAATAGCGATATCCGCATCTTTTCCCTTTTCTAATGAACCAACGCGATCGTTAATACCGAGCTGTTTTGCAGGATTTAAAGTGATCAAAGCCAAAGCTTCATTATCAGAAAGATCACCATACTTTTGTGTTTTGGCAGCCTCATGAAACAGATGACGAATAAGTTCGCCTGAATCTGAATTGATAGAAGTTGTTACTCCGTTTTTTGTAAGAATAGCAGCGTTATAAGCCGTAGAGTAATACACTTCTAACTTATAAGCCCACCAGTCAGCAAAAACTGAAGCAGAAGCTCCAAACTCAGCAAGTTCAGGCGCAACCTTATAAGCTTCATTAGCATGCTGGAATGTCAATTTCTCAATTCCAAAATCAGCAAAAACCTTCATTAACATGTAGATTTCATCAGCACGATAAGAATGGCAGTGAACCAGAACTTCGCCTTCCAGAATATCTACCATAGTTTCCATTCTAAGGCTGTATTCCGGGGCAACTTTTCGAGAGTTTTTATTGGCTCTATACTCGTTCCACGCATCGCGGTACTTAATAGCGTCGTTGAAAGTATTTCTCAGCATTGCTTCTACACCCATTCTACTTTGTGGTTGAATTCCTCTGGAACGTCCACCTCTGGTTGGGTTTTCACCAAGCGCAAATTTAATAGTTCTTGGTGCTCCTTCGAATCTTAAGTCGTTAGGATTGGTGCTTCCCCAACGTAATTTAAGAGTTTCATTTTGACCACCAATTACATTAGCAGAACCATGCATTAAGTGAATGGAAGTTACTCCTCCTGCAAGTGCTCTGTAAATGGATACATCAAGAGGGTCAACAACATCTTCCATACTAACTTCTGCAGTTACCTGGCTGGTTCCTTCGTTAATTGAAGAACCGGCAATATGAGAGTGAGCATCGATGATTCCAGGCATTACAAACAAACCGGTTGCATCTACTTCTTCCGCACCGCGAGGAGCTTTGAGGTTTTTGCCGATCCGATCGATTTTTCCGTCTTTAACAAGTACATCGGTATTTTCTAAAGTTCCATCTGTAATAGTTAAAACCGTACCATTCTTAATTAGAACACTTCCTTTTTTAGCTTGTCCTTGTACTATAGTTGTACATAAAACAAGCATCAAAAGTGCAAAAATATTAGTTGTTATAGAATTTTTCATTTTTCTGGTGCCTCCTTAGTGGCAAGTAGTGGAAAAGATATATTAAAAGCTGTTACTGTTGCTTCAGCTTCATATTCATTTTCGGTTACAGTTCCATTTACGACAACGTCAATTGATTGTCCACCTGCATCTACCGAAAATTCGAAATCAAGTGCGTCATTAACAAAGCTGATGTTAACCATGTCATTATCCGGAGTTCCGTCATCACTGGTTAATGTGCCGGTATAAAAGTCTCCATCTTTTTTAATGATCATAGAACCTGTTTGTTCACCTTGAGGTGTTGTAAAGGAATAACTCCAGGTTCCGACGATAGAAGAAGAGCCTTCAGAAGTGCTTTCCGAATTCTCTGTATCTCCGGATTTCTTCTTATTATCTTTTATTTCATATTCGTGTTTGTCTCCATCTACAAAAACATATTTTAACTGAGAGTCTTTTTCGAAATATGGTCCCGTTGAAACTATTACGTTTCCAATCTTACCTTGGTCTAAAGTTCCAACCATTTCACTTATTCCAAGTAGATCAGCCGGATTTGTTGTAAGAGCTGCTAGAGCGTCATCTTCGCTGAGTCCATTTTCGATTATGGTCATCAGATTGTCTTTTACTTGATTTCCTCTTGTGTCAATGGTTGAAAAACCGAATTTAACACCAGCATTTTTCAATTCTGAGTACTGAGAGACATATTTTTTATAAAACTCCATTCTTCTTTCTTCGAGCTTTGCCATCTCTTCTGATTTATCATCTTCTTTACTGGCTTTTGGCTCTTTAGGAAGATCTAAAGACATGAATACTTTAGTTCCGCTGGCTTTAATCTCATCTGCCAGATCCCATCCTTCTTGAAGATTTCCAAGTACCAGAGAAAAACCAAGCTCTTTTTGTAAACGCATTGCGCGTCGAGCTTCTAAAGAACTGGAGGCGTCATAGAAAATTGGTTTTTGATTGGTAACAACAGGGTAAAAAGCTTCTGAAACTCGGTCTCGGGTTGGTCGGGAAATTCCAGCAGGATTTTCAGCGTACATATCAGCATGCTTTTTTGAATATTCAGCATTTCTGTACAAAGTTCTAAACTTCGCCATTATTCCTAATGTATTACCGGGATAAGCACCGGGAGCACCTGAAAATTGAGTAAACATGGATACATCTTCTGATAAGATCATATCATCGGCATGATCAACATCTCTAAGCAAAAGCAAAGCACCTGAACCGGGTAGCATTCTACCATAAGGCACAGTGTGAGAGATCGCAAAACCTACTTTTCTCATTCCATCAATACTATTTTCTTCAACATCGATTTGCCCTGCAACATGATGTTCAGGAGTAATTCCCGCATAATCGTTCGGTGGATCAGGAGTAAAAAGGTTGTCTGGACGTTCCATTGCTTCAGGCCGGTCAGCAGCTGTATTAGACATTCCATCAATAAAACCCGGGTATAGGTACATATCGGTGCCGTCTATTACTTCTGCATTACTTGGAATAGATACGTTCTTACCAATTGCAGTGATTAATCCGTCTTTTATTACAATAGTACCTTCTTCCATAATTTTACCCGGAGCTTGTACTATGGTTGCATTTGTAATTGCATAAGTACGTGTTGCTTCAGATTTACCAGTAGGATCACTTTGGCCATTAGCGACCATTGCGATACCAAGCATTGGAAGAATTAGTAACAGACGAAAAAGTGATTTTCGTAGTTTATTCATTCTTGGTGTTTAGTTAGTTTAAATTAGCTAAGAGACTTAAATATATCTCATTGAATCAGTACAAGCTAAATATTGTGGGATTTAAAAAGTAAAAAAGTGTATCCTTTTATTTTCCTGATACTACAATTGCTAGCTTTCCCCCTTTAAAAGCCAAGCGAGATATATCTGATAAGTTGTATTCTGAAAGATCAGCAAATACTTGCCATCCTTTAGATTCCTGCTGTCTGTCAAAGAAATAGAGATGCTCTTTTTTACCCATCACAATAGTATTTACATCTAGCCAAACCATATCTTCTGAATTAGTAAGAGTAGGTGCAATTTCACTCGTCCATTCTGAGTTTCCGGGTACTGCTTCCATAATTTTCCAGTTTACAGAGTCAGATTTATCAACAAAACTATACTTTTTTGTGCTTGGGATGTAGTGAATTGATCTTCCGGGGTTTGTATACATAATTTTTGCTTTCCGGGAATCAAGATCAATTTCCTGAAGAGTTGCGGGTTCTCCCAATACAAATGCGATGAGTCTGGAATTTAGAAACCAAGTGTAATATCCGATTTTTAAATCCGGTACTAATATTTCCGAAGAGCCATCAGCAATTGAGTATTTGTATAACAATTGAAGTCCATCCGGATCAAGGCGTACTGCTGAAATATGTTTGCCATCAGGCATTAAAACGGGAGAATATTCTCCTCCCGGAGTTTCAGAGATCCATTTTTTTGTTCCTGACTGGATGTGATACCATAAAATATCGGTTTGGTTATTTCTTGTAGATGAAAAAAGCATAGTTTTCCCATCATCAGTAAAAGAAGGCTGGTTATCGTAGCCTACATTATTTGAAACATTAACAGGATTGGAAATCGAGAACCCATCTTTAGTTTCATCCAGATCAAATAAATAAATTTCAGTATTTGTCTGAGCTTTACAAGCTACTGTTGTAAAAAAGATAATTGCCAGAATGCTTAATTTTTTCATTGCGTAATTGGTTTCATTCTTGAAAAAGGATAGCCATTACATCCGGTTTTTGGAGCCGATCTTTCTACCACATTCGTAGCCTCGGCAGAACCTGCGGTTGATGCATTATATGCACTCAGGCATAATCCCCATTTGTAAGGTTCCATATCTTCTAATTTTACCCAGTCAACACGAGTGTACAAATTCGGATCATAAGAGTTTAAGGAATCATTTTTAGCAATAAAATATTGCTCATCAACATTCCACTTAAGAATGTGAAAACGGGTCGAAGGTTTCTGAAATAAAATTTTTTCGGTTAATTCATATTCAATTTTATAGTCATCTTGAAAAGTTCCTTTTAGAAATTCAGGAATATTTTTAGAAGGGGATGTACAACCCAGACAGTAGGTTAGTACAATTGAAAGAAGAATTATTAGAGTAAAATTTTGCATGAAATAATGTAATGAAAGAAAGGTTTAAATTTTAATCCATTAATTTTACGCAGAGTTAATAAGAGAATGGTATCTTTAAGTCTGTTTACAATACACATTTAATATTTATATGAAACTATTACGCTATTCATTTTCGATTTTGTTGCTAACAATATTTTTAACGTCTGCCGGTCAGGCTCAGTTCTTTGAGAATTTTGACGATGGTGAGAAATCAGGTTATACCGGTGCCACTGTGACTTTATCGACCGGAAACTGGTTCTTGGATGACGCACTTTTAGGAAGTTTGAGTAACGACAAGTTTAATGGCTCCCAGAGTGTACGAATGGATAGACGAGATGGCAAGATGGGAAATATTTACATGCAGTTTGATAAGCCGAATGGCGCTGATGAAGTTTCATTTCAACTAGCTCATTATGGAAACAATTCAGAAGATGCAGCCCTTCAGCTTCAGTATTCTACTGATGGAGGTTCAAGTTGGTTAAACATTGGTGATGAGATCATTGCTCCTTCAGATCTTACCGAGTACACAATTCCGGTAGAAGTAGAAGGAAATATCAGGTTTAAATTCATTCAATCATCCGGAACAGATAGAATGAATATTGATGACATTCGCATTACAGATTATGTAGAGGCCGCTGCTGAACCAACCATTAGCGTATTAGTAGATAATGCTACGGCAAATAATTCGGATGCGATCTCTTTTGGTGCTACCCTTGAGGGAAATGAACTTACAAAAACTATGGAGATCAAGAATACAGGAAACCCTGATCTTGTGATTTCAGATGTTACTGTAACAGGGCAGGGATTTTCTTCGTCAACGCTTTCTGATAGTACGTTGGCATTTAACGAAACAACAGAACTAACGCTTACTTTCGCACCTAGCAGTGAAGGAACCTTTCAAGGAAATATTACGGTAACAAGTAATGCAGATAATGCTTCTAGTTTTTCATTGTCATTAGGTGGAGAAGGATTTGCGGATGGAGATGTGATTTCTATCGTTGATGCCAGACAGCTTCAACTTGGAACCAGAGTTACTGTTGCCGGTCGTGTTACAGTAGCTAATCAATTTGGCGGACCTTTATATATGCAAGATGGAACAGCCGGGATTGCTGTTTTTTGGGAACCATTGCATCTAGCAGCTGAGATCGGGGATTCCATTCAGGTTTCAGGACCTCTCACTGTTTTTAAAGGAGGCGTTCCCGGACCGGATGAAGATTTCTTACTTCAAATTTCTGATACTGAAGAAGATGATAATATTGTATTCGAAGTTTTTGATGTAGAAAAGCAAGAAGTGATTCCAAGAATTGTGAATCTAAATCAATTGAATATGGAAGCTAATGAAGGTCAGTTAGTGATCGTTCAAAACGTGACCATCGATCATTCAGGTGCATTTCAAGGAAATCAAAATTATGCAATTTCAGATGAAGTGGGTACAGCTGAAATAAGAATTGATAATAATACAAACTTGGTTGATGCCATTGCACCATCAGAACCAGCTAATATAATTGGTGTAATCGGGCAATTTGGCGGAACGTATCAGTTATTGCCACGTTTTACGGAAGATGTTGGGGTTGAAGAAGTAACTTATCCTGGAGACGAAATTTCCAAAGATCAAACATTAGACGTTGTTACATGGAATGTGGAGTGGTTCGGTGATGCAGGAAATGGACCGGAAGATGATGATCTTCAATTACGAAATGCAATCACTGTTGTAGAAACTATTGACGCTGATATTTATGCGTTGCAAGAAATTTCTAGTCCAAACAGGTTTAATGCACTCGTAGATAGTTTAGAAGGATATGGCGGTTTTCTAGCTAATTTTTCTCAAACTCAAGAAACAGCATTCTTGTTTAAAAGAAGTACAATTGACTCTTTATCAGGAGTTACGCTTTCTCCAAGTGATGGGTTTACTCAATCAAATTGGGCAAATGGAAGATACCCATTGTTGTTCAGATTTATGGCAGATATAAATAATGAACAACAAGAAATCTACGCATTTAACATACATGCAAAAGCATTTGGAGATCAAAGCTCATACGATCAACGAGTAGCAGCTTCAATAGAATTAAAAGAATACCTAGATAGAAACAGAGCTAGCGACAATGTTATCATGTTGGGTGATTACAATGATGAGATTGTAAGTTCTACTTTTAGTGGAAATGATTCTCCATACAAAAATTTCGATGATGATGCAGAGTACACTATTGTGACTAAAAACTTAGAAGAAAGTGGGTTTGGATCTCAGTCGAGTGGCTCATTTATTGATCACATTACCTTTACTTCAGAGTTAAGTGACGATTACTTTGAAGGAACAGAGCGTGTAGAAAATCCTTTTTATGTTGGAAGTTATTTAAGTACAACTTCTGATCACTTTCCGATTTGGACACGATTCACATTTGGTACACTTACAAGTAATGATGATGAAGGTTTTGAGAATCCCACAACTGTTTCTCTTAATCAGAATTACCCTAACCCTTTTAATCCGAGTACTATTATAAGCTATACACTTAATACCTCAACCAATGTAAAGCTGAATGTATATAATATTACAGGTAGAAAAGTAGCTACTTTGGTTAACGGAAGGCAGACAGCCGGCGCTCAGGAAGTTAGGTTTGATGCGAGTTCGCTTGCTTCAGGAGTGTATATTTACAGATTACAAACAACTTCAGGAACAACACTATCCAAGAAAATGATTCTCATTAAGTAAAAAGAGAATCAAAAATAATTTAGAAAAGGGGCAGATCAGAAATCTGTCCCTTTTTTTATTTCAGCTTTTTTCAGCTGAACAATCGAAAGAACATGCATAAATACAGCTGATGGCATTAAAAATCCGGCTACAATTATATACGGATAAGCGGTGAACTCAATTGGCATCAATGGAGCATCAGAACCGTAAATTTCGGGTAGATAAATAGAAGAATTAAAGAGAAAGATAATAAAAGCGATAACTATTAATCCAAAGTAGTTCCACCAGATTATAGCACGCTCAGAGAAAATATTAAATCGATATACAAGCACACCAACCAATGGTGCAGTAAATGCAAATACCATATCAAAATTATATCCTTCGATAGTGACATTGGCATGAAGTATTCCCTGTGCAACACTAAATACAAAAAGAGTTTCTACAACAATTCTGAAGGATTGATAATACACTAACCAGCTTGAAGGAATAGCCTGAATCCAATCTGAGTTACGGTGTTTATAAATAAATATCCCGGTAAAAATAAACACCGGTAAAATTAATAACAGAACAAACTTTGGAGGGAATTCAAAAGATTGTAGTATTCCTGTTTGAGATATCAAAAATATATAGAGATGCCAGAGTAACAGAAATGAAATTAATTTAATTTTTTTCTTTTTTGCCTTTCCTGTATTCCGAGTAGTTTCATTTATGGCTTTTGAACCAAAAAGTGAAATAATAATCACCATAATTACAGATAAGCCTATATATCCAACTTTTAGAGCCATTATATTTTATTTATAAGGTTAGTAAGCACTTTGTTTAAAGCTTCTTCTCCATCGTCTCCGATTAAACTCCGAATTTCTGCCATGGCTTTTTCCCATTCAGGAATGATAGAAATCACCAATTTTTTACCAGATTGAGTTATGACAATTTCTGAAGAATTGTTCTTCATAAGATAATTCTGATCCACAAGGCGTTTAAGGTTTCTGCTAAGCGAAGATTTTTCAAGTTGCAGAATCTCAGTTATTCTTGTTTGAGTTAGTCCTTTTTCATGTTTTGATACTAGAAACAAAATACTGGTTTGACTGTCGGTAACTCCAAATGGTTTCAGGTATTTTCGGAAGATATTGGCAGTGATACGGCTAAGTCTCATAACCCTGCCCGAGATACAGTTAGAAGGATTAAAATTTTTTATTTCATCGAAATTCATAAGTGAATATAGGAACATTAGTTGTATATACAACTATCAAATTTCAATATTTACTAACTGATGATTTTAAATTGTAAACTTTATAACACATGGAAAGAAACCAGGAATTGATAAGATTATTTTTCTATAGTAATTGCCGAATTCTGAAGTTCAATTTTCACAGATTTTTTATCATCAAAATAGGTTGTAACCCAATCGAAATATCCGCAAAAAGTGGAGTAGAATTGCTCAGGGGTTTTTCCGTCTATTTTTGTGATGATGTCACCAAAGTTAATACCTGAGTTATCAGCTGGTGACCCAAGTCTTAAATTTTCTACAGTCCAATAATTTTCAGATTGGTAGTAAGGTATAAAGCCGAAATTTTGTTTGGTTTCAGTAGATTGGAATTGAGGATTTGGATTGAGGTAGATACGTTTCTTATCGTAATTCAAGTAAACGTCATATTTTTCCAGTACATCGTTACCTACTTTCGCAAAGCCTTTTTCCGCAAAATTGATTTCAGCTGATATCGAATTATATCCTTCAAAGTTAATTGCCGATTGTGTTGCAAAGACAGAATCAAAATTAGTTCCCCATATTCCCGAAGATGAGTTGTCTAACGTAGTATCCCATTCAGTTTCTATTGTGGCAAATAGTTGATCTTTGATAGATCTGGGTAAATCAACACTGCCATTTGAACCCGTATCAAAAAGAATATTTCCAAGCGCTCTTTGATTTACAGTTACATCAATTGTAGGCGTTCCAGAAAGTAGCGGCTTTTTAAATTTAATTGCTTGGACCTCTCTTGTATTTAATTCATTAAACCGGGAAAAATCATCCGTGATCCAGATTTTATTATTTACGAAATCAATTTTCCAGTTTGCTTCACGAATTAAATTTGCACCAATAATTCCATCAGCCGCAATACATGGAGATAAGGAATTTTGAGGGAAGTCTATTATACCTGCTGCCGTATTTTTGAAATTGATAGTACCTAGTGAAAGTTCTTTGATTAAAGTCATTGAAATTTCATTTTCATTTCCCTGAGAATCAGATTTATTTTTAGTTGCCTTTTCCTTCAGATTATATTTATCTCCCCAAAATCGGGTAATTTTACCATCAAAAGCTCCGGTATCAAAAAGAAACTCGAGTGTGTCATCATTGCCGTTAACAAAACCTTTTACCACAATTAATCCATGTCGGTTTTCAAAATCTATGGATTCAAGGAAGTTCGTTTGTTGCACACTCCCTCTTGATAATAGAATCACATTTTTTGTGTAATTACAGGAAGAGATCAACAACAATGAGAGCATTCCTATTCCCAATAAGTAGATCATATTTTTTATTTTCATAGCGATGCAAACGTAAGAGATGAAATCAAGTTTCAAAAAAAAGGGGCAACTATATTTAAAACAAAAGCCCGATAAAATTAATTACCGGGCTAGATATTCAAAATAACCGAAAGAGTTTATCTTTTCAGAGCATCCTCCAACAAAGCATTTTGCTCAGCTTCATGGATTTTTTTCTGCCCTGCAGCAGGAGAAGCAGAAGCTTGTCGCCCGGCATAAGTAAAGCTCTGATCTTTTCCGAGAAGTTCCATGAAACGCGGAGCTACAAATGACCAGGCTCCCATATTTTTAGGTTCTTCCTGGCACCACACAATTTCTTTCACATTCTTGAAAGTTTTCAATTGCTCTGAAATGTCTTCATCCGGGAAAGGATAAAATTGCTCAAGACGTGCAACAGCTACATCATTGATCTCATTTTCCTTACGATACTTAAGCAAGTCGTAATAGACTTTCCCTGAGCAGATCACCAAACGTTCTGCATCTGTTACTTCAGAATCAGAAATGAATGGCTGAAATTTTCCTTTAGCAAGCTCTTCAGTATTTGAAGTAGCCATTGGATGACGAAGAAGACTTTTTGGTGTCATCAAAACAACCGGCTTTTTCGCTTCTTGTAAGGTCTGCTTTCTTAACATATGGAAGTACTGGGCAGGAGTGGTCAAATTCATGACCTGCATATTATCTTCTGCACAAAGCTGTAAAAAACGCTCCAATCTTGCTGACGAATGTTCCGGACCTTGCCCTTCATAACCATGAGGAAGGTTCAGAACCAATGAAGTTGTTTGGCCCCATTTTGCTTCGCTGGATGAAAGGAATTGGTCGATAATAATTTGAGCACCATTTACAAAATCTCCAAACTGAGCTTCCCAGATTACCAGCGCATCTTTTTCTTGAGCACTGTAACCAAATTCAAAACCCATAGCTGCATATTCGCTCAATAAACTATTGTGAACATGGAAATATCCTTGATCATCAGATAGATTATTCAAAGGAGTGAACGTCTGATTGGTCTCGGTTCCGTGAAGTACAGAATGGCGGTGTGAGAATGTTCCTCTTTCCACATCTTGCCCTGTAATTCGAATAGTGTTTCCTGATTTTAAAATAGAACCAAAAGATAATGCCTCAGCAAATCCCCAATCAATTTTCTTCTCATTTTTTCCAACGATATCCGCACGTTTTGCTAATTGTTTCAGTAGCTTTGGATTCGCATCAAAGTCTTTAGGAACAGTGTTGATCTTAACAGCAATATCCTTTAGCTCGTCCGCGGAATAAGTGGTATCAGGGAATTCGATTCTGTTTTTCTGATCTGTTTCTGTACGATCAAAAATATCCTCGGTAATATCCACATTAGGTGATTTTTTGGCGTCTTCGAAAGCTTCCAGAAGAAGTTTGTCAAATTCGTCAAAGATCTCCTGCGTTTCCTCTTCTGAGAGCTCATTATTTTTTACCAGAAATTGTGTGTAAAGATCTCTTACCGGAGGATGGTCATTGATTTCTTTATACATGCCGGGTTGTGTAAAAGCAGGTTCATCGCCTTCATTATGCCCGTGTTTTCTGTATCCGATTAAATCGATGATCACATCTTTTCCAAATTTCTGTCGGTAATCAACAGCCATTTGAATAGCATGTACTGCTGCTTCAGGCTTATCTCCGTTTACATGAAAAATAGGAGCCAGAATCATTTTAGCAAGATCGGAAGCATATTCAGTAGAACGTCCATCTTTTGGAAGCGTAGTAAACCCAATTTGGTTATTGATGATAATATGAATCGTTCCGCCGGTTCTATATCCTTCCAGTTGAGACATATTCAACGTTTCGGGTACAACTCCCTGCCCGGCAAAAGCTGCGTCACCATGCATAAGAACAGGTAAGATCTTTTTCTCAGCTTCGTCACTTTCATGATGATCTTGCATAGCACGAACTGCGCCTTCAACAACAGGATCAACTGCTTCCAGGTGGCTCGGATTTGGCATGAGTTCAAGCTGAACTTCTTTTCCATCGGCAGCTTTATGAACACCTTTAGTTCCTAGGTGGTATTTAACATCGCCTGAACCCTGAATAGAATCAGGATCAACACTCCCTTCAAATTCAGCAAATACTCTGTGGTAAGGCTTGTTCAAAATATTAACAAGCATATTCAATCTGCCACGATGAGCCATGCCAAAAAATGCTTTTTCGATACCACTTTCAGCAGAACGATTTAACATGAAATGAATCATCGGGATCAATGTATCAGCACCTTCTAAAGAAAACCGCTTATGACCGATATATTTTTTATGAAGAAACTCTTCAAAGGCCATTGCCTGATTCAATTTATGCAGAATCTGTTTTTTGTCATCTTTGGTGAGATCTGCTTTGTTGCTGGAAGACTCCATGGTATCTCTTAACCAGCGACGCTCTTCAAGATCAAGCAAGTGCATATAATCTGCACCAATATTTCCGCAATAAGTATCACGCAGAAGTTTTACGATTTCACGAAGAGGAGCTTTTTCTTTGCCTCCAAATCCACCGCAATAAAACTCGCGATCCAGATCCCATAACGAAAGTCCGTAATATTCCAGGTCAAGTTCAGGAACATACTTAGGTTCTTTGCCCAGCGGATCAAGATCAGAAAGAACATGACCACGCATGCGGTACATGCTGATCAATCTCCAAACACCAATGGCGCGTCGGTCATATTCCAGAGAATCAGGCTTGCCACCAAATGGTCCGGAATAAGTATCTGTTGAGTAAGGAATAGGCTCGTAAGGAATTTCGAGATCGCTAAAAATGTCTTCGTAAAAACTTTCCTGGCCTGTAAGCAGGTCGTTGATCTTTTTTAGGAATGATCCGGATTCAGCTCCCTGAATAACGCGGTGATCGTACATACAAGTCACCGTCATTATTTTACTGATTCCAAGTTGATTCAGTATTTCCTTCGACATGGATTGATATTCCGCCGAATAATCAATCGCTCCTGTTGCAATAATTGCTCCCTGTCCTTGCATTAATCTTGGCACAGAAGAAACAGTACCAATAGTACCCGGATTGGTAATACTTATAGTCGTACCTTGGTAATCGTCAATTTGCAATTTTCCATTTCTGGCTTTGTTGATCAACTCTGCAAATGCGTGTAAGAACTCCTTAAAGTTCATTTTATTCACGCCTTTTATATTAGGCACAACCAGATTACGCGTTCCGTCTTTATTCGGAAGATCGATGGCAATCCCAAGATTTACCTGATCAGGAATAGATTTAAAGTGATTTTCCCCGTCAAAGTGATACGCATTATTTAGGGAAGGATATTCATCAAGCGCCTTAATAATTGCCCAGGCAATAAAATGTGTAAATGATGCTTTTGGTTCATTTCTCTGCAGCAAGTGAGTATTGATGATCGTTCGATCTTCTATCATCATTTTTACAGGAAGCACCCGCAAAGAAGTAGCCGTTGGAACCTCTAAACTAAGATCCATGTTTTCAACGATCTTGGTAGCTACTCCTTTTATTTTTTCAAGCTCTGCATTTTTAGGAGCATTTGAGCTTGTTTCTTGCTTTTTGGGAGCTTGTTTTTCTTTAGGTTGAGCCGGTGCTTTTTCAGCAGGCTGCTTGGTTTCACCAGAAGAACCGTTGGTAGTTTTCCCTTCATGCTCATCAAAAAAGTTTTTCCAGTGAGCGGGAACAGAGTTAGGATCTTCTGTATACTGTTCGTAGAGTTCTTCAACAAGTGCTGAATTAGGGCCGAAGACGGCTTCAAGAGATTTCAATGGGTGTTAACCTCGTGCGGTTTTTATACAACTGATGAATCTGTTTGTTAATGCTGATAAATAGTTTGTTCAATATCGAATAAATATCAAAAGCCCTTAAAATTAAGGATTACAATCTTAAAAAACGATATTTCTTCTGTTGATTATCATTATAAGGAAACACAAAGTATTTGGTATAATAGTTTCCTAAGTAAAGCTTTATTCACGTTCCGATTTCTATGACTTAAAATTGACTTATTCTTGTTCCGTACCTCTGGTGCGGAATGCTCTTCGGAAGCTCTGCTTCAATCATCATTACTGTAATTATAATAAATTTGTAAGTAATGGCTACCAACCTTGTCTTACCATACATGGGCGAAGCAGATATACAATTTAAGAAAAACACTATCCATACTTTATAA
>Ga0189291_100399_pt1 | contig 15301 bp, 14 predicted proteins | sample UW1redminimetaG_FD_130331 | JGI IMG/M metagenome (GOLD analysis project Ga0189291, IMG submission 130331) | Marine microbial communities from the Costa Rica Dome - UW179B-red mini metaG | ecosystem: Environmental > Aquatic > Marine > Oceanic > Photic zone | place: Costa Rica: the Eastern Pacific... | reverse complement strand
CCGAACTCAGAAGTGAAAGTACTCAGCGCCGATGGTAGTGTGGGGTCTCCCCATGTGAGAGTAGGACATCGTCAGGCATTGAAATAGAGAAAAGGCCACCCCATACGGGGTGGCCTTTTTTTTGTTTGCCGATTGACGATGTCCTACGGGAGAGTAGGGTGAGCCGCGGTGCCCGCAGGGCAAAGCAAGCATCGCTTGCTTAGCGTAGCGAACGACCCGCATCTGTGATGCGGGGCTGGACCATCGTCAGGCATTGAAATAGAGAAAAGGCCATCCCATGCGGGGTGGCCTTTTTTTTTGTTCGCCGATTGACGATGTCCGGACATTGTCAATCGGGCCTTCCCTGGCCCTCGCCCTTCGGGCAGCCTTCGGCTGTACAAAACGGCTATCCTGCCGTTTTGTCAGGCATTTAAATGGGAAAATCCCCGGTCTCGAAAGAGGCCGGGGATTTTTTTGCGTCACTGGAAAGCCTGCCAGCAGAAAAGCGCTCCTGCATGTTCTGCATTCCCGCCATCCCTGGCGGTCATGTCCGTCGGACATGGTCACTCAGAACCAGTTAGTTCTAGATCAGTTCGGCCTGAACATCGCCTACGCCGGCTCGTGCTCTGATGGTCAAAGCGCCGTCCCCGGAGGCGGAAGATTCGCTGCTGACCATGGCTCTGCGGCTCTCTGCGTTATGGCCGCCCTTTATATGAGTGTCGCCAACACCGACTGAAAGGTCAACAGAGCCAATGTCGGCCTCGTTGGCCTGCAGTTCGATAGTACCAACACCAACGTCAGCTACAATGCCAAACTGCGCCATGTGCACCTTTATAGTACCTACTCCCAGTTCAACGTCCAGTTGCTCAAGTGAAGGGACCCTGATCACCCATTCGCCTTTGACCTTGTCTTCATTGAAGCTCAGTCGAAGCTGATCGCCGCTCTGCCGAGATCTCAGGTCCATATTGTCGATATCCGGCGTGCGGCTGAACCAGCCACCGCTGTCTTCGTCGGTAATGGTCAGTTCTACTTCAAATTTGCCAGATGTCGACGGCTCTACCGCGATGGTGCCAACGCGTGCGTCAATACGCAGGGTTTCGATGCCGTTGGCGTCGAACTCGTGGTAGCGGCTGACCTGTGTGTCGGCACAGGCCATGCTGATGGAAAATGCCAACAACACGATGATGGATGCTGCCTTTTTGGTAATCATTTTTATGTCCTTTATGTCTGAACTTAATGGGGTCTGCCAATTTGTCTTTTAGGATGTGTGTAAAGACTTCTGTTAAGACATGAAGCAAAGCTTATGCCAACTAAAATAAGCCAATATAAACAGATAGATATGAATAAAGGAGGTGCTGATTGTGGCGGCTGGTACAAGATTGTCGTGGAATTGGTCAATATCTGGTGACAGGTGTACTGGAAAGCAGCGGATCCCGCGGTGCTCGATCGAATACGTGAACGCATGGGCGGTGGTGTTGCTGTCAATTGATGTTTCGCAGCAGATAAAAAAAGGGCTACATCATGTAGCCCTTTTTTTATCGGTAGACTCTTTGTCAGTCGGCTCGTTGGATAGCCGACTGTGAGTTCAACGCTTATTGAGGCTCATAACGCTTGATCCCGCCGACCGGGCCCACTTCAGCGCCATAAATGACACCATTGCTGTCCACCGTCACGCCTTCGGCTGTGCAGGTACCGCGGCAGTCTGGTTGTGGATCGGGAATGAATGCATGAACTTCGCCGGTTCTGGCGCTACCAATGCGTATACCGCGTAGCCAGTCACCATGAGCCGGGTTGACAGAGCCTGACTCCGAGTCGGCAGCATACAGCACATCGTTTTCATCAATAAACAGCCCGCTGTTGCGGCTGAACTGGTACCAGGTATCCAGCAGTTCACCATCCTGAGTGTAAATCTGGATGCGGTCGTTGCTGCGATCCGAGATAAACAGACGGCCTTGAGAATCCAGTGCCAGTGCGTGTGGTTGCATGAACTCATCCGGTCCGGTGCCATAAGAGCCCCAGGTCATCACCAGATCACCACTCGGGCTGAATTTTAATACGCGAGCAGTAGAGCCTTCCGCATTGGAGTGACCCTCGGCAACAAAGATGTGGCCATCGGGTGCAACCAGCACGTCATTGGGCTGGAACAGGTAGCCTGGCTCTCTGGCGCCGCCGGGCATGCCCAGTGTCATCAGGTGGTGACCATCAGGGCTGAATTTATGCACCTGATGACCATAAACTTCAGATTCCTCCACGCCATCGCCGCGGTTGTCACGTGCGTCAGTGACCCACACATTGCCGCCCTGGTCCACTTCGATACCGTGAGGCCAGGTGATCATGCCGGCACCGAAACTGGTGACCATGTTGCCATCGGCATCAAATTTCATGATCGGATCCAGGTCGCTGTTGCTGACGCAGGCGCCTACGTTCGCGCTGCAGCGCTCGGCAACCCAAATGCTGGAGCCGTCGATGTCAATGTGTACAGCACTGGTAGAACCCCAGCTGCGGCCTGCCGGCATTTTCAGGTAGCCTTCAACGGTGGTATACGGGTTGGGCAGGTCATTGACCGGTGCCATGTCGGGGTTGCTGTAGTCAGCCGTCTGCGCGTGGGCAGCCATTGCCATGGCGCCAAAAGCCACGGTCAGCGTAAGCGCTGCGGTCTTTACCGGGTTTCGATAAAAAGGTCTGATATTTGTCGTATTTTTATTGGTCATGGGTGGCAAGCACTCCCTTCTGATAACTGATCGGACGATCAGCATAAACCACCTCTGACACTAACTCAAACCTTAAGGATAGAGCGGGTGTCCGATGTGCGTTCTGGGCTGTGAGGAAGGCTGTACGACCCGGAACTACTGGCTGTTGGCCCAGATCAGAGAAGGATTGAGTGGCTGGTGATAGAGCAGTTCTGCTTCAAAGTTCATACGGTCAATGCCGTACACTTCGAACAGTGCTTCGTGGCTGACCTTGTCTGCATCACTGGCTGTGGCGGCGGTACGGTCCAGAGCCTGCAGTCGGTCCAGGTCAGCTGCGACATCGGCCGCGTGCATCAGGCCAGCATCGCGGGTGCCGGTGATCAGTACAAACTGGTTCTGGTTAGCACCGGGCCAGGTTGCCAGCAGCGCCAGATCGCGGAACGGCTGACCCTGTTGGGGCAGTCCGGCGGTGCTGGTGTACAGCTGTTGATCCTGCTTGTTATAGATTTCGTCAAATGTACGTCCCGGCAGCAGTCCGGAGGTTTGAAAGTAAAGATTGTTGAGCTTGTCCAGGGCACTGATATAACCAATATAGACAATATGGTTGTTGCGCAAATCAGCCGTTTGCAGGCGCGACATCATGGTGACCTGCACGGGTTTGCCGGTGGCGCGTAAAAGGGGGGCTATCTGCAGCATGGCGTTGGCACTGCCTTCTGGCATGTAGCTCATGTCCAGATCACGGAAATACGCTTGCAGGCTGTTATCCTGCATGAAAAGTCGGCTCAGGTCTTCGCTGGAGTTTATGAAAAAATCACGCACCATGCGGCTGATGCGCCCTTGCTCATCCAGTTCGCCAAAAATGTAGTAGTCCCCCATGACCAGCAGTATTGGCAACTCGTCGTCCGTCATCTGCTGCCACATGGGGTGGGTCAGGGCGGCGCTGAGCGGGTCAAGTGTCGCCGGCCGTGACGATGCCCACCATTGCCAGGCATTGCCGATCAGCAGCGTTACGGTCAGTACCAGCAAAAGCGGCACGAAACGGGTGGTGCGTCGGTCGAGGGCGGATACAGGCTCGGGAGCATTGTCCTGGGAACAGGCTTGCCGTGTAACGATGTATTGGCCTTTGGGAATGACCAGGCGGAAGTCGGCATCCGGTTCATGGCGGGTATAGTAGGTTTCCAGGCGCTTGCGCAACTGATGAACATAAACCCGGACCACGGAATCACGGGTTACATCAAAGCTGCTGTCACGGCCCAATACATCGACGGCGATTTCAAATTCCTTGGGTTGCCGGCCGCTTTCGGCACAATCCAGCAGATAGTCCAGCAGCCTGATGTAAACGGGGGAACGTCCCAGTGCACCGCTATCGATGATGCGCTGCTTCAGGGTTTGCAGGTCTGGTGCTGTCGGGCGTGCATGGGGCATGGAGTTCTCGTGGGCTGGGTTATGCGCTTGTGTGACTCAATTAGAACGCTGATAGGGGGGCTGTGTCCAATACTCTGCCCAGGGCAGTACACGAGTTCACAAAAATACGCGATGGAACGAAAGCCGGGGATGCGATTTTTATGCTACGCTTTCGCGCCGTCACTGACGATATCCAGGGTGGATTTGACGCGGCAGCTGGGCTATTCTTCAGCGCACTTATTTCATCCGACCGGAGCCCGGAATCTTGACCCGGCGCAAGGTATCGCAGCGGTCAGATAATATACTGGACGAATAAAGCGCGAATGCAGACGGCTGATGTTGGTCAGTCTTGGGCAACAGCACAAATCACTGAGCACATGAGTGCCATCGAGCACGACTGGGGGAGACCAATAGCGTGATTAACGAATTGTTAATGCAGTTTGCCGAATGGCTATATGCGACCGGCGGCAGTCGGGCAATTGAAGAGTCCTTCTATCTATACAACTGGATTGAAGCAACGCATGTCATCACTATCATGCTGTGTCTGGGCATGCTGGTATTTATCGACCTGCGTATGCTGGGCCTGGCCATGCCGGGTGTCTCTGCGGTCAAGATTTCCGAGCGGCTCAACATTCCCATGATGATCGGCTTTGTGATCATGTTTGTTACCGGCCTTCTGCTGTTCTATGCCAAGCCTACCTATACCATTCAGAGTATCTGGTTCAGAATCAAGATGGTGCTGCTGCTGGTGGCGTTTGTAAATGCAGTGCTGTTCCACAAACGTCTTAAAGCATCAGCGTCCTCCTGGGAGTTCGAGCCCAAAGCGCCCCGTCACCTCAGGATCAGTGCCGCATTGTCACTGGGGCTTTGGGCAGGCGTGGTGATGACCGGTCGCCTGATTGCTTACGACTGGTTCCACTGCTATCGCGAGTTGCCGGCATGGCTGGGCGCCGCTGCCGGTTGCGTAGCGGATTAACAAGCTATATTGATGCATGACAGGAGTTCCCAATGGAGCTATTACCTTTTTTTGAGTGGGCCGAGACATCATTCCTGGGTTATATCGGGAAAACCTATGGTGGCGTTTATGCAACGTTCGGTCAGTCCATCCACCTGATGGCGCTGGCGGTGCTGGGTGGCTCCGTGCTGGTCACCGATCTGCGCTTGCTGGGTGTGATCATGAAAGATGTGCCGTCGGAAGTGGTCGCAGATCAGGCGCACAAGTGGTTCCGCATTGCCCTGGGTTTCATCCTCGCCACCGGCATTTTCATGGCGGCAGCCGTTGCCCAGCGCATGTACTACAATGACTTTTTCTGGGCCAAGATGTCTGCGCTGCTGGTCGGTATCATTTTTGTGTTTGCGATCAAGCGCCCGCTGCTGAAGGGCAGCCACGCCGACATTCAGCCCTGGTTGCTGAAGCTGGTGGCCGTTGCGTCGATTCTGGTCTGGTTCAGTGTAGCGGCAACTGGCCGCTGGATCGGATTTTCTTGATTGGAAGGGGCGGGTGCTCTGCTTATATTCGTCAAACAACCCACACAGGAATAGCGTCATGACTGACAAGAAACCCCTGACACTGCTTCAGAAAATTGCGGCGGCCAGTTCGGTTGCCATTATTGTATCCGGCATCATCTACTGGTCGTTTCAGGTCCAGAGTGTAATGGAGTTGCTGGAAATGGCTTACGGCTGATCAGCGCCGCAAGCCATGAGCCGGCTCAGTTTGCCAGGTTCAGAAAATACCCAGCTCCATCAGAAAGTAGTCGTCCAGAAAAAGCTCATTGACCAGCCGGTCGAGCCCTTTGGCAATTGTCGCTGACAGATCCTGACCGTCTGCGGCAACGCGGCTGAAGACCACGCTTTGCCACGCGTTTCGCCCCTGATTGTTCAGACTCAGTTCGCAGCGGATAAGCACCTCGGTGCCGCTGGCAGACTCGACAATCTCCATCTCCAGCAAGTTGCCACTTAATGTCAGCGGCGTGTCCGCATCGTCCAGCTGTGCATCGGCTGAGACAAATGCTTCATGAAATGCCCGCTGGATGACGGCCGCTGGTGCCTGGCTCAGGGTAACGTCTTCCTGTTCGGCCCGGTTTATATCGTGTTTGTCTTCAATGGCGCGTTGGTCGGTGAACGCACTGATGCTCAATGGGCCGCCCATCATGCTGCTCAGGCTGACACCAGTGTCTCCGGTATAGTGATAGTCAAGTTCAAGCTTTTCTCCGGCCAGCAGGGCTGGAGAGCTCAGCATCAGGCCGCTGAGGGCCAGAATAATCAAGTGACGCGATTTCAAAACATGTCTCCCCTTTTTACAATACTACTTCATCAATACTACTACGATTTGCTGCATGTGCTTTAGAAACGAAAAGGGCCGCTGCACCAGAGGGTGCGGCAGCCCTTTGTCATTCGCTTGTGTCAGTCAGGTTTAGCGACTCACATGCGATCCGCTGGCCATGGCACGCCAGTGTGGCCGCCACGCTGGGTATCACGCATGCCCTGGTAAACAAACTTCTGCACACGCTTGCCTTCATAGGTTTCGGTTGTGTAGATGTTGTTATTGGAGTCTGATGCGATGCTGTGCGGTGCATAGAACTGGCCAGGTTGACGACCGCCGCCACCGAAGCTGGTCAACACTTCCATGGATTCACGATCGATCACGTAAATCTTGAAGTTCTGACCGTCAGCCAGATAAATAAATTTCTGCTCCGCATCATTGGAGAAAGAAATGTCCCAGGTTGAGCCTTGCGCCAGTGTGTCCGGGGCAATCAGTGCTTCGCGCACGAAGGTGCCGTCGGGACGGAAAACCTGGATGCGGTCAGAACCACGGTCACAAACGTAGAGCAGGCCGTCATCAGAAGGCACTGCACAGTGCACCGGGCCACGGAACTGCTGCGGCAAAGGCTCGCCAGGTGTGTAGTCTACGCGCACATCTTCAGGACGATTGCCATAGGCGCCCCAGTAGCGCTTGAACGCACCTGTGCTGGCATCAAGAACGGCAACACGCTTGTTGCGGTAACCGTCAGCGATATACGCTTCGTTGGTATTGCCATCGATTTCGATGTCAGCTACCTGACCGAAGTGAGTCATGCTGTTGCTGTCCACTTCCTGGCCTGGCATACCGTACTGGGCAACGAACTGGCCGTCACCGGTAAATACCAGGACATGCGAGTCGCCACCGCCGTTGCCGCCAATCCAGACATTGCCGTTGGGCGCTACTGCCAGGCCATGGTTGGATGCTGGCCAGGTAAAGTTGTCACCCGGGCCACCCCATGCGTTCACAAGGTTACCTTCGGGATCGAATTCAAGAATGGGTGGGGCGGGGGTACAGCAGTCGCTGACGCCCATTTTCAGACCGATCTCAGTGGCGCCACCAAACATGGCATCCTGGTCACGGTGAACAATGAATACGTGGTCGCGATCATCAATGTCGATACCGATGGTTCGACCGATAATCCACTGATTGGGAAGAGGTTTTGGCCAGTATGGATCAACCACAAAGCTCGGTGCACTGACCATCGAGCCGGCCTGCGCCGTAACAGGTTCTTGCAACAAGGACTGTCCAGCGCCCATTGCCGCTACGGCCAGCGCAAGACTTGCGCCTACTGCTATCTTCGTTTTTTTTGTCATTATACTCCCTCCAGGGTCGTTTCATGCCGAGCATATTGATCTGTCGAACGAGAAGTATACTCAGTTCTCTATGCTCAGTATACTCACCCGGCTTACAATTTGACCATAGTAGATGGCCCGTCGTCGCATGCTGACGGCTGTATTGTCCTCTGATGGGCGTTATCGAGGAAGTTATGCTGAATAACAAAAAGACTGAAAATTGGGCGTTTGGCGCCGTCACCAGCATGCTGGCAGCCGCGCTCTGCCTGCTTGCCACCCTGGGTTCGCCGGCGCTGGCTGACGAGATCCCGGCACGGGTCGCGGTACAGGGCTTTGTCAAAGCCGAGCCAGATCGACTCAACCTGTTGATGCGCATTCCCATGGACTCTCTGGGCGAGGCAGGGCTGCCGTTGCGCGGTTCGGTTGGTTACCTGATTTTCTCCGAAGCGCAGGATGAGCTTGAGGAAGTGGCCAGTGACCGTATTCTGCAGTCGGTTCAGATGTTTGAGGATGACCGTTTGCTGGGCAATCCGCGTATTGACGCAGTGCGGGTGTCGCTGCCATCCAGTCGCACGTTTGTCGACTATCAGACGGCGCTGGCCAATGTGCGCGGTGCGCCGCTGGCCGATGATGTGGATCTGTATTACCGGCAGGGGTTTCTCGACGTGCTGGCGTCATACCCGATTGATTCCGCCAGCGCCCGTTTCTCCATTGATGCCCGGCTGGGCGGGCTGGGACTGGAAACAACAACCGTGCTGCGCTATATCGTCGAGGATGGCAGTGAAAGAACCTTCAGCTATATCGGCAACCCGGGGCGGGTTTACCTGGATCCGCGCTGGTATCAGGCCGTGTTCAATTTTATCGCGCTGGGTTTTGAGCATATTCTGGAAGGTGCGGACCACCTGTTGTTCCTGTTCTGTCTGCTGATCCCCTTGCGCCGTGTCGGGGCGCTGATTCCTGTGGTCACCTCATTTACCATCGCGCACTCCATAACTCTGCTGGCCTCGGCGCTGGGCTGGGTGCCGTCGGCAATCTGGTTCCCGTCGCTGATTGAGACACTGATCGCTTTGTCCATTGTCTATATGGCGCTGGAAAATATCGTCGGTGTGCAGCAGCGGCACCGCTGGATGATGACCTTTGGTTTTGGCCTGGTGCATGGTTTCGGGTTCTCCTTCCTGCTCACAGAAAGCATGCAGTTTGCCGGCTCGCACCTGGTCATGTCCTTGCTGGCATTCAACCTGGGCGTGGAATTCGGGCAGATCCTGGTGCTGGTACTGATGGTGCCGGTCATCCATCTGCTGTTCAAATATGCGCTGCCCGAGCGTGTGGGGGTGATGCTGCTGTCGGCAATCGTTGCACACTGGGCATGGCACTGGATGGAGGAGCGGTTTGTCGGCTTCATGGCGTATGACCTCAGCCTGCCGGTGCTGGATCGCTATTTCTTTGCCGGCCTGCTGCAGTGGGGCGCGTTACTGGCCCTGTCGCTGGGCGTGCTGTGGCTGATGCAGGGATTGTTTACCCGGTATTTTGCTGCGCCGGAAGATGCGGGCCGGACTGGATAGCCGGTAATGGCGACAGCTTGTGACAAAACGTTGCAGGGAGCCGGCATTTGATCCTTCTCGTTGTCTTGGTCATTACGAACTTGTTATGATGCGGCGCTGTCTGCGGTTCACGGTGCCAGTGATATCGGTTGTTGTTACCTGTAGTTGATAATAATAAAGCGGGAGTTTTTGTATGAGCGGAATCATGATTATTCTGTTTGGTCTGGCGGGGCTGTCTTTCGGCTGGTTCGTCTATTCCAGATTTATTGCCGAGAAGATTTACCGGCTGGACCCTGACTTCAAAACGCCAGCTCATGAATTCAACGATGGTGTGGACTACGTGCCCACCAACAAGTACGTCCTGTGGGGACATCATTTTACTTCCGTCGCAGGTGCCGCGCCGATCGTTGGTCCCGCCATTGCTGTGTACTGGGGCTGGGTGCCGGCACTATTGTGGGTTACCTTTGGTACGATCTTTTTCGCCGGCGTTCACGACATGGGCGCGCTCTGGGCCAGTACCCGCAACAAGGGCAAGTCCATTGGCGCGCTGTCGGAGAACGTCATCGGCAAGCGCACACGCTCGCTGTTCCTGATTGTGATATTCCTGTTGCTGCTGATGGTCAACGCGGTATTTGCCGTGGTCATTGCCGGTGGATTTGTGGGCACTCCCGGCTCAGTATTCCCGGCCTGGTCGGCGATTGTCGTAGCATTGATCATCGGACAATTGCTGCGCCGTAATTTCAGTCTGGTGTGGTTGACGGTAGCTGGTGTTGTTGCCCTGTACCTGTCCATCTGGGCGGGCACTTTTATCGAGCTGACTCTGCCGGAAACCATGTTCGGGCTGACCGCCAATGCCAACTGGATCATCATTCTGTTCATCTACGCCGCCATTGCATCCATGCTGCCGGTGTGGATGCTGTTGCAGCCACGTGACTTCATCAACGGCATGCAACTGATTGTCGGCCTGGTTCTGTTGTACGGTGCGGTATTCCTGACCATGCCGGAAATGACCGCGCCTGCCTTCAATGACCAGTTGTCTGCTGGAACGCCCAGTATCTTCCCGCTGCTGTTTGTGACCATTGCCTGCGGCGCCATCTCGGGCTTCCACGGTATTGTGGCCTCGGGTACCAGCTCCAAGCAGCTGAACAAGGAAACCGACGCACGATTTGTGGGTTATCTGGGTGCCATTGGCGAAGGGTCGCTGGCATTGATCACCATCGTTGCGGTGTGCTCGGTGGCCTATGCGGCCAGTCCTGAACAATGGCATACCCTGTATGCCAATTTCTCTGACGGTGGTGCGCCTGCCTTTATTGCCGGTGGTGCGGTGCTGATCTCCTCATCCTGGGGGTTGTCGGAGAGCTTCTCACAGGTATTGCTGGCGACCATGGTTGCCCTGTTTGCCGGCACGACCATGGACTCCGGTGTGCGCCTGCAGCGCTACATCATTCAGGAATGGGGTGATATCTATAAAATCAACCTGTTCAATAAAGGTGTGCCGGCCACGCTGATTGCGGTCGGTGCCTGTCTGCTGCTGGCGTTTGGTGCCGGGGGCTCATCCGGTGCCGGTGGCATGATCATCTGGCCATTGTTTGGTGCGACCAACCAGATTCTTGCCAGCCTGACGCTGCTGGTCATAACGGTCATGCTGATGAAAATGGGGCGCCCGGCGATCTACACACTGGTGCCCATGATTTTTGTACTGATTACCTCCTTCCTCGCCGGACTGATTCAGCTGGTGGACTTCTACCAGGCAGGTAACTATCTGCTGGTCACGCTGGACTTCATCGTGCTGGTGGTCAGTGTGCTGGTCATGCTGGAAGCGGCCTCCGTGGTCAGCAAGCTGCGCAAAGACAAGGCGGCTGCCGCGTCCGACGCTCAGTAGTCACCGATTAAGGGCCGGCCCTCGAGGGTCGGCCCTTTTTTGTGGCAGTCTAACCGAGCGAGCGTTACAAATAATTGCAATGTAATTTCTCTGATTTGTAGTCTGTGCAAGGTGATTGATTATAATCGCCGTCTACACAGCTACGTTCAGTTACAGCTATCTCGGAAAATAGGTCAGATGATTAGAACCCTGGTCCTGCTTGCAGGCTTGATCTGGTGCGCAGGGGCGTCCGCAACGACAAACCAGGTGCCGGATTTTGCGCTTATCGACCATCAAGGTCGCTTTCATCAGTTGAGCCGTTACGCGGATCAGCGCGCTGTTGTTGTGTTTGTCTATAGCCCTGACAGTGAGACCAGCGCGGCCGCTCTCCCTGAAATCATTTCATTGCGTGACCGGTTCGCGAATTCGCCCGTGCGATTTCTGGTGCTGGTGCCGGATAGCGGCGAGACGCGTGCCAGTCTGGCCGCGCTGGCCAGTCGACTCGACTCCGAAACACCTTTTCTGCTTGATTCCTCCCAGTTGGTCAGTGATGCACTGGATTTTACCCGCAGTGGCGAAGTTCTGGTGATCAATCCTGCCCGTGGTGACATTCTGTACCGGGGCGGGGTTGGTCTGTATAAAGGCGACCCCATGCAGCAGGCGCTTGCTGCCAATCTGCCGGGTATGAGCTCGCATCTGCATTATGTTGTGCACTCAGTGTTGCGTAACGAGCCATTTATTGACAATCCATCCCGGGCAGAAGGCGAACCGCTGGTGCTGGACAAGATTGAGGCTGTTCGGGCCCAGACAATCTCTTATGAAGAGGATGTGGCCCCGATACTTATCGAGCGTTGTGTTGGCTGCCATCAAAAGCAGGGTGTTGCACCCTGGGTCATGGACGGGCACCGTATGGTTCAGGGCTGGAGCGGTATGATACGCGAGACGCTGCTGACCCGAAGAATGCCGCCCGGGCAGATTGATTATGACTATGCCAGTCGCTACGAGGATGTCCATCACATCACCGACGAGGAAATGCAGATTCTCATGCGCTGGATTGAAACCGGCGCGCCTCGAGACGCCGGCGCTGAAGACCCGCTGGCGCTGCTGACGCCGCAGGAGTCTGACTGGGAGCTGGGCGAGCCCGATCTGGTGATTGAATTCCCCGAGCATCAGGTGCCGGCGAACGGTGTGCTGGACTATGTGTTTGTGCCGCTGGAGATTGGTCTGACCGAAGACAGGTGGGTGTCGGCATACGCGTTTGATGTGGATGAAAAATCTGCCCTGCACCACGTTATTGTTTATACACAGGATGCCCGGCAGCAGCGGCAAAACGCCAGCCGCGGCGGCAGCCGCACCAACTTTGGCGGTTATGCGCCGGGCCGTGGCCATATTGAGCTGGACCCTGACACCGGTATCCTGTTGCAGCGGGACATGCGCTTCATGATCCAGTTCCACTACACCACGATTGGTCGTGAACTAACCGATCGCACCAGGCTGGGTCTCTATTTTCATGACTCGCCACCAGAGCACGAGCTGGAGCGCACGGCCGTGATGAATGGCGAATTTGTGATTCCGCCCGGTGTGCGGGAATTCCCTGTGACCGCAAAAACCCGGATACCGGATGACAGTTATCTGTACAGTTTTGCGCCGCACATGCACTACCGCGGCAAGCACATACAATTCCGTGCGGTATACCCTGATGGTGGTGAAGAGAAGTTGTTGTCCATTCCCAATTTTCAGCACAACTGGCAAATGGTCTACCGTTTGCGCGAACCGGTATTTCTGCCGGCCGGCACCGAAATAATTGCTGAGGGTGCGTTCGATAACTCTCGCTTTAACCCGCTCAACCCCGATCCCACGAAAGAAGTCAGGTGGGGTGATCAGGTCTGGGACGAAATGTTCCTGGCCTGGATGCGTATCGGCAAAGCTCGCTGATATGAACCTGCAGCCACTGTTGTCATTGCTGGCCGATGGTGAGGTTCATTCGGGTCAGGCGCTGGGTGAGGCGCTGGGGCTCAGTCGTGCCGGCATCTGGAAGCAGATTGCGGCACTCAGAGCGCTGGGCGTCGATATACGTGCATTGTCCGGCCGGGGTTACCAGATTGAAGATGGCATCCGGCTGCTCGACAAGGCGCTGATAGCAGACAGTCTTGATTCGGTGGCGCGTCGGCTGGTGCCGGTATTCGATCTGCAGTTCTCCCTTGATTCCACCAATACCGAAGCCGCCCGCAAGGCCGCAGATGGCGAGCAGTCGTGGCTGGTACTGGCGGAGCATCAGGCTCAGGGGCGCGGTCGTCGGGGCCGGCAGTGGGTCAGTCCCTTCGGGCGCAACATATATATGTCGCTGTTGTGGCCATTCCAGACCGGCGTTGCCGCTCTGGAAGGACTCAGCCTGGTTTGCGCACTGGTTGTGGTCAAGGCCCTGCAGCGCATGGGCGGCGAGGGCTTCAAAGTCAAATGGCCAAACGACATCCTTTTTCAGCAGCGCAAGCTGGCCGGTATCCTGCTCGAGATAAGCGGTGATGTCAGTGGGCCCTGTCGCGTTGTCATCGGTATTGGCGTCAATGCGCGCATGCCTGCTGGCGCCGGCGCAGCAATTGACCAGCCCTACAGTGATCTGGCTGCCGCAACGGATCAGGTGATCGACAGAAATCGGCTGGCGGCGGCGCTGATCAATGAGCTGGTGGCGGCACTGATCGAGTTTGAGCGACATGGCTTTGCGCCATTTCGCGAGCAATGGATGCAGCTGGATGCCTATGCGGGGCAATCAGTGGAAATCCGGGCTGGCAATAACAGTCGTGTGGGAGTCGCCGCAGGTGTTGATATGTCTGGCTGCCTGTTGCTTGATACTGAGGGTGGGCGCGAGATCATTTCCGGAGGGGAGATGCTGCCGTCATTGCGTCCGCTGTCTGATGCGCACGGAGTGGACTGATGCGCAGGCTGGCGCTGGCGCTGCTGATGCTCAATATCCTGTATGCGCTTTGGGCTGGCTTGCGCCCCGTGTCTGACCCGCCGGCCAGTACGGATAGCCGATCCTACGCGGAAACCCTGGTGATGCTTGAAGAGGTTGATTGGCCATTGGCGCTGAATGAGCCACCGTCGGTGAACTGTCCCGCGCTGGGGCCCTTTGCCAGCGAAAGTGAGTTGCGTGCGTTTGCTGACGAGCATGTGTCGGGTCGGCAGTGGCAAATGCGCACGGAAGCGCAGGCATTGCCGCCCCTGTATCGCGTTTATGTCCCGCCCGCTGCGCTGGGGCTGTCCGGGACCGCGCTGGCAACATCGATTCGCGACACCATTGATGCGGCCGGATTTGATGTCGATACCTACCTGGTGGCGGGCGGCGAACTGGACGGCGTCGTATCGCTGGGCCTGTTTGCCAGTCAGGCCAATGCCCGCGGTGTCTATGAGCAAATAACCGGCCTTGGCCTTGCCGTGGAAACGCAGACCGAAAATCGCTCGCGCAACTTCTATTGGATTGTCCTGAGCGGCGATGAAGATTCTGATTTTGCTCAGGAATCTGTTGCAGCATTACAGGCCCTGAATCCTGATGCCGGTATCTCAGAAAAACTCTGCGAAATGATTGCACTACCGGACTAATTCCCCTAAAATGCCGCCTCTGCTTTAGAGACCCGGGAAAAATGTATCCCGTCGGCTCTTGCGGGAGGGGTTCCCGAGCGGCCAAAGGGATCAGACTGTAAATCTGACGCGAAAGCTTCGGTGGTTCGAATCCACCCCCCTCCACCATGATGAGCTGATTGATATTTAACAAGTTCTGGCGAAAGGCGGGTATAGTTCAACGGTAGAACACCAGCCTTCCAAGCTGGTTATGCGGGTTCGATTCCCGCTACCCGCTCCAGGTTTGGTGGATTGAGTGCTCTGGGTGCTGTTTATTTTTTTGCTCGCATAGCTCAGGCGGTAGAGCACTTCATTGGTAATGAAGAGGTCTCCAGTTCGACTCTGGATGTGAGCACCAGTTTGTTTGGTGTTTGATTGATGCTAATTGAGTGCCGGCACGGCTACATGTGCCGGGCACTTCCGAATAGCAGCCCTTGTTGATGTTGACGGGTTGTTTTCAAAATTGCTTGGTTAGGATAAAGAGGCGGTCACAATGGCGAAGGGTAAATTTGAACGTAAGAAGACACACGTCAACGTTGGCACAATTGGTCACGTTGACCATGGTAAGACAACGCTGACGGCAGCTTTGACGCGCGTTTGCTTTGATATTTGGGGTT
>Ga0189291_100398_pt1 | contig 15407 bp, 14 predicted proteins | sample UW1redminimetaG_FD_130331 | JGI IMG/M metagenome (GOLD analysis project Ga0189291, IMG submission 130331) | Marine microbial communities from the Costa Rica Dome - UW179B-red mini metaG | ecosystem: Environmental > Aquatic > Marine > Oceanic > Photic zone | place: Costa Rica: the Eastern Pacific... | reverse complement strand
TCGGCGCGTAGCCTGCATCAACGGCGGCGCGGGATGCGCCGACGGCTGCGCCGAGCTTGTCGGCAACCGGCAGGATGACTTCCTGGAACTTCTCGGAGGAACCGAGCGCGCGACCACCGGAGATGATGATCTTGGCGGAGGTGAGTTCCGGGCGATCGCTTGCGGCAATCGCATCCTTGACGAAGGAGGACAGGCCCGGATCGCCAGCCGAAGCGACGGTGCTGACTGATGCCGATCCGCCTTCGCCGGCGGCGGAGAAGGAGGCGGTACGGACCGTGATGACACGCTTGGCGTCGGTGGATTTGACTGTCTGCAGCGCGTTGCCGGCATAGATCGGCCGCTTGAACGTGTCAGCCGCGATGACCTCGATGATATCCGAGATCTGCATGACGTCGAGAAGAGCTGCAACCCGCGGCATGACGTTCTTGCCGGATGTGGTGGCAGGCGCCATCAGCGTGTCGTAGTCGCCTGCAAGCGAGACGGCGAGGGCCGCCAGCGGCTCGGCAAGCCGGTTGGCGTATTCGTCGCCTTCGGCATGCAGCACCTTGGAGACGCCATCGAGCTTGGCTGCCGCATCGGCGGCTGCCTTGGCGTTCTTGCCTGCAACGAGAACGTGGACGTCGCCGCCGATCTGTGTTGCGGCGCTGACAGCCTTTGCGGTCTGGTCGGACAGCGAAGCGTGGTCGTGTTCGGCTATGATGAGAATGGCCATGGTAGTGTTATCCTTTCCCGCGCTTTACAGCACGCCTGCTTCGTTCTTGAGCTTGTCGACGAGTTCGGCCACCGAGCCGACCTTGACGCCTGCCTTGCGGCCGCCTGGTTCCTCGGTCTTGATGATCTCGAGACGGGCTGCGATGTCGACGCCGTAATCAGCGGCGGTTTTCTTGTCGAGCGGCTTCTTCTTGGCCTTCATGATGTTGGGCAGAGAAGCGTAACGCGGCTCGTTGAGACGCAGATCGGTGGTCACGATGGCGGGCAGCTTGACCGAAATGGTCTGCAGGCCGCCGTCGACTTCGCGGGTGACGCTGGCCGAGCCATCGCCGATTTCGACCTTGGAGGCGAAGGTGGCCTGGCTCCAGCCGAGCAGAGCTGAGAGCATCTGGCCGGTCTGGTTGCAATCGTCATCGATCGCCTGCTTGCCGAGGATCACCAGATCCGGGCTTTCCTCGCCGACGACACCCTTGAGGATCTTGGCAACCGCGAGAGGTTCGACAATCGCGTCCGCCTCGACGAGAATCGCGCGGTCGGCGCCCATGGCGAGGGCGGTGCGCAAGGTTTCCTCAGCCTTGGCAGGTCCGACGGAAACGGCGATCACTTCGGTCGCCTTGCCGGCTTCCTTTAGCCGCAGCGCTTCCTCGATGGCGATTTCGTCGAATGGGTTCATCGACATCTTGACGTTTGCGAGATCGACGCCGCTGCCATCTGGCTTGACCCTGATCTTGACGTTGTAGTCAACAACCCGCTTGACCGGCACGAGAATTTTCATCGGTTTGTCTTCCTCACTTTGCTAGGCCTCACTGTTTTCGGCCGCGTCCTGACCAGCCCGGTGATTGCCGGGGCCAGGTCGTTGACCCGGATTTTGCCTGCGAAGCCGCCATCCGGATAGCCGATTGGCGACATGGATACGCGAATTTTCCCCAATTTCAATCGCAACAGCACAGGAGATTTCGCAATGCGGGATAAATGACGTTTACGTCCGCGTCAATTTGGGGCCGGTGATACTAGCGTCCCCACTTCGGCGGTGGCGTCTGCGAAGCCGTTTTTTCCGGCTCCGGGGCTTTATGAATTACTGCTTTCGGGCTTTCGATCCTCCGGTCAAACAGGGGGACACCGGACCGGCGGAAGACAAGCACCAGAACCGCACCTGCGATCATGCCGCCAATGTGGGCTCCCCAGGACACTTCGCCGCCCAGATCGGTGACAACCATGACGAATTGGGTGCCGACCCAGAACAGCAGCGGAATGTAGGCGGGCAGGGGCAGCGGGATGCGGCCCATGACCAGAACCCAGACCCGAACGCGCGGGTGCAGCATGAGATAGGCAGCAATAACACCTGCGACCGCGCCGGAAGCGCCAATCAACGGGCCATCGGATTCCGGCAGAAGCAGCCCGTGCATGAAAGCGCCGGCGGCGGCGCACAGGAAATAGAAAATCAGGAACTTGATGTGCCCCATGGCGTCTTCGACGTTGTCGCCGAAAACCCACAGGAACAGCATGTTGGAACCGAGATGCAGCAGGTTTCCATGCAGAAAGCTGTAGGTGAAATAGGTCGCATCTTCCGGCACCAGGACGAGCGAAAGCGGCAGTTCGGCGATATCATTGACCACCGAGGGGATGTACCCCAGGCCTAAAAACGTGGCGTTGGTGAACTCGCTGTCATTGCCGGCAAGTCCGGTCACTCCCCAAACCAGAACATTGATCGCGATCAGCGACCACGTCACCCATTGCAGCTTGATGTGCTTGAGATCATTGGAATCATGCAGGGGAATGAACATCGCGACGGTTTCCGTATGGGCCGGGGATGGCTTTATGTCATGCGGATGGAGCCTAGCGGTTTTTTCCGGGAACCCAAAGCACATCCGCGCGGCCCTGATCATTGACCCAGCGGGCGGCGACAAAAAAGAAATCGGACAGTCTGTTGGCAAAGCGGATGGCGGCCGGATTGACCGTCTCTTCGTCCTGGGCGGCGAGTTCGACCATCAGCCGTTCGGCACGGCGGGCGACGGTGCGGGCCAGATGCAGATGCGCCGCCGCGGGTGTGCCGCCCGGCAGGACGAACGAGCGCAACGGTTCGAGGTCGGCATTGAGCCGGTCGATGTCGGCCTCGATCCGGTCAACCTGCGCATCGACAATCCGCAACGGCTCGTAGTCGGGTTTTTCGCCGGTTTCAGGCGTCGCCAGATCGGCGCCGAGGTCGAAGCAATCATTCTGAACCCGCATCAGCATGGCATCCAGGTCAGGCATCGAGGCGGTGTGCAGCCGGGCCATGCCGATCACCGCGTTGGCCTCGTCGACCGTGCCGTAGGCCTCGATCCTGAGATCATATTTCGGACGCCGCTCGCCCGCCACCAGGCCGGTTGTGCCGTCATCGCCGGTTCTGGTGTAGATCTTGTTGAGCTTGACCATGGAGCGGGCTTTCTGAAACGGAGTGCGATTGGCCCGGCAGAAACCTGCCGGAGAGATTTAGCGGCCGCCGCCGGTGAGCCACAGGGTGGCGACGATCAGCACAACCGCGACAAACTGCAGCGCCACGCGGGCCTGCATCAGCTTGTTGGAGAGGTTGCCCGATCCGCCGCGCGCCATGTTGACGAGGCCGCGCACCAGTACGGCCGCCACGGACAGCATGACGATGATGGACAGGACATAGGTTACGGACGACATCGGAGAGTTTCCTTGTGACGAATTTCAGGTGGGAACATAGGGAGTTTTGCGGCCAAGTCCATGGTTGCGGGCGGTTCAGTCCTGGTTGGCCAGCCAGCGATAAAACAGCCTTGCCGGCAAGAGCCTGCGGGCGATTACACCCATTTTCGCAGCCCGTGTCACTGCGTAATGATAGCGCGGGCGGCGGGCTGTCAGGGCGTGGCGCAACACTTCGTGGACGGCTTCGGGGCCGAGGCCGATATTTGCCGCTCCCTGGCGCTCGAGCCGGCGCAGCTGGGCCTGATAGTCCTGCCGGTGAACCGAGTGTTCGATATCGATGTGGCGATGAAACAGCGCCAGCGCATTGGTCCTGAACTTGCTGACGATCGCGCCGGGCTCGATCAGGCTGACATGAATACCGGAGCCCTCCAGTTCCATCGCCAGCGTGACGGAGAGGCCTTCGAGCGCGTGCTTGGACGCGTTGTAGGCGCCGCGGAACCGCATCGGCACGAGGCCGAGGATCGACGAGCACTGGACAATGCGGCCATGGCCCTGCGCCCGCATTACCGGGATGACCCGCTTCGTCAGATCGTGCCAGCCGAAGAAATTGGCGTCGAACTGGGCCCGCAGCGCCTCCGACGGCAGATCCTCGACGGCGCCGACCTGCCCGTAACCGCCATTGTTGAACAGCGCGTCGCAGTATCCGCCGGTAGCCTTCATGGCCTGGTCGAAAAACGCGGCGATGCTGTCCGGCTCGGCATAATCCAGGCGATAGGCCTCGATTCCATCGTTGCGCAACACCGAAAGGCCGTCTTCGGTGCGGGCCGAGGCTATGACATGCCAGCCTTCGGCCTTGAGCGCACGGGCGCAATAGGCCCCTATTCCGCTGGAACACCCAGTCACCAGGATGGTCTTTTTCCGGTTTTTCCCGTTCATTGCGTGATCTGCCCTGTTCCCGAGGCGTTTCAAATCCCATACTCATGGAAGCCTGACAATGCCGGTCCGGCCTGATCGCCGGAATAACCAGGAGCAAACATTGCGACGCTTGCGCGCTGTCATCCTCGATGCGGTTACCCATTTCAACAATGACGACGGCTGGGCGATGGCCAGCCATGTGGCGCTGTCGAGCCTGATGGCGTTGTTCCCGTTCATGATCTTCGGAACGGCGCTGGCGAGTTTTCTCGGCGCCAACGCCTATGCGGACACGGCCTCGCACCTGATTTTCGATACCTGGCCCGAATCCATCGCCACGCCGATTTCGCGCGAGGTCATCAATGTGCTGACCATCGAGCGCGGCGGGCTGCTGACCCTGTCGGTGCTGGCGGCGGCGTTCTTCTCCGCCAATGGCGTGGAGGCGCTCAGGGTATCGCTCAATCGCGCCTACCGGATGACCGAAACGCGGGCCTGGTATGTCACCCGGGCGCAGAGCCTGGTGTTCGTGGTGATCGCGGTGATGGTGATCATGGCCATCAGCTTCCTGCTGGTGCTGGCGCCGCTGGCGGTCGAACTGGCACGGCAGCTCGCGCCATGGATGGAAACGCTGATCTCGGCGGTCGACAACTGGCGCATCCTGGTCGCGGTGTCGGTGCTGGTGGTCGGCCTGGTGATGTCGCATCTGTGGCTGCCGGCGGGCAAGCGGCGGTTGATGGACGTGATTCCGGGCATCGCCGTCACGCTGGTTGCCTGGGTGGCAGGCGCGCTGGCCTTCGCCAGTTACCTGAAAGAATTCGCCACCTATGTGTCGACCTATGCCGGGCTGGCCTCGATCATGGTGGCGCTGGTGTTTCTCTACATCGTTGCGGCGATCTTCATTCTCGGCGCGGAGATCAACGCCGCCATTCTCAAGGCCCGCGTCCAGGCCGAGATGAAGAAGGGGGCGGCATCGTGAGAGTTGGTTCTCACCGGGCGTGACTGGGCGGAGTGCTAGCCCGATGGTGCCAGTCCAGCCAGCGCGAAAATGTCCGCCGGTGTTTCGCCTTGCTGCCGGTGTGAGGCAATGGCGGTGGCGCCGTCGCTTTTTGACAGTTTTCGCCCGTCAGAACCGCGCACCAGGCCATGATGATGATAGCGCGGTGCCGGCAGGCCGAGCAGCTGTTGCAACAACCGGTGAACCGAGGTGGAGGCAAACAGATCCTCGCCGCGAATGACATCGGTGATGTTCTGGATCGCATCGTCGACGGTGACCGAAAGATGGTAACTCGCCGGGGTGTCGCGCCTTGCAAGGATGACATCCCCCCAGGCTGCCGGATCTGCGGCGATGACCCCGGTTTCGCCTGATGGGCCGGAACCGAATTCTGCCCATGAGAGCGAGGCGCCGAGCCCGTCGAGCCCGGCCTGCATGTCCAGCCGCCAGGCATGCGGCGCGCCGTCAGATATCCGGCGCTCGCGTTCGGAGCGGGACAGGGTACGGTCGCTGCCGGGATAATGCGGTGCGCCGTCGGGATCGCGTGGCCAGTTTCTACCGGAGCTTTCGATGTCCTCGACCTTGGCGTTGATCTCGGCGCGGCTGAGGAAGGCCGGGTAGAGCAGGTCGAGCTTGTGCAGTTCGGTCAGTGCCGCCTGGTAGTCGGCGAAATGTTCGGACTGGCGGCGAACCGGTGTCGGCCAGTCCAGTCCGAGCCAGTGAAGGTCTTCGAAAATCGCCGCTTCGAATTCGGGACGCGCCCGGGTGGTGTCGATGTCTTCGATGCGCAACAGGAAGCTGCCGTCATGGGCGCGCGCGAAACGCCAGTTCAGAGCGGCGGAGCGGGCGTGGCCGAGATGGAGCAGGCCGTTCGGGCTGGGAGCGAAACGGACAATCGGAGAGCTGAAATCAGTGTTGTCGGTGGTGTTGTCGATCGGCATGGTGTTTCATGTCATCTTTCGCAGAGCCCGTCACGCGCATCATCATGCGTGTTGCCCGGCAACTTCAAAAAACAGGATCACGCGCATGCGCCGGATCGACAGCGCCGATGATATCGCCGAAGGCCTGTTGGCGCTGGCGCAGAGCGACGCGCAGCTGGCGCGGGCGATCGAGCTCTGCGGCCCGGTTCCGCTGAGGCGCAAGCCGCCCGGCTATGCGGCGCTGGCCGAGATCATCATCTCGCAAATGGTGTCCAAGGCCAGTGCCAGTGCCTTGTGGCGGAAACTGGAATGTGCGGCCGGCGACATCAGCCCGGAGGCGGTGCTTGCGCTCAGTCCGGAAGCGTTGCGGGAAGCTGGGTTGTCGCGCGCCAAGGCCGAAACGCTGTGCCGGGTCGGGCAGGCGGTGCTTGCCGGCGAACTCGATCTCGAGCATCTGTGCAGCCTGGAGGGGCGGGCAGCGATTGCCACCATGACGGCGATCAAGGGTGTCGGGCCATGGACGGCGGAGGTCTATCTGCTGTTTTGTGCCGGACATGCGGACGTGTTCCCGGCCGGTGACGTGGCATTGCAAAGTGCGGCCGCGGACATTCTGGGGCTGGAGACGCGGCCGCAGCCGCGCGCGCTGTACAGGCTCGCGGAAGACTGGAGCCCCTGGCGCGGCGTCGCGGCAAGGCTTCTGTGGGCCTATTATGCCGCAGTCATGCGCCGCGATGCGACCCCTCTGGGCGCCTGAAATCTACCGATTCAGACGAAAAAATTTATCGAAAAACTGGTGCTTCACAATCCTGACATGTCCAGCCTAATATGGTCTTCGCGAATGGAGAATCGCTCGGGAGAGTCGCTTGACGATTTACGTACCCCCGCAGTCTTTGCCGGCGCTGGTTTTGAACGCCGACTACAGGCCGCTGAGTTATTACCCCTTGTCGTTGTGGTCCTGGCAGGATGCTGTCAAGGCCGTGTTCCTCGACCGTGTGCAGATCGTGGCGGAATATGATCAGGCGGTGTCGTCGCCGACATTCTCGATGCGGCTTCCGAGCGTTGTCTGCCTCAAGACCTATATCAAGCCATCCCGGTTTCCCGCCTTCACGCGGTTTAACGTGTTCCTCAGGGATCGCTTCGAATGCCAGTATTGCGGGTCACCGGACGAGCTGACATTCGACCATGTGATTCCGCGCCGTTGCGGCGGGCAAACCACCTGGGAAAATGTGGTGGCGGCCTGTTCGCCCTGCAATCTCAGGAAAGGTGGATTGATGCCGAAGAAGGCCGGCATGATCCCGCAGCAAAAGCCCTACCGTCCCAGCGTGCAGGATCTGCACAACAACGGCCGCATGTTCCCGCCCAACTTCCTGCACGAAAGCTGGATGGATTATCTCTACTGGGATGTCGAACTGCAGCCTTGAAGCTTTTTCAGCCCCGGAGCATCGCGGCGCGCAGGGCGATTGCGGCCAGGGCTGCGCTTGCAAGCACATTCCAGCCGGCAAAGGAAAGCCCGAGCACGCGCAGGGCGGCGGCATCGCAGGACGGCGGCTTTTTCGAGCTGAGATCGCCAAGCAGCGAACCGGCATCGGTGGTGACCGCATCGGCGGAGGTGGCGCAGGAAGCCGGGCCTTGCCACCAGTGCCATTCGACGCCGGAATGATAGACGCCAAGCACCAGGCCGTAGAGCATCAGCACGCCACCGGCGGCCAGCAGGCCGCGCACGGCCCAGGACGGGCCGCCGGCCAGCGAGACAATGGCCGCAACCAGCATCAACGGCGCGCCGATGTAATAGGGGATCCGCTGGGTCAGGCAGAGCGCGCAGGGGATGTAGCCGCCGATATGCTCGAAGGCGAGCGCCGAGCCGACGACGAATGCCATGGCCAGCGCCAGAAACAGCGCTGCCATGGTCTTGAGCCGGTTGGGCGGGATGGATGCGAGGTCAAGTACTGGCATGATCAGAACACATATTTGATTGCGTAAAATCCACCCAGCAGAAGTACCATAAACAGGGTGAAAAGAAGGCCGAGATATTTCTCGATGAACAGCCGGATCGGTTCACCGAACCTGGAGAGCAGCCAGGTTACCAGCAGGAAGCGGAAGGCACGGCCAACAACGCTGACGGCGGCAAACACCAGCAGGTTGAGCCCGGTCACGCCTGAAAAGATGGTCAGTACCTTGTAGGGAAACGGGGTGATGGCGGCGAACAGAACGCCCCAGCCGCCCCAGGTGTTGTACCAGTCCGAGATTTTCTCGAACTTGTCCGTCGCACCGTAGGCATCGAGGATCCAGACGCCGATACTTTCGTAGAGAAACATGCCGATGGCGTAGCCGACAAAGGCGCCGATGACCGAGGCGAGGGTGCAGATCGCCGCCAGCCGGAGCCAGTTGCGCGGCTTGGCCAGCGTCATCGGAATGAGCAGCACGTCAGGCGGGATCGGAAAGAACGAGCTTTCGGCAAAGGAAATCCCGAACAGCGCCTTTTCGGCGTGACGGGTGCCCGCCAGAGACATGGTCCAGTCGTAAAGTCTGCGAAGCATGGGATGCCTTCTCGTCAAAGCAGCAATGCCAGCGTTCTAGGGGGAAAGCGGTGCGGGGTAAACCACGCAGGGCTCTGCTGTTGCCAATATCAATCTATGTGGCTGGTATGCTGAAAAAGCGTTTGACCGGAGAAAATCGCTGACTATAGTCCCGCCGTCCGCACCGGTTTGACCGGCTGGACGCCCCTTTGGCGGAATTGGTAGACGCGCCGCACTCAAAATGCGGTTCCGAAAGGAGTTCCGGTTCGAGTCCGGAAGGGGGCACCATTTTTCCTTTTCCCGATCTTGCACATCATTTCGCTTCGGCCGCGAGATGGGATGGCTTGCCATTTCGCCGGAAACCAAAGCCTCTTCAATCCCATCCCTCTGCCTGATAGGACTTTGCCGGAGCTGCAGCCGCTTCGCCCTGTCCGGTGTGTGGCGCTGCAGCGGTTGAAGCATGTGCGCAAGGATCCAGTCATGTTGCTGCCCGCGGGAAAAACCCTGGAAGATGTTGCGGCCCTGTTCTCGTGGGACGTTCCGGAATTCTTCAATATCGGTCACGCGGTGTCGGATGCCTGGGCGGCGCGTGAACCGGACCGGATCTGTCTCGAGCATTTCAATCCCGACGGCGAACCGGACCGGCTGACCTATGACGGGCTGACCCGGCGCTCGAATGCGTTCGCCCGCGGATTGCGCTCACTGGGGGTGCAGCCTGGCGATCGGGTGGCGCTGATGCTGCCGCAGGGGTTCGAGACCGCGATCGCGCATGTGGCGATTTACAAGATCGGCGCCATCGCGGTGCCGCTGGCGCTGTTGTTCGGGGTTGAAGCGGTCGAGCACCGGTTGTCCGCATCGGGTGCCAGAGTTCTGGTGACGACCGCAAACGGACACGACAAGGTGGCTGGCATCCGTGACCGGCTGACGGAGCTTCAAGCCATTGTCGTTGCCGGCGACAGCGATGGCAGTGGTGATGCCGTCAGCTTTGACGGGTTGGAGAACGGCCATTCCGATGCGCCGGTTGCGGTCGAGACCCGGGCGGATGAGCCTGCCTTGATGATTTTTACCTCGGGGACAACCGGACCGCCGAAGGGAGCCTTGCACGGGCACCGGGTGCTGATCGGCCATATTCCGGGGGTTCAGACCCACCATGAATTCATGCCGCAGCCCGGCGACAAGTTCTGGACACCGGCCGACTGGGCCTGGGCCGGGGGATTGCTCAACGTGCTGCTGCCGGGCTTGCTGCTCGGTGTCCCGGTGGTGTCGTCGCAGGCGCAGAAATTCGATCCGGAACTGGCTTACCGGATCATGGCGGAGATGAATGTCCGCAATGCCTTCATTCCACCGACTGCGCTGAGGATCATGCGGACGGTTTCAGATCCCTTGTCGCGCCACCGGCTTAACCTGCGGACTGTCGGATCGGGCGGCGAAGCGCTGGGCCGCGAGACCTACGACTGGGCGAAAAAGGTTCTCGGGCTGACCATCAATGAATTCTACGGCCAGACCGAGTGCAATCTGGTGCTGTCCTCCTGCGCCATGCTGGGCGTCAGCCGGGGCGGGGCGATCGGCAAACCGGTGCCCGGCCACGAGGTGGCGGTGATTGACGGGGACGGCAATGTGGTGCCGGACGGGACTTCGGGCCAGATTGCGGTCAGGCGACCGGATCCGGTGATGTTTCTGGGATACTGGCAAAACGAAGCCGCGACACAGGCGAAGTTCATCGGCGACTGGATGCTGACCGGCGACCAGGGCGTGCGCGACGGGCAGGGCTATTTCTCGTTTTTCGGGCGGGATGACGATGTCATCACCTCGTCGGGATACCGGATCGGGCCGGGCGAGATCGAGGATTGCCTGACCGGCCATCCGGCGGTGACGCTGGCGGCGGTGGTGGGCAAGCCGGATCCGATGCGCACCGAAATCGTCAAGGCCTATATCGTGGTGGCGCCCGGGACAAAGCCCGATGACGCGTTGACGGAATCGGTCCGCGACTGGGTCAAGACGCGGTTGTCGGCGCACGAATATCCAAGAGAGATCGAGTTTGTAGACAGCCTGCCGTTGACCACGACGGGCAAGGTGATCCGCCGGATCCTGCGGGACAAGGCGATTGCCGAAGCCGGCGCGACCGGCGGCTGATCAGCGGCCGGCCATGCCGCGGATCTTCTCGCGCAGCAGCCGGGCGATGTTGCGGGTGTTGCGATAGATGTGCAGCTGGGTGGCGACCTGGCGGACATCCCGGTCGTATTTGGGATCAAGGCCGATGACCATGGTGCCCATGGTTTCGCGCTCGGTCCACATGCGGCTCATCACCGGATGATCGGGCACCGCGCAGGAATCCGTGCGGCCGATGTTGAGGTCATCGAGATGCCACTCGGTCAATCTGTCGACCAGCAGTTTGCCGGGCGAATACCGGGACCATTCTTCGTTGTAGGCGGTTTTCCAGGTCCAGGCCTCGCCGGAGGAGACGAAGACGATCATCGAGGCGATGGCCTCGCCGTTGAGCGCCAGGGAGTGAATTCGCACGCTGTCGGTTTCCGCCAGGGAGTTGATCGCTTCCCGGGCAAAGGCCGCGCGGTAGCGGTCGGCGACCATTGCCGACTTGCGGCGCCCCTTCCAGCCCGAATCCTCGAGCGTCAGGAACTCCTCCAGGTGGAAGCGGATCTCGTCGGGTTGGCGGGCCACCAGGTAGCTCAGCTCACCATGTTCGGACAGGCGGCGCCATTGCCTGCGCATTTCATGGCGATGCTTGCCGGAAACGGACCTGGCCAGATACTCGTCAGCGTCGAGCGTGCTCTCAAGAAAAGGCCGCTGGGCCTGATCGGTGATGACGACGGAAAGGTTGCGGGCCGTGGCGACAGCGCGCAGCAGCCCGGCGACCGGGCCATCGAGCCGCATGTCGGGGAGCACGAGGATGCCCGGCAACCCCATTTCCGGCTGTCCCAGCGCTTCGAGCATGTTGTCGAGCGTTTCCGCCGCGTCCTCGCGATCGAGCAACGGCGTTCCCAGGGGGCCAAAGGGATTGGCCCAGGCGCGGATGATCGAGGCGCCGACGGAAAAGCCCGGTTTTTCGACTGAATAGGGCAGCAGCATGCGCATGCGGGAACTGGATTCGGTTTCATCGCGCATCAGCATGAGGCGGATCACCCGGTCTTCAAGCCGTGGCATGGCAGGTGCCAGAAAGCGGCCTGCGAAGAAGATGTTGGGTTCCAGAGCCCGGTTGGTGAGGAAATCGAGTTCCTCCTGCAAGTCATAGCCGGCGCGGGCCGGATAGATCGCCAGATGGCGGCCCGGGCGGCCAACCGCGATGTCCCGCTCGGGCAGCGGACGGCCGGTCTCGACGTCGGCAAACTCGCCGATCAGCGTGTTGGCTTGGCTGGCAACTTCTTCCTGAACAATCGGGCTCGAGGCCATGATCAGCGGGCCTCCTTCGTCAAGACGCTGCGGACCGGTGCAGCGCGGGCGGCGACGAACATGGTGATGCCGAGCCGGCGCCGAATGGTCAGGTGAAGCAGGCCCGCCTCGATGACCATGGCCGCGGCGGTTGCGGTTGCCGCACCGATCAGGCCCCAGGCCGGGATCAGCGTGACATTGAGGCCGAGATTAGCAGCGAGTGCCAGGGCGTAGATCACCGCGCAAATCTTGTGCTCGCCGGACATCGTCAACAGCACTTCGCCGGGACCGATCATCGCCTTGGCGATGATGCCGGCAAACAGCACGACCATGATCATGTGACCCTGTCCGAAGGCGGGGCCAAACAGCGATAGCAGGAACGGACCGGCGGCAATGACCATCAGCCCGACCAGCAGCGACGGCCAGAAGGTCCATTGCACGGTTTGCCGGGCGAAAGCCGCCAGCGCGGTGCGGTCGTCGCCGGAGACCAGCCCGGAAAACCGTTGCGCCGCGGCCGCCTTGACGGCGAAATAGACAAAATGCACCAGCGCCATGGTCTTGGCCGCGGCGAAGTACACCGCGACTTTCTCCGGCGGCAGGTAGAAGCCGACGATGATGACATCGGCATTGGTCAGCATGAAATAGAAGCCCTCGATCAGGAAGATCGGGAAGGCGACCATGAGCCAGGTTCTGAAATGAACCTGCGCCCGGCGTGCCGGAAACCGGTTGCGCAGCCTGGTCGTCACAACGGCGAACTGGACAACGGTCGTCACATAGGCTGCGGCAAGCGCTGCGACAATGGCGGTGTTGGCGTCGGCCATCCGCCCGAACCAGATGGCGCCGGCGACGAAGCCAAGGATCAGAAGCGGCCGAACGATGTAGGTGGGGCCGAGCGCATGGACGGTCCAGCCATTGGCCCGCGCGGTGCCGTCGAGCACATCCCCCAGGGCGATCATCGGCAGTACGAACGCGCCGACAAACAGCGGTTGAACGTAATGGGCTTCGATCTTGTCACCCAAGAAATAGAGCGCCGCGATGCCGGTGGCAGCAATCAATGTCGCCGAGATCAGCGAGAAGATCCGTGCGGTTGCAGTCAGTCCCATGATTGCCGCGTCGGCACCTTCGGTGCGGTACTGCGGCAGAAAGCGGATGACGGCGGTATGAAACCCGAGGCAGGAGAGGTTGCCCAGGATGATGGCGATCACCCAGACGAAGACGAACACACCGTATTCGAACTCCCCCATGAGGCGGGCCAGGATGATCTGGGAGACAAAGGCAATCGCCGCGCTGACAATGCGGATGGCGAAGGCCATCATCGCCATGCGCTGGGCTGCGCTGGTTTCGTCGGTTGCTGTCAGAATGGTGGTCAGGCGATCAAACACCGGCGTCAGCCGCGCCACATAGCGCGGCGGCAATAATCTGCCAGCGGTGTCGATCAACGTCATGGTCAGGCTTCGTTTCCGTTGTTGCAACGGTACAATGCCATGGTGACGTTAAGAAACGGTTTGGCCGGAGACTCCGTGCGGCGGGAGCCTGATGGATGATCCGGGGAAGGCCCGGAACGAAAAAGCCGGAACCCGCGTGGCGGATCCCGGCTGGTTCCAAGTCCGTTGGACAGAGCCTAGTAGGCGCCGTGGCAGTGCTTGTATTTCTTGCCCGAACCGCAGGGACAGGCCTCGTTCCGGCCAACCTTGCCCCAGGTCGATTCATCCTTTGGATCGCGGTCTTCGGGGGCGACGAGCCCGGGAGCCGGCTGGGCGAACTCATCGTCGCCGGTGGTGGCGTCGATGTGGTGGCCTTCCATGCCTTCCGGCAGTTCCGGCTCGGGCGCGGCAGCGGCCTCGCGGACGATCTCGACGCGCATCAATTGTGCCATCACGGCCTGCCGCAGGTTGGCAAGCAGGGCCTGAAACAGCTCAAACGCCTCGGACTTGTATTCCTGCAGCGGATCGCGTTGCGCATAACCACGGAATCCGACCACCGAGCGGAGGTGGTCGAGATTGACGAGATGTTCCCGCCACAAATGGTCAAGCGTCTGGAGAACAACGGATTTTTCCACGTAGGTCATGACCTCGGGACCGAACTTCTCGGCCCGCTCCCGGGCGAGGTTGTCTGCAGCCTCGACGATACGGTTGTGGATGTCGTCTTCGGCGATGCCTTCTTCCGCAGCCCACTGCTCGATCGGCAGGTCGAGATTGAGATAGGCCTGAACGCCCTTCTTCAGTTCGGCGACATTCCATTGCTCGGCGTAGGCGCGCTCGGGAATGTTGAGCTTGACCAGGCCGTCGATGACTTCGTGGCGCATGTCCTCGATGGTCTCGGCAATCGATTCCGAATCCATCAGTTCCTTGCGCTGCTCGAACACCACCTTGCGCTGGTCGTTCATGACGTCATCGAATTTGAGCAGGTTCTTGCGGATGTCGAAGTTGCGGGCCTCGACCTTCTTCTGCGCCCGTTCGAGCGCCTTGTTGATCCACGGATGGATGATCGGCTCGCCTTCCTTCAGGCCAAGCGTCTTGAGCATGCCATCCATGCGCTCGGACCCGAAAATACGCATCAGATCATCCTGCAGCGACAGGAAGAACTTGGAGCGGCCAGGGTCACCCTGACGGCCCGAGCGGCCGCGCAGCTGGTTGTCGATGCGGCGGCTTTCGTGGCGTTCGGTCGCCAGAACGTACAGGCCGCCGGCGGCCAGTGCCTCGTTCTTCAGTCTCTGGATGTCGGCACGGATGGCCTTTTCCTTCTCATCGCGCTCCGGACCTTCCGGCGTATCGCCTAGCTCCTGGGCTACCCGCATGTCGGCGTTGCCACCGAGCTGGATGTCGGTGCCGCGACCGGCCATGTTGGTGGCGATGGTAACGGCGCCGGGAACTCCGGCCTGAGACACGATATAGGCTTCCTGCTCATGGTAGCGGGCATTGAGCACGTTGAAATCGGTGACGCCGGCCTTGCGCAGCAGATCGGCCAGGATTTCCGACTTGTCGATCGAGGTGGTGCCGACCAGAACCGGCTGCTTCTTTTCCCGCGACTGCTTGATGTCGTCGATGATGGCCTGGTATTTTTCCTCGACGGTGCGGTAGACCTCGTCATCCTCGTCGATGCGGGCGATGGGAACATTGGTCGGAACCTCGACGACGTCGAGCCCGTAGATGTTGCCGAATTCCTCGGCTTCGGTCGAGGCTGTGCCGGTCATGCCGGCCAGCTTGGTGTACATGCGGAAGTAGTTCTGGAAGGTAATCGAGGCCAGGGTCTGGTTTTCCGGCTGGATCTTGACGCCTTCCTTGGCTTCCAGTGCCTGGTGCTGGCCTTCCGAATAGCGGC
>Ga0189291_100397_pt1 | contig 15471 bp, 9 predicted proteins | sample UW1redminimetaG_FD_130331 | JGI IMG/M metagenome (GOLD analysis project Ga0189291, IMG submission 130331) | Marine microbial communities from the Costa Rica Dome - UW179B-red mini metaG | ecosystem: Environmental > Aquatic > Marine > Oceanic > Photic zone | place: Costa Rica: the Eastern Pacific... | reverse complement strand
TTTGTTTGACCTTTCTGATTTGATTAAGTAAAGATATATTGTATTTGCGGACAAAAACCTATACACTTATTTAAAACTATATAGTAAATTTACCACCGTTGTATATCTCAGCATCAAAAATAAAAGAGGCAAAAAAGGTTTTTAAATCTCATGGGGGAACTATGCGAACGAAGCAGGTTCTGGGTGAAGGAATTCACAGAAGAACCCTGTATTACATGAGAGATAGTGGAGATCTAATCCAACTGGAACGTGGTGTATATCAACTGGCGGACGATGAAGGAACAGGGAATCCGGATCTGGTCGTAATTGCAAAAAAGATCCCTAAGGCTAGAATATGTCTCATTTCAGCACTATCCTTTCATGAACTTACGGATGAAATTGCTCATGAAATTCACATTGCCCTACCAACATCAAGTTGGGAACCGGTTCTGAATTATCCACCTATTAAAGTGTACCGTTTTTCAGAGGAAACATACGAAAGCGGAGCTCAAATCCATTCTCAGGATGGTGTAGAAATCACTGTGTTTACTCCTGCCAAGACCGTAGCCGACTGTTTTAAATTCCGGAATCAGATTGGTCTTTCGATAGCAGTAGAGGCGCTGAAGCGGACCCTTGCCGAAAAAAAAGCAACCGTAAAAGAAATTCTGGAATACGCCAAACTGTGCAGGGTAGAGAAGGTGATGAAGCCATATCTGGAGGCGTTTACTCATGGTTAAAGATACGGTAAGATCGGTACATCAACGATTACTCAATAAAGCGAGAGCAGAGCAACGACCGTTTCAGGAACTCCTTCAATATTATGCCATGGAGCGTTTTCTTTACCGAATGGCAAGTACCGAGCATGCAGAAGCGTTTATTCTAAAGGGAGCCCTGCTTCTGAAAGCATCAGGAATTGGTCAATCCCGCCCAACAAAGGACATTGATTTGCTCGGCTTGGAAACAGAAGATATTCGAGAGTTGGAATCGATATTCCGTTCCTGCTGTGAGGTGGAGTTCGATGATGGCTTATTTTTTGATACAAAAACAGTAAAAGGTGAAGAAATCCGCGAAGATCAAGCCTATCAAGGAGTGAGAATCAAGTTCACCGGGAAGCTGGGAAATGCGAAAGTAACCATGCAGATAGATATTGGATTTGGAGATGCGGTTACTCCTGGTCCGGTTTGGATAGAATATCCTACAATGTTGGATCAGAAGCCTCCTAAGCTTAAAGGCTATCCATTAGTAACAGCCATCGCTGAAAAATATCAGGCTATGGTAGCTCTGGATATGGCGAATAGCAGAATGAAAGATTTCTACGATATTTGCTTTATGTGTAGTACACAGCGATTCACAGGAAGGGATTTAGGTGAAGCTATTAAGAGTACTTTTGAGCGAAGAAAAACCAAACTGCCACAAGAGATTCCAACGGCATTAACTCCGATATTCAGTTCTGATGCAGACAAAGTAACACAATGGAAAGCTTTCAGGCGTAAAATGAAAGGAGTTGATGTTCCTGAAGAATTGGTTGAAGTTGTTCAGAATCTGAAAGTTTTTCTTTGGCCACTTACAGAAATGATAAATGAAAACCGAAAGATTACGGAGGTGTGGACTCCGGAAAAAGGATGGGATAAGTAGTATTGATTTTACTACATTAATGCGCAATTAAACGTTTTGATAGTCACGGGGTAACATGTCCAATTTTAATTTCTTACATGACGACTGGCCGGAATTTGTAGAGCATGCAAAGGCAGTGGAGAAACTGGTTTATGTAGATGCCCGTGGCGGATGTGTACGCGCCCGTTTTTTGGTGGAGCAGGTAGTACTTTGGATGTATGAAAACGATGAAGATCTGGAACTGCCCTATGATAATAGTATGGCAAATCTTATTCATCAGATCGAATTTAAGGATATTGTGGGTGACGAAGTATTTAATAAAATGAATGCTGTTCGGAAAATTGGAAATATCGCTGCTCATGAGAATAAAAAGAGGATCAGTGAACGAGATGCTCTAATAGCTTGTAAAGAAAGTTTTCATATTATGTTCTGGTTGTGGAATACCTACAACGATGGAGAAGAGCGAGAGAATTTGGTTTTTGAAGAAGAAAAAATACCAAGACTACAAGCTCAGCCCGAATTATCCACTGAGCAACTCGATGAATTAAAGAGTGAAGTAGAAGAAAAAACGAAAGCCATTCGTGATATTCAGAAAAGCCTTGATGAAAAAGGCTCTGAACTGGCACAGAGAAATCGTGAAATAAAACAAATGCGATTGCAATCAGCCAAGTTTGCAACAGATCACGATTACAACGAGGCACAAACCAGAGAATTCCTGATAGATGTACTTTTAAGGGAATCGGATTGGGATCCGGCTGAGAAAGATGTTCGAGAATTTGAAGTGGATGGAATGCCCAAATCTTCTAATCCATCGGGCAAAGGTTATGTTGATTATGTGCTCTGGGATGATAACGGCTTGCCACTGGCTTTGGTGGAAGCAAAGCGAACCACCAGAAAATATGAGGAAGGTCAACAGCAAGCTAAGTTATATGCAGATTGTTTGGAGACTCGATTTGGAGTGCGCCCCATCATTTTCTTGTCTAATGGATATCAGATTTGGTTATGGGATGATGCACAATATCCAATCCGAGAGGTGTATGGATTTTATACCAAAGACAGTTTACAGCGATTGTTTTTTCAGAAAGCGAATAAAAAGAGACTTCATCTTGCAGAAGTAAATCACGATATCACAAATCGTCCCTACCAAATTGAAGCTATCCAACGAGTAGGAGAACGTTTCGAAGAAGGACATCGGGAAGCTTTGTTAGTGATGGCTACCGGAACCGGAAAAACCCGGACAGCTATTTCGATAGTGGATGTACTTCAACGACATAGTTGGGCTAAAAGAGTGCTTTTTCTGGCCGACAGGAATGCGCTGGTTAAACAGGCGTACGATAATTTTGTCACTCATTTACCAAATACTCCTATCGTAAATTTGGTGAAAGAGAAAAACGATGATGCAGCTCGGGTAGTGTTCTCAACTTACCCAACCATTTTAAATCAGATTGAAAAGCTGGAGGAAGGACACCGTAAGTTTGATGTAGGCTATTTTGATTTGGTAATCATTGATGAAGCACACCGAAGTGTTTACAATAAGTATCAGATCATTTTTGAGTATTTTGATTCATTACTGCTTGGCCTAACAGCAACACCGGTTATGGAAGTCGACCGAGATACTTACGAAACATTCAAAACCGAGCAAGGTGCACCAACTTTTGCTTATGAATTGGAAACAGCCGTTAGCGAAAAATACTTAAAGCCTCCTAAGAAAATTTCGGTACCTAGTAAATTTCTTAGTGAGGGCATTGTCTATGATGATTTATCGGAGGAAGAGAAAGAGGAATACGATGATTTGCTTGCGGATGATGAAACGGGATTAATTCCTGATCATATTAACGCCACTGAATTGAATAAGTGGTTGTTTAATGAGGATACCGTTGAAGGAGTGCTTAAAAAGTTAATGGAAGACGGGATCAAAGTAGAAGGTGGTGACCGGATTGGTAAAACTATTGTCTTCGCTAAAAATCATAAACACGCTGTCTACATCCAAGAGGTTTTTGATAAGAATTTTCCCAGATACGCCGGAAATTTTGCACGGGTAATTGATAATAAAGTGGAACATGCTCAGGATCTGATTGATAAGTTCTGCCTACCAGACAAAGAGCCGGTTATCGCTATTTCAGTGGATATGATGGATACTGGAATTGATGCTCCCGATGTAGTAAATCTGGTGTTCTTTAAGCCGGTGCGTTCCAAAACGAAATTCAATCAAATGATTGGTCGAGGCACACGTTTGAGACCAGATCTATTTGGCCCAGGAAAAGATAAACAGCATTTTTTGATTTTTGATTTCCTAGGGAATTTCGAATTTTTTAAGCAAAATCCTGATGGTTTTGAGCCTACACAAACAGCTTCTTTAAGTGCCAGAATTTTTGACTTGAAACTGGAATTAGCTTTCAAGTTACTTAATGATCCTTATAAAAAGAATGAGCAACTTCAAGAGTACAGATCTGAATTGTTGGATGAGTTGCATCAATTGATTGCTAATTTACCCAAAGAAAGTGTACAGGTGAGGCCACATTTAAGCTTAATAAACAGACTTGAACCAAGAAATGTTTGGAATTCATTAACCAGCGGAGAGAGAAACGAAGTCGTTTCTAAGTTGGGTGATTTGGTTCAATTTGGTTTTGGTGATGATGAATTAGCCAGACGATTCGATTATATGCTAATGACTATTGAGCATGAGTTAGTTGATAATTTTCTGGAAGAAAGTGTTAACAGAAATCGATTAATGCACATTGCAGATCATTTGTTGAGCAAAGTACATATTCCGGTAATTGCGGAAAAAGAATCTACCTTAAAACTGGTATTAAGTGAAGAGTTTTGGAAAAAGCCCTCACTGAGAGGATTAGAAGAGATTCGGTTAGATGTTCGTCATCTGATGAAACTCGTTGATCAAAAGAGAAGAAATCCGGTATACACCAATTTTAAAGATGAATTTAGTGAGGCTGTTGAAATTGAGTCACCAAGAGTGGAAGACGAAGGAGTTTCCATTGAACTGAAGAGGTATCGGGAAAAACTCCAGCATTTTGTTGAAGAGCATAAGAATCATCTGGTAATTGAGAAAATCAGGAATGCAAAACCTCTCACTGAAAAAGATGTAGAGACTTTGGAAGAATTACTTACAGAAGTCGACCCAAGTATCAGTAAAGAAGAGTTTCAGAAAGTGATAGGTGAGAATTTAAACCTGATTAGTTTTATTCGTTCCAGTATTGGTTTAAGCGAAGAAGTATTGATGGAAAAATTCGGAGAGTTTCTGGAAGATAATAGGTTAAGTGCCAATCAAATTCAGTTTGTGCGACAGATGATCAAATCCTATCAACAAGAAGGAAAACTGGAGATTAAAGCTTTATACGAGGAGCCATTCAATATCCTAAATCAGGATGGGATTGATGGAATATTTCAGGACAAAGCGAATATTGCAGATTTACTGATCGAGCGTGTAAAAGAACTGAATGATTTGAAGGTGGGGTGAATACATGCTTATTTATTAAGTTAGAGCTATGTAGATAGAGCGCATAGTTGTGAGGTATAATTCGTTTAACCTCGTTCCGTAGCTCTGCTGCAGAATACCTCCTTGGAGCTCCGTTCCTGACACGTTAACCTTGTTACCTAAAGTTTCCAACTATCTCTTATTCTTGTAAAATATATTTTTAAGTCACCGACCTGTACAAACTTATAGAAATTTCTATAATCTTAAAATCAATAAGAATTATATGTTAGGCTTTTATATATTCTTCGAATTTTAAAATACAGGTTATGCGAAAATTATATATTACTGTCGGCTTGCTGCTTCTATGCACTCTTTCTGTTTCAGGACAATTTAAAAATTTTGTAGAATTAAGAGACAGTACCATTATCAGAGGAAAAATAGAAGTAAGTAATAAACTGTTTAGATCTTCTAAAATAATTGTGAATGACACTACAGAAATTCCATTATCGAAGGTGCATGCTTATCAAACATCAGATGGATATTTTAGGAGGATGTACAGTGGCTACGGAGATGATTTCGCAAAGCGATTGGAAAAAGGGAATATCGATTTATATATAAGAACCCAAGATTCAATGGCTCCGTCATATATTCCAGGACCGAACGGAGGATCAACTTTTATTGGACATGGAACACAAACTAATAATGTAGAATATTTTTCAAAAGATGGTGGCGAGCTGAAAAAGGCCAATGCACGAAATCTAAAAAAAGCTTTGTTTGACAATCCTCAAAGCATGGAGTATTTGAAAAAAAGAGATGGGATGACAGCTATACAAGTGTTAGGCGTAATAGCAGGGATTTCAATTGGGGCGGCATCTTTATTGTCACAATCAGACAAAGATGAACTGGATCCAACAGGGGCAATTGTTGGGTTAGCTGTAATTTCAGGAAGTACGTGGATTCCTTCCTTTCAGAAAAAAGAACTTACAAGAAAAGCTATCAAAGCCTATAACAGATAGCATAATTTTGAACTAATACTAAAAGCTCCTTATTAAAGTAATAACTGAAGAAAGAAAAAGGATTAGTTAAAATTCTTTAGAAAAGAATCCCAGTCTCTTGAATTTAAATATCCCGAAAGCTTTTTCCCCGGACATAAAGTCTCCGCATAATCTTTATGAGTTTTGATCTTTTCAGCGGGGACAGATTCTTGTTTTGCTAAATATGCAGTTACGGTTTTCAGAGATGATACTTGTTCAGCATTCACTTCCTGCTCTTCAAAATTACCAAGCAATACGATAAGTGCATGTCCGGTTGGGTCATAAGTGGTATTAGTATCACCTTTATAGTTGAGTGGTCTGCCTTCATAAATTTTGCCGTCCCTCGCAACTATATAGTGATATGGAATATCATTCCATTTCCGGTCAGAACGGCTCCACTTTTGTAGCCCCTGCAAGTAAGTAACTGTGTTTTTATCGTCCGGAAAAATCTCTCCACCGTGATGAATAGTTATATAAGATATTTCATGTTCAAGACTTGAATCTACAGAATCAATTCCTCCCCAATCCTCCTGAGTAATCAACCAGTTTTGAGCATATTGATTTTGACTGAACAGAAGTAAAAATACCAGACTTAGAAAAAATTTCATGGGTCACCACAAGTTTTGTTAGGGGTTTTCTTCTAATGATGTGTACAAGGTACAAAAATAAATAATCATCAAAACAGGAGACAGTCATGAGACGAATTTTAACATCCATATTTCTTTTTTTAATAGTTGGATCTATTTCGGTACAAGCCCAAAGAAGTGATCAACCGGAACGAAGATCTGAAATGAAAGAGCGCTTTGAAAAAAGAGCAGGTGAAAAGTCAAGAATGCAAAGAGGTCCGGAAGCAATGCTTGGAAAGCTCAATTTAACAGAGAACCAAATAGATCAGATCCAGAAAATAATGCTGGATGGCAAAAAAGAAATAACGCCATTGGAAAATCAACTTGGCGAAAAGAAAGCCAGGCTTCGAACATTATCTTCAGGTGATAAATACGATGTGAAAGCTTTAAACAGTGTAGTTGATGAAATGGCAACGCTACATGCAGAAGTACAAAAAGTCCATATTGCTAAGAAAGGCGAGATCAGGGAAATACTGAATGAAGATCAGAAAGTGATTTTCGACTCTATGCCTGAAAAGCGAGAACGTTTAAAAAAACACAGAACATTAAAAGCACGTCGCTGAAAATTTTGTAGCTGGTAAGAGAGATAAGCCATTCTTTGCATGAAGAATGGCTTTTTTTATGCCCATGCTTTTTAAAACCTTTGTAATCGATACGATACAAAATTTAAAGACTTTACAACTCACAATTAAGTATTGTTAAGAAACTAACTATCAGCATAACAAACAGTACAATGAAAAATCGTTTAAGCTTAATGTTGCTCCTATTTATATTTATAGGATCATCATCACTATTTGCGCAAAAGAAAGATAAAGATTCAAGATACGATATAGGCTGGAACAGCCTCTCATTTAGGAGTATTGGCCCCGCTTTTACTTCAGGAAGAATCGCAGATTTTGCAGTAAATCCGGAGGACCATACAGAGTTTTATATTGCTACCGCATCAGGAGGAGTTTGGAAGACTGAAAATGGTGGAGTTTCTCTGAAGCCTGTTTTTGATAGTCAGGGTTCTTATTCCATTGGGTTTGTAGCAATGGATCCTAATAATCATAACGTAGTTTGGGTTGGAACCGGAGAAAATAATAACCAGCGTAGTGTTGCATATGGTGACGGAGTTTACAAATCCATAGATGGCGGGAAAAGCTGGAAACATATGGGCTTAAAAAACTCAGAACATATTGGAATGATAGAAATAGATCCAAGAAATTCTGATGTCGTATATGTAGCTGCAACCGGGCCGCTTTGGAGTTCAGGAGGAGATCGGGGATTGTATAAAACTACGAATGGGGGAGAAAGTTGGGAAAAAGTATTAGAGATCAGTGAACATACCGGTGTTCATGAAATTCATATGGATCCCAGAAATCCTGATGTGTTGTATGCCTCGGCTCACCAAAGACGCAGAAGAGTTTTTACTTATATAAGCGGTGGCCCGGAATCTGCCGTATATAAATCTAAAGACGCCGGAAAAACGTGGAATAAAACTATGAAAGGAATGCCATCCGGTGATATTGGAAGAATCGGTATGGATATTTCGCCCGCTAACCCAGATGTTATTTATGCTGTTGTAGAAGCTCAGTCAGGAAAAAGTGGTTTCTATAAATCTACAGATCGGGGAGAATCGTGGGAAAAGCAAAGTAATTACTCCTCAAGTGGAAATTATTATCAGGAAGTGATCGCAGATCCGGTGGATGTTGATTTGGTGTACGTGATGAATACTTTCTCCGGAGTTTCGGAAGATGGCGGGAAGACATTCAATAATGTTGGGGAAAAAAATAAACATATTGATAACCATGCATTATGGATAGATCCGTCTAATCCTAAACATATGTTAAATGGAAATGACGGTGGAGTGTATGAATCGTTTGACAGAGGTAAAACGTGGAGGTTTTTTACCAATCTTCCGGTGACTCAGTTTTACAAAGTAGCCGCTGATAATGATCTCCCGTTCTATAATGTATATGGAGGAACTCAGGATAACTTCACATTAGGCGGACCTTCAAGAACAAATGCGACAACCGGAATTAATGATGACGAATGGTTTGTAACAGTTCTTGGAGATGGTTTTGAACCTCATGTTGATCCTACAAATCCGGACATAGTATATGCTCAATCTCAGTATGGAAATCTTGCCAGATTTGATAGAAAAAGTGGAGAGCAACAAAATATTAAACCCCAGGCTCCTGAGGGAGATTATAGTTACAACTGGAATTGGGATTCTCCGTTCTTTGTAAGTGTTCATGATAATAAACGACTTTATTTTGCTGCAGATCGTGTGTTAAGAAGCAATGATATGGGGCAAAGTTGGGAAGAGATCAGCGGTGACTTAACTCGTCAAATTGATAGAAATAAATTGGAAGTAATGGGCAAAGTATGGCCAATGGATGCGATAGCCAAAAATGCTTCTACTACTGAATATGGAAATATTGTTGCGTTGGCAGAATCACCGATAGACGAAAATTTATTGTATGCAGGGACTGATGATGGATTGGTTCATGTATCAGAGGATGCCGGAAAAACCTGGAAGAAATATGATAAATTTCCGGGTGTGCCTGATATGGTATATGTAAATGAACTGATTGCCTCAGAACACGACAAAAATACCGTATATGTAGCTTTCAACAATCATAAAAATGGTGATTTTAAGCCATATATTCTAAAGAGCACAAATCTTGGAAAAAATTGGAAGTCCATTGCTAATAATTTGCCCGAAAGAGGCTCTATTTATTCTATAGCTGAGGATTTTGAAACTGCGAATCTACTTTTTGTGGGAACTGAGTTCAGTTTGTTTGCGTCCATTGATGGAGGTAACTACTGGAAAGAACTAAATAAGGGTTTACCAACAGTTGCTATTCGTGATATTGATATTCAGAAAAGAGAAAATGATCTGATTCTGGCTACATTTGGGCGCAGTTTTTATGTAATGGATGATTATTCAGCGCTGCAGGAATTATCGAAGGAAGTAGCAGAAAAAGAAGCGCATTTGTTCTCAACAAGATATGCATATCAGTATCAGCCGTACAGCAGAATTGCTGCAAGCAACACGATTAGTTGGCTAGGCCCAAAGGGGTTTCAGGGAGAAGATTACTTTTTAGGTGAAAACCCGGAATTTGGCGCTGCCTTTACTTATTACCTGAAAGATGGTTATAAAACTAAAAAAGCTCTTAGAGAAGCTGAAGAATCAAAAAGAAGAAAAGAGGGTGAAACTGTTTACTATCCATCTTTAGATCAATTAAAAGAGGAGGAAGAGGAAGATAGCCCTTTTTTGATCTTTACAGTAAGAGATGCAAACAATGAAGTAGTTCGAGAGCTTAAGACTTCTCCAAAAAAGGGAATCAACAGAATATATTGGGATCTTAAGTATCCTCAAATAACCCGTTTAAATACATCAGATGCAAATGCCTCGAAAGATTTTGAATCAGGGCTGATGGTTCTACCCGGAACATATACTGTTTCTTTATCAAAGAATATTGATGGAGTAGCTACTGAATTGGTTTCGGCTCAGAAGTTTGAGGTTAAGCCATTAGGCAATGTTACCCTGCCCGCTAAAAACAAAGGAGCTATGCTAACTTTTCATAAGCAACTGAATCAGCTTTCAAAATCAGCAAATAGTGCACGAAATGTAGCCAGAGAAGTTCAGGAGCGCCTTCAATATTACAAAGGAGCGTTGAAAGCTTTAGGAAATGATACGCCTTCCGGTTTGGCATCAGATATCTCTGTACTAGAAGAAAAGCTGGAAAAAGTGAATCTGCTCATGAATGGTGATCGGGTAAAAGGAAGGTTAGAAATTCAGCAGGCGCCTTCATTAAATTCCAGAATAAATACGGCAATAGGTGCAGGAACATCTTCAAGCTCTGATCCAACTATTACTTCAAAAAGAGTTGCAGAAATAGCTGAAAAACAACTTAAACCAGTATTAGAATTGCTGAAAGAGATATTAGAGTCTGATATTCCGACTATTGATAAGAAGCTAAATCAAACCAATGCTCCCTGGACTCCGGGAAGAATCATTGATATTGATTAATCGAAAATTTTTCTAGTCAAAAAGGCGCTCTATTTATAGGGCGCCTTTTTTAGTTTTGATCTTGGCACCAAAATATAACGGTTCCTTTGAGTCTTCAAAGAAGTAACAAATTTGGAATCCCAGCAATTTTTTGCGGTTAAAAAGCTCTGAAATACTCAATGAGTCTGGAAAATTGTTCGGTAAAATGAGTTGAGATGCTCATTTATCTGTTCAAATTCAATCAAAAAAGCATCGTGTCCAAAAGGGGAAATGATTTCTTTATAGAAAGAGTTCGGAATTAAAGCGGCAAGTTCTTTCTGTTCAAAAGTGGGATAAAGTAGATCTGAATCCACTCCAATGATCAAACAAGGTTTATTGATTTGAGTTAAAGTTTCTTCAAATGAACCTCTGTTCCTTGATACATCATGGATGTCCATGGCTTGCGTTAATCGGATATAAGAATTGGCATCAAAACGCTTGTTGAGTTTTTGTCCCTGATATTCTAAATAGGATTCAACTTCAAAGGTTTGGGATTCAGGATTTATAGCTCGTCCAAACTTTGAATTATAATTCTGAGGTGATCGATAGGTGATCATTGCAAGAGATCGTGCTGCCGATAATCCTTTGTGTGGAATCGATTTTGGATTATAAAATCCCCGGTTCCAATTTTCATCTGCATAAATAGCTTGTCGCTGTGCATGACTTATACCTATCGCCCAGGGCGAATGATGTTTGCCGGTAGCTATAAGAACCACAGATCGAATTCTTGGGTCAATTAAAGCGAACTCAAGAGCAATCATCCCACCCATAGAACCTCCTATAATCAGTTCAATATTGCTGATTTCAAGATGATCTAAAAGCAAAGCTTGGAAACCAACGATATCTCGAATTGAAATTTTAGGAAAATCTGCCTGATAAGGCTTACCTGAATAAGGAGAAACTGAAGTTGGTCCGGTTGACCCGTAACAGCTTCCAAGATTATTGATACAAAGCACAAAATGTTTATCGGGATCAATGATACCATCGGGCTCAAATAATCCTGAAAACCAGTCTTTCGCATTAGAATTTCCGGTTAAAGCATGGCAAATCAGAATTACATTATCTCGATTTTCATTTAATGTTCCCCAGCTATTCCAGGCTATATCAACAGAAGGAAAATCAAACCCGGACTCGGTTGTCCAGGTTTGATGTATAGTTGTGATGTTTGGTTTTGATGACATAAATAGTCCTTTCAAGTTTATCATTTCAATTCCGGGAATTGAGTCGAAAAAATTAATTTGATTAGCACGTGCTAAATAAGAGCTGGTTCTTTGATTTTTTCTAAAGCTTGTTCGAAATCAGTAATGATGTCATCAATATGTTCGATACCAACAGAAACTCTCACCAAGTCACCTTTTACACCCGAAGCTGCTTGTTCGTGTTCAGCTAATTGTTGATGAGTTGTGGAAGCAGGATGAATAACTAAGGTTTTCGCATCTCCAACATTAGCAAGATGGCTTGCAAGCTCAACAGAATCAATAAATTTTCTTGCAGCATCAAAACCGCCTTTTACACCAAAAGTAAATACAGAACCAAAATGATCTTTTTTAAGATATTTTTTAGCAAGGTTATGATATTCATGATCTGTTGAACCGGTAAAATTAACCCATTCAATTGCATCGTTTTTTGAAAGCCATTGGGCAAGTCTGTTAGCATTTTCATTATGGCGTTCTACTCTTAAAGAGAGAGTTTCCAATCCTTGAAGTAATAAAAAGCTATTGAACGGAGATTGAGAAGAGCCGAAATCTCTTAATCCTTCAACGCGGGCACGAATGGCAAAGGCAATATTTCCAAACGGACCGTCATCACCAAAAACTTCCCAAAAATTTAATCCATGGTACCCCGGAGAAGGTTCGCTGAAAAGAGGATATTTTCCATTACCCCAGTTAAAATTTCCGGCATCCACGATTACTCCACCAATGGAAGTTCCGTGACCTCCGATCCATTTTGTAGCTGAAGCTGTTACAACATTTGCTCCAAATTTAATAGGTTGAACGAGTGCGCCTCCTGCTCCAAAGGTATTATCAACTACCAGAGCTATGTTGTATTTTTTTGCTAATGCTGACAGCCCTTCGAAGTCGGCGATATTCCCCTTCGGATTTCCGATTGATTCCACATAAATAGCTTTTGTGTTTTCATCAATATGTTTCTCAAAAGCTTCTATGGTATCTTCTTCTGCAAAATGAACGTCTATTCCAAGTCGAGGAATTGTAACTTTGAACTGATTGTAGGTTCCGCCGTATAGATTTTGCGTAGATACGATATTATCTCCTTTTTGAGCGAGATTTGTAATGGCAATGAATTGAGCAGCCTGTCCCGAAGCTGTAGCCACCGCGGCTACTCCACCTTCCAAAGCAGCAATGCGTTTTTCAAACACATCAGTAGTGGGATTCATGATTCGTGTGTAGATATTCCCGAATTCCCTTAGCCCGAATAAACTTGCAGCATGTTCGGTATTTTGAAAATTATAGGAAGTAGTTTGATAAATAGGCACCGCTCTTGAGCCAGTTGTAGGATCTGGTTCTTGTCCGGCGTGTAATTGTAGGGTCTCAAATTTTTGTGAACTCATGATATTTGTATTGTTTGATTTATGATTAATAAAAAAACCCCTTTCGGGGATGAGTCCGAAAGAGGATTACAAATACAGTAGAGCTCTTCGCACTCATCTTTCTTAGTACAATATTTGTACTAAGCAGGATGTAGCACCTTTCCCTGTACAAAATTTGTACAAGACGGTTGCCAAGGCTTCAAAGGACCTGATCCCTCCACCTTTCTTGATGAGAATGCATGATGTTAAAGAACGAATGAAACTAACAGCCAATAAAAAAGTCCTTCAGATCTTACACTCTAAAGGACTTTGAAAATTTCTTTTCTAAAATATAAAAGCCCTAGTGAAGTGTTTGCATATAGCAACACATACACATCATTTTCCGGGCGATATATTGGTTTGATAATTTCATTACATAAAGCTTACGAGTATGAAAATTATAATGCAAGAGCGATAGTGGTTTTTTAAAAATTATTTTTTTTCGAGCTGTTTCATTATTTCCTGAATCGCTTTTTCGAGCTGTGGATCAGCTCCGTTTAATCGATCTTTAAAAGTATTGTGTACTTCAATATCAGGGGTAACGCCGGTTTGTTCGATGTTTTTTCCATCTAAAGTAAATAATCCCCATGCCGGTAAGCGATAAAATGAACCATCCACTAAACCTTTTCCTGAGGTAAAAATAATCCAGCGATAAGTTTCAGTTCCCATCACTGTTCCAAGGTTCAATTGCTTAAATCCTTCAGCTGTAACCTCCGCATCTGAGAGCGATTGCTCGTTGATCAAAAGTATAATCGGTTTATCAGCCGGCGCAAAATTTGATTGAGGTGCTAGTTCTCCACCGCGATACGCCCAATTCGCATATCTTTTTTGTGAAAGAAACCTCAATACATCGTCGTGAACGTTACCACCGGTGTTGTATCGTAAATCAAAAATGAGTGCATCGCGATTATAAGCTTCTGAAGTCATTTCGATTAGAAAATTATTCAGCTCTCCTCCACCCATGTTTTTCATATGTACATAAGCGACTTTCTTGTCTGTCTTCTCATCTACCATTTTCTGGTTTTCTGAGACCCATTCATCATACAGATTATTGCGGTCAGAGAAATATGAAGCAGGATGAATTTTAACATCTTTTGTTGAATTATTTTGTCTGAAGCTTAGCGTCATTTCTTCAGGCATAGATGGTGCACTAAAGTACATTTCCCGGTTCATATTTTTATCAACAGTTTTGCCATTTATCGCAACAAGTTCATCACCAGCACTAATATTATTACCCGAAATATGAGCAGGACCCGCTTCTATTATCGAAGAAATTTTATACGGATTTTCCTTGTCCCAAATAATTCCGGTAGCCATCGAAACTGTAGAGTAGTATTGATCTTCCTCATCCCCATTGGTGCTAAATCCCATATGCGAAGAATTCAACTCGCCCAACATATCATTATTCATTCGACGTAAATCAGCACGAGAATCTACATATGGAAGATAAGATTTATACCTGTCGCGAATCTTTTTCCAGTTTATACCATGGAAAGTTTCGTTATAAAAGTTCTCTTCTATATTTGCCCAAAGCTCATCAAACATTTGATAAAATTCGTTTTGCAAATTTCTTTCAAAAGAGTGATTAATATTAACTTTGGTTCCTTTGGCAGAAGAAGCGTCTAGTTTATGAATAGTTCCTCTGGAAAGACCATAAAGCTGTCCATCAACTTCAATTATACCGGAAACAAAACCAAGACCTTCAAAAGTTTGTGTTTTCGGACGTTCAAAAGGCTCGAATGTAGTTACCGAAAGCTCGAAATTCCCTTCTTTATGATTACTTCCATACAATACCATTGATTTGTCACCACTCTGAGTAACAAAAGGAGAAAATTGATTACCAAAACCTTCACCAACTTGCTCAACCCGTTGCATGAGATTCGTAGTATTGATTTCGATAGTGAGTTTTTCTTCCTCTTCTTTGTCGTCTTTTGAGTCTTCGTTTTCTTTCTCTTTTTCAGCAAAGAGTTCATCAAATAAACTGGATTTGTAAGGATCGTCGTAATAATCCAATGGAATTCTGAAAAGGTCAGTTTCTCCTGCACCTCGTGGATAGGAAGGAACACTGCGACTTCCTGTATAGTAAATATATTTCCCATCAGGTGACCAAAATGCTCCGTTTTCATTAACTCCGGTATTGGTTAGATTCATCGTTTTTT
>Ga0189291_100396_pt1 | contig 15572 bp, 20 predicted proteins | sample UW1redminimetaG_FD_130331 | JGI IMG/M metagenome (GOLD analysis project Ga0189291, IMG submission 130331) | Marine microbial communities from the Costa Rica Dome - UW179B-red mini metaG | ecosystem: Environmental > Aquatic > Marine > Oceanic > Photic zone | place: Costa Rica: the Eastern Pacific... | reverse complement strand
TGGCCGGTCAGCATGATGATCGGCGCCTTGAAGCCGCCCTTGCGCAGCAGCTTGACCGCCTCGCGGCCATCCATGTCGGGCAAGCCGACATCCATGATCAGCAGATCGACATGCTCGTTTCTCGCTGCCTGCACACCCTTGGTCGCGGAGGATTCCTGAGAAATCGCGAATTCCTCGTAAAGCGAAAGCTGCTCGACAAGGGTTTCTCTCAAATCATTGTCGTCGTCTACCAGCAGGATCGAGCGAGCGGTCATGGCGGCATTCCTTCTTCATATTGACGTCGGCGCCGGTTTCGGCCGGCGCAATCGATGGTGTCAAATGACATTGTGTTCCTGTTTAGGCACTTTCGGCGCGCGGGCAAAGTGCTAAATAATCCAGCCGGATCACAGCAGGAGCACTTGATCGTGAGGTCGATGTTACACAAACCGACGCGCAAACAGACTGGACTCCGCACGATCACGGTGCGGAAATCGCCCACCTGCCGGTTGCGGGCGCTGGTCAGATTGGGCCCGGTGACGCTGCCGGCGGCCCTGGGACGGGGCGGGATCAGTACCCGCAAGCGGGAAGGCGACGGCGCTACGCCGCGGGCGGCGATGGCGGTGCTGAGCGGTTTCCGCCGCGGCGGCATGCTGACCGCGGACCGGGCGGGGATCGCGTTAGAGCGGGTGGGATCCAGGGACGGCTGGTGCGACGCGCCAAGGCATGGGGCTTACAACAGGCCTGTCCGGCTGCCGTTTTCCGCAAGTCATGAAACCCTGATTCGCGAGGATGTTCTTTATGATTTCGGTTTCGTGCTCGACTGGAACATGACCTCGCGGCGGCGCGGTGCGGGCAGCGCGATCTTTCTGCATGTGGCCAAGCCTGGGTTTCCGCCGACGCAGGGATGTATTGCCCTTCAACGCAGAGATATGCTGAGGCTGATGCCGTTCCTCAGGCGCGGAACCAAAATCCGCGTTGAATAGCAGGCAACCCTGCCTATTTTCAGACGCCGAACAGGCCGAGTGTTGCGCCGATTCCCACCATCACCAGCAGCCAGTGCAGGCCATCAATCAGGGTCAGATCCCAGCCGAAACCCTGGTAGCGCTGATTGATCGACATCGTGGTGAAGATGAAGCCTGCCCAGATAAACAGCCCGGAAACGACACCGTTGAACAGTGTTACCTGATCGAACCCGAGATGGCCGATGACACCGGCGGTGACGAAGGCCAGGACCAGCTCCATGACAAAACTGTTGATCAACAGCCCGGCCATGGCGGACTTAGGCCCGGTATCGTCGATCCGTGCCGCTTTCATCCAGCGCTTGCCCAGCACGCCGTAATAGACGGCGCCGATGATGAAGGCGACGATGGCGGCCACCAGGATCGCCAGGTAGTTCATGCCCGCGAATTGCATGTCTCTCTCCTCCAAAAGATACCGTGTACCACGGATTGCGCATTCCTCGAGAGATCAGCAGCGCCGTGATTTCAATTCTTGATCGATGACGAACGGATGATCGGGCCGCCTTGTCAGGAGGTCTTTGACCGATGTGCCTCAACATAAGAACGCAGAACCGCATTCATCCGTGTGAGGTGTCCTTTTCCCTGGGCTTTGAAAAACTCGAGGATATCGGAATCGACACGCAAGCTGATCGGCTCTTTGGTTATGGTATGGTTGACCAGTTCGGCATTATCCCAAAAGCCCTTTGGCAGGTCCGGTGCGGGTTCTGCTTTGACGGAAGGGCGCAACTCGCCTCGGTCCTTCATTTTGCGCAGGTCGCTAAGGTTTGCCTTTTTCATATTTTTCCCGGTCATTTTGACCTCCTTTCCACGCGGTTATCAGGCGATAGACTTCGTCTCTCTTGGTATAGATGACCGTGTAAACCTCACCATCGGCCATACCCAACGCGATCATGCGTTTTTCGCCGTAATCCCTGCGTGTGTCTTCTTTTTCCAAAACGTCATTTTCAAAAATAAGAGCCGCTTGCAGGAGATCTACACCGTGCTTCCGGTAGATTTCATCCCGCTTGGCTTCGTCCCACTCGAATTCCATATTTCAGTCCTCGGCGTAGAGTTACCTATGCCTTTCGGACACCAAGCCGTGTGGTAGGTTAGGTGAAATCGTTGCCGCGATGAGAATTGTATACACAAAATGTATATACAATGCAATCGGAGAATTTTGCCTCATCCGATGAACCGGAACACCGAGGTTCGCTTGATCTCGCTGTCTTCGAGCGCGCGGGTGACCGGGACCATGTAGGTCGAAAGCAGCTCCATGCCGTCGCGCGGGCAGTAGGACCGGCCGGGATCGCCGACAAGCACCGGCGTGCCGCGACGGGCGAGACCGGTGAACCAGGGCCGGATCAGCTCGGCCATTGTCTGATCGTAGAACACGTCGCCTGCCAGAACGACGTCCCAGCCCTGATCAAGCCCGATCAGATCGGTCTGGCTGATTTCGAAGGTGATACTGTTCTCTGCGGCATTGAGGCGGGCGGCGGTTGCCGACCAGGGGTCGATGTCGGCTGCTGTAACCCTGGCTGCGCCTGCCAATTTTGCGGCGATGGCGACAAGTCCGGAGCCGGAAGCGAAATCGAGTACCGATTTACCTTCGACCAGCTGCGGATGGTCGATGATGTGCCGCGCCAAACCTTGGCCGCCAGCCCATGCGAATGCCCAGAATGGCGGCGGCAGGCCGATTGCTTCAAGCTCTTCCTCGGTCTTGAGCCACAGATCGTGGGCTTCATCGGCGAGATGAAGCCGGATCTCGGGCACATGCGGGGGCGAGCTCAGCGCGGTGTTGGCACGAATGAAGCTCTCCGGATCGGTTTTCATCCGGCCTGCTCCGCTGTCACTCCGGCGAACGCGGCGGGTTGTCGAGATTGCCCATGCGGCAGACCTCGAGATACTCGGCTTCCGTGACCGGCTGGACCGAAAGCCGCATCGAGGTGACCAGGCTCATCTCGGCGAGCTTCGGATTTGCCTTGACCTGCTTGAGCGTGACCGGGGTCGGCATGTCGCAGACCGCACGGATGTCGACACATTCCCAGCGCGGATCGTCGATGGTGGTGTCGGGGTGGATGAGGGCCGAGACCTCGACGATGCCGACAACCTCGAGGCCTTCATTGGAGTGGTAGAAGAAGCCCTTGTCGCCCAACTTCATGGCGCGCATGTTGTTGCGGGCCTGGTAATTGCGGATGCCGTCCCACTGCTCGCCAATCTCGCCCTTGGCCTTCTGCATGTCCCAGGACCATTTGAACGGCTCGGATTTGAACAACCAGTAAGCCATGATTACGCCTCCGGCTTGCCGAAGGTCCAGTTGAAGGGGCGGATCTCCGTCGAGGCAAACAGGCCGGCGATTGCATAGGGATCGCCCGCAGCAAAGGCTTCAGCTTGCTTGATGTCGTCGGCTGCGATGACCAACAGGCTGCCGATCGGCTTTTCATCGTCGCCCAGCAACGGGCCCGCCATTTTCAAGACGCCCTTGGCTTCCATGCCTTTGAGATATTCGACATGAGGGGGGCGTGTGGCCATCCGCAGGTCGAGCGAGCCGGGCTTGTCTTTGCACATCAGGGCGTAAAACATGAAATCTCCATCAGGTGAGGCGCGTCTGGTCAGGTGTTGGCAAAGTCTATGCCCTGCTGAGCCAGCGGTTTCAATACCGGCTCAGGCCTTTGCGCCGCGTTTGCCGTGGCCGATGACGGCCTTGGCGTCGCCGTCGAGCGGCCAGCGCGAGCGGGGGGCGAGATCAAGATCGTCGGTGGGCAATCCGGCGGCCATCCGTTCGGCACCGGCCCAGGCGATCATCGCGGCATTGTCGGTGCACAGGTTGAGCGGCGGCGCGATGAAACGGAAGCCGGCCTTTTCGGCTCGGGTTTCCAGCGTCGCCCGGATCGCCTTGTTGGCGGCGACACCGCCTGCCACCACCAGCGCGGGGCTGGCTCTAGTGCCAAAACGCTCGGAAAAGCGCTCGAGCGCCATCGAAATCCGGTCATCGATGCTCGATGTCACCGATGTCTGGAAGGCCAGGCACAGATCGGCGATGACCTGACGCGACAACGGCGCCTGCTCCTCGGCCATCTGCCTGACCGCGGTCTTGAGGCCGGAAAAGGAAAAATCCAACTTCGGATTGCGCCGCATCGGTACCGGAAGGCGGAAGCGTTTGGGTTCGCCGTCTAGGGCTGCCTGTTCGACGGCGGGGCCGCCGGGATAGCCAAGCCCGAGAAGCTTCGCGGTCTTGTCGAAGGCCTCGCCGAGCGCGTCGTCGATGGTGGTGCCCCAGCGCTCATAGTCATTGACGCCCTTGACCAGCACGATCTGGGTGTGGCCGCCGGAAACCAGCAGCAGCAGATAGGGAAACGCCACGTTGTCGGTCAGCCGGGCGGTCAGCGCATGGCCTTCGAGATGATTGATGCCGATAAAGGGCTTGTTGGCCGCCATGGCGATAGCCTTGGCGGTCATCAGCCCGACCATCAGCCCGCCGATCAGACCCGGCCCGGAGGTAACCGCGACCGCATCGATCCCGTCAAGCGACACGCCGGCTTCCCCGAGCGCCTGGCTGACCAGCCGGTCGAGCGTGGTGACATGCGAGCGGGCGGCAAGTTCTGGCACGACGCCGCCAAAGGCGGAATGCAAATCGAGCTGGCTCAGCACCACGTCGGACAGGATTTCGCCGGTGCCGTCGGGCGCGCGGCGAACGATTGCCGCGGCGGTCTCGTCGCAGCTTGTCTCGATTCCCAGAATGTCCATGCCGTGGGTGTCCGTACCTGTCTTTGATGTCGGTCCTGCAGCGGGCGCGCCCAATCGGATGCATCCGCTGCCAATACCTTGAAATGAGGCATATCCGTTATCGTTCAAATGGAGCCATTTGAACGCGACATGCCTCGGCCTCAATGTTGCGCTCGGGAGATGATCCCGGTACCTGTCTGTCGGTAACAATGGATCGGATGTCTTGCAAATGAAACCTTACCGCATCGGTACCCGCGGCAGCCCGCTTGCACTGGCGCAGGCGCATGAAACACGAACCCGGCTGATGGCGGCGCATGATCTGCCCGAGGACGCATTCGAGATCGTGGTGCTGTCGACCAAGGGCGACCGGATCACCGACCGGCCGTTGTCGGAAATTGGCGGCAAGGGATTGTTCACCGAGGAGCTCGAGGAACAGCTGAGCGATGGACGGCTGGATCTGGCGGTGCATTCCTCCAAGGACATGCCGACCGTGTTGCCCGACGGGCTTGGTCTGGTGGCCTTTCTCGAGCGCGAGGATGTGCGCGATGCGTTTATCGGCCGCACCGCGCAGCGGCTCGAGGACCTGCCGAAGAACGCCGTGGTCGGTTCGTCGTCGCTCAGGCGGCAGGCGCTGATCCGGCGGCTCAGGCCCGATCTCGAGGTGATCACCTTCCGCGGCCAGGTCGAAACCAGGCTGCGCAAGCTCAATGAGGGGCAGGTCGATGCCACGCTGCTGGCCCATGCCGGGCTGAAGCGGCTCGGCAATACCCGGGTTATCACCGAACTTCTCGATCCGACGAGCTTCCCGCCGGCGCCGGGACAGGGCGCGATCTGCATCGAAGCCAGGACCGAGGACGAGCGCACCCACGATCTGCTGGCGCCGATCAATCATCCCGTCACCCAGGCGGCCTTGTTGTGCGAACGGGCCTTCCTGGGTGCGCTCGACGGTTCCTGTCGGACGCCGATTGCCGGGCTGGCGACGATTTCGGGCGACCGGATCTCGTTTTACGGCATGATCCTGACCCCGGACGGCACTGTCTGGCACGACATCCGCAGCGAAGGCCCGGTGAGCACCGCGGCGGTGCTGGGTGCTCAAGCCGGGGCAGAGGTGCGTGAGAAGGCCGGCAGCAGCTTCTTCGACAGCTGGGTCTGAGGCGAAGCCATGCGCGTTCTGGTAACACGGCCGGAACCTGCGGGGGAGCGCACAGCCGCCCGCCTTGCCGCCTTGGGCCACGACCCGGTTCTCATGCCGTTGTTCGAACCCAGGGTCACCGCAATGATCGACGATTTGCCGCCGGCGGCAAGGATCAGCGGGCTGATCGCCACCAGTGCCCGCGCCTTCGCCATGTTCGAAGGCCGGGACGTGTCCGAGACCGGGTTCAAGGATGTGGTGATCCATGCGGTTGGCCCGGCGACAGCGCAGGCCGCCCGCGATGCAGGCTTTGCAGATGTGCGCGAAGGCGGAGGTACGGCGCAGGCTCTGGCCAAGGTGCTTACCGACAACCGGACGACGGTTTCCGACGGCAGCGGAGCCGTTCCATCAAGGCGCGCTCGATCCACTCTGATCTATCTGGCGGGCGTGCCGCGGACAGCGGTGATCGAGGATGCGCTCAAGGCCGCCGACCGCGATTATCTGGTGTTGGATTGCTACCGGATGGATGAAATAAGTTATTCAACTGACATTCTAAAATCCGACATTTTGTCGCCTCTGCCGGATGTGGTGCTGCTCTACTCTGCAAACGCCGCCCGGCGCTTTTCAGCCCTTGCGCATGTAAAAAAACTCGAAAACTCTCTCAAATCCAGCCGTTTCCTCTGCCTGTCGGCGGCTGTTGCGTCGGAATTGCCGGAGGAATGGCAGGGCCGTGCGGTGGTGGCCGAACAGCCGAATGAGGACAGCCTGCTTGCATCACTGGTCGCGCTGGGATGATTTGCCGGAACAACGGCCATGGTTTGCGCATATTGTTAATCCCTGACTGCGGATAACCAGCCGCGCCGAACCAGAACAAGCAGGAGATGCCATGAGCAAGGGCCCCACCCCGCGACACTCCAAATCGCCCAAGCCGGTCACCATCGACCTCGACGCCACGGATGTGACGCCGAAGACCGAGGACCTGAAACCGAAGCCGTCCGCCACGGGACCCGCTGTCGCCAAGGCTGCGGACAAGGCCACAGACAAGGTTGTGGACAAGAAGGCGGCGGAGACGGCGAAAATGGAAAAGACCGGTGACGCGACGGCGGCAGCTCAGCCGAAGACAGACAGCCCGGCAAAACCGGGTCCTGATACGAAGGCTGCTCCGACTGCAGCCGATACCAGGACCCAGGAGACAAAGCCCAAGCCGAAAGAACCGGGGCCGGCGAGCGCCAAGCCGGCCGCTCCGGGCGGCAAAAGCGGCGGCGGCGGCCTTGGCATGATTGCATCCGGCCTGCTCGGCGCGGTGATCGCGCTTGGCGGCGGCTACGCCCTGCAAATGAATGGCATGCTGCCGGCGCCCGGCGGCAATACCGGTCAGGTAGAAGACCTGTCTTCGAGGATGGGTGTTATCTCCTCAGACCTTGAAAAGCTCAGAAGCCAGGTGGCCGAATCAACTGGCGGGGCTGCGGGCGATGTTTCGGCCCGTCTCGACTCTCTGGAAAAAGCTCTGGCCGATACGGCCGCCGGAATTGGCGGTGATGCGGGAGGCACGGAGGCAATGGCCGGACTCACGACGCGGATTGGCGGGCTTGAGAGCAAGATCGCCGAACTGGGCGCGGCTGGCGCCGCGACAGCGACAGATCCGGCCCTGGTTGCGGAAGTCGGCGAGTTGCGCGCGGCCCAGACCGGGGTCCAGACCGCGCTGTCGGAGCTTCGGTCCCAGGCCGAGGCGCTCGCGAGCAAGATTGCCGGCCTTGAGGACACCCAGGCGCAGCTGAGCCAGCAGATTGATGCGCCGGCGCGGCAGATCGATCTGGCCCGTGCCATCGCTGCTGCCGGTCTCAAGTCGGCGATTGACCGTGGCGGCTCGTTCATGAGCGAACTGGAGGCTTTCGCCTCGGTGGCGCCGGATGATCCGGCGGTGGCCGAACTGAGGGATCTGGCGGCGCGCGGCGTTCCCAGCCGGTCGGGTCTGGTTGCCGGGTTCTCCGATGCCGCCGGCAAGGCGATTGCCGCTGCAGCACCGACGGATCCTGAGGCCGGACTGGTCGACAGGCTGATGTCGAGTGCCCTGTCGGTGGTCAAGGTGCGCAAGGTTGGCGATGTCGAAGGCGACAGCGCCGAGGCGATTGTCGCCCGGGCCGAAGCCCGGCTGGCCAATGGCGATCTCGATGCCGCGGTTGCCGAATGGAGTGCGCTTCCCGAAGCCTCCCGCGCAGCCACGGCCGAGTACGGCGATGCACTGGCGGCGCGCGCGCGCGCCGAAAAGCTGATCGCGGCAGCAATGGCTCCGACCGGGGCTCCAACTGGGGCTTCATCGGAGGCGCCATCCGCCACCGAAGCCCCGGCCAACTAGGAGAGCCATGATGATCAGGTTGTTGTTCTTTGTCGTGCTGGTTCTGGCGCTTGGCTTTGGTTTTGCCTGGCTGGCCGACCGGCCCGGCGATCTCTCCATAGTCTGGCAGGATCGCCGTATCGAAATGTCGTTGATGACGGCTGTTACCGTGATCGTCTCGCTGATTGCAGCGATCATGATCTCCTGGTGGCTGGTTCGTACCATCCTGCTGTCGCCGCGCACGGTGAGCCGCTATTTCCGGGCCAACAAGCGGGACCGGGGGTACCAGGCGCTGTCGACCGGGCTGCTGGCCGCAGGCTCCGGCGATGCGGCGATGGCGCGCAAGATGAACAAGCGGACCAAGGGCTTGCTGAGTGCGGACCAGGAGCCGCTGATTCATCTTCTCGATGTGCAGGCTGCCTTGATCGAGGGCCATCACGAGGAAGCCCGCAAACTGTTCGAGGCGATGGCCGAGGATCCGGAAACGAAGCTTCTGGGCCTGCGCGGGCTTTATCTTGAGGCCCAGCGCCAGGGTGCCGGCGAGGCCGCCCAGCATTATGCCGAAACCGCCGCCGAGCAGGCGCCGCATCTGCCGTGGGCGGGTGCTGCCGCATTGTCCTACCGGACGCGGGAAGGCAAATGGGACGAAGCGCTGCAATTGCTCGAACGCCAGCGTCATGCCGGCACCATCGAGCCGGCGGTTGCCGACCGGAACAAGGCGGTGCTTCTGACGGCCCGTGGCCGGGAGCGGGTCGACAGCGATCCGTTGCATGCACGCGATGACGCGCTGGCGGCACTCAAGCTGGCACCGGCGTTCCCGCCTGCCGCGGTGGTGGCGACGAAAGCGCTGCTTCGTCTCGACAATCTGCGCAAGGCGGCACGCATTCTCGAGGCCGCGTGGAAAACCAATCCGCACCCCGAAATTGCCGAGGCCTATGTCCGGGCCCGGGTCGGAGACACGACTGCCGATCGGCTGAAGCGGGCGGAACGGCTGGAGAAGCTCAAGCCGCTCAACCCGCAGGCCTATGATGCGGTGGCGCGTGCGGCACTGGAAGCCCACCGGCTGGATCTTGCCCGTGAAAAGGCCGAAGCTTCGGCGCGGCTGCAGCCGTGCGAGGGCATCTATCTGCTGCTTGCCGATATCGAGGAAGCCCAGACCGGCGACCAGGGGCGTGTGCGCTACTGGCTGAGCCAGGCGGTGCGGGCGCCGCGCGATCCGGCGTGGACGGCGGATGGCTATGTCTCGGAGAGCTGGGAGCCGGTATCGCCGGTGTCTGGAAAACTGGATGCCTTCGAATGGAAGGTGCCGGTCGAACAGCTGGCCGGACCGACGCTCGAAAACCAGCCACCGGCCGAGGCCTTCGACCGGGCGATGGCAAGCCTGCCGCCGGTGCGTGAACCCGACGTGCCCGCCGCCCCGCCGGTGGCCGCCACAAAGGCACCGCCCGCCGAAAAACCGGCCGACACCCCGGCGTCAGCCCCGAAGCCGGCTGCTGCCGAGCCTGCCGCCAAGGCAAAGCCCGCGCCGGTCATCGATGCCGAAGTAATCCGGGACAGCGCGCCGAAAACAGCTCCGGCAGACGAGGCCGGGGAAAAGGCGCCCTCCACCGCCGCCAAGCCGGACAAGGGCACCGGTGAAACCGGCAACGAGGTGACGGACGAGGACGCTGCGGCGGAAGACCCGGCAGAAAAGGCGGCGGCAAAACCGGCCAAGACGCCGCAAAAGTCCGATCCGGAGGCCGAAGCCCGCGCCAAGGAAGCCGCATTCCTGAACCATCTTCCCGATGATCCCGGGATCGATGTCAATGCCGAGCCGGAAAAACCCGGACGTTTCCGGTTGTTCTGAGCTGGTATTGAAAGGACCTGTGAATGCTTGATCAGATACGCGCTTTTCTCGGCGGGCTGCGCGGCGACACACACACAAAGCCTGACGCCAGCAATCCCGATGTGGCGGCTGTCGCTCTGTTCTTCCACGTCATCGGCGCCGACGGGGTGATCGACCAGGTGGAGTCGGAGAAACTCAGGTCGGTGATCGCCAAGGAGTATGATCTCAGCGCCGCAGAGATGCGCCGGCTTGTCGAGGCAGGCGAACAGGCCGACCGGGAAGCGGTTGACCTCTACCAGTTTACCAGCGTGCTGAACCGGTCCCTGGAGCCGGATGAAAAAACCCATTTCATCGAGTTGTTGTGGACGCTGGCCTATGCCGATGGCAGCCGGCACGAGCTTGAGGACCATGTGGTCTGGCGTATTGCCGACCTGATGGGTGTTTCGAGCCGTGAGCGGGTGCATGCAAGGCAACGCGCGCTTGCGAGCGCCGGTCTGAGCGAGGGGGAGGCTGCCGGTGACGAGGATTGAACTCAAGCCGGGGTCCAGGTCAGGCCGCGTTCTGATCATCCTGCATCAGGAAACCTCAAGCACAGGCCGCGTCGGGCAACTGCTGTCGCTGATGGGCTACGAGGCGGATATCCGCCGGCCGGTGCTTGGCGATCCGTTGCCTGACACATTGGAGGCGCATGCCGGGGTGGTGATGTTCGGCGGTCCGATGAGCGCCAATGACGACAATGAGGGGATCCGCCGCGAAACCCGGTTCATGGATGTGGTGCTGAAATCCGGCAAACCCTATTTCGGCATCTGTCTGGGTGCGCAGATCCTGGTCAACCATCTGGGTGGCCGGGTGGCCAGCCGCGATGACGGCGCAGTCGAGATCGGCTGGTACGGCCTTGAACCAACGCCTGCCGGGCAAGAGATGATGGACTGGCCGTCGATGGTCTACCAGTTTCACCGCGAAGGCTTCGATCTGCCCAGCGGCGGCGAACTGCTGGCAACGGCCGAAGCCTATCCCAACCAGGCATTCCGCTATGGCGAGAATGCCTGGGGCGTTCAGTTTCATGCGGAACTGACGCTGGCGATGATGCATCGCTGGGCGGTGCGCGGCGCACACCGGTTCGTTTTGCCCGGCGCCCAGCAGGGGCGGCAGCACCTGCACGGGCGTATGGTTCACGATGCAGCGCTCTTGAACTGGCTCAAGCAGTTTCTCGACAAGATCTTTCCGGCGGATCAGGGCTTCCTGGAGTCCTGATCGCGAAGGGACTGCCGGCTTTCCTCGGCGTCCTTGTCCAGCGACTGGATCTGGCGCAATTGCGGGAAATTGAAAGCCCAGGCCAGCGCCACGGCCAGCGTTCCGGCGCCGCCGAGCACCACGGCCGCGACCGGGCCGATCAGCGAGGCCATGACGCCTGCGCGGAACTCGCCGAGCTCATTGGAGGCGCCGATGAACACCATGTTGACGGCGCTGACCCGGCCGCGCAGTTCGTCGGGTGTCCACAATTGCACGAGGCTCTGGCGGACATAGACCGAAATCATGTCGGATGCGCCCATGACAATCAGTGCGGCCATGGTCAGCGGCAGCGATTTCGACAGGCCGAAGACGACTGTCGCCGCGCCGAACACGCCGACGGCAATGAACATCGCGCTGCCGGCATGCCTGCGGATCGGTTTCGAAGCGAGGTAGATGGCCATGGCTATGGCGCCAATGCCGGGGCTGGCGCGCAGGAAGCCCAGGCCCCATGGCCCGAGTTCAAGCACATCGCGGGCGAACACCGGCATCAGCGCCACTGCGCCGCCCAGCAGCACGGCAAACATGTCGAGCGAAATGGCGCCGAGAACGATCTTCTGATTGCGGACATAGCTGAAGCCGGCCACAAGCGTTTTCCAGCTCTGGGCCTGGCCGCGCGAGCGTTTGAGCGGCGGTGACACCAGCGAAATGGTGATGACGGCCGCGGCGAAAAAGAACAGCGCGGTAAGATAGGGCGCCACTGCGCCGAGGCCATAGAGCAGACCGCCGGCAACCGGGCCGACAATGGTCGCGGTCTGCCAGGAGGTCGAGTTCCAGGCGATGGCGTTTGGCAGATCATGTGCCGGCACCAGGTTCGGCGCCAGCGATTGCGAGGCCGGGGCGAAGAACGCCCGCGAAATGCCGATGACCAGCAACACGCCGAATATCGGCAGCGGCGAAGTCAGTCCGCTCCAGGCGAAATAGACCAGGGCAGCCGCCGACAGGCCGATGACGATCTCGCAGATCAGCATGATGGTGCGGCGGCCATAGCGGTCCGCGGCGGCACCGGTAAACAGGATCAGCACCAGGGCCGGGAGAAACTGGATCAGGCCGACGAGGCCGAGATCGAAGGGATCTCGGGTCAGGTCATAGATCTGCCAGCCGACCGCAACCGAGATGATCTGCAAACCGAATGTCGACAGGAAACGGGCGAAAAAATACAACGTGAAGGCGCGGTGGCGAAAAGCGGCGAAGCGGTCGTCCGCCGTGGATGTGGCTTGCATGATGTCTGTCCGGTTGCTGCTCTACGACCTATACACCAGCAACCGCATGACGCCACTCTCTTGTGGCTCCCGCGCGGCGGCTTTAACCCTGCCGGAGCATAGACCGGGACGTGCTCTTGCCGCCCGAGCTTCGAGTGTCTACATGTCTGTCACGCGAAGAACAGCCGGAGAGCCTTATGATTGCAGTCTTTCAAACCATCGATCTGGTCCTGGGTCTTTACACCTGGATCATTATCGGCAGCGCCATCTTCTCCTGGCTCTACGCCTTCAACGTGGTCAATCCGAACAACCGCTTTGTCGGCATGATCGGGGAATTCCTCTACAAGGCGACCGAACCGGCGCTCAAGCCGCTGCGACGAATCATTCCGGATCTGGGCGGGCTCGATATCTCGCCGATCGTGTTGCTGATCGCGATCTTTTTCGTGCGCACCTTCATCGCGACGTCGATCGCGCCGATGTTCTTCTGAGCAACTGGTATAAAATACGTGATGATGGCGTCGAACTGGCGGTTCGGCTAACGCCTCAAGCCTCGCTCGACGGGTTCGATGGACTGGTCGAGGATGCGGCCGGTGCGGTCCGGCTGAAAGCGCGGGTGCGGGCGGTGGCCGAGAAGAACAAGGCCAACCGCGCCATCGAGAAGCTTATCGCCAAACAGCTCAAGACCGGCAAGACAGCGGTCCGGGTGATCTCGGGCGAGACCAGCCGTTCCAAGATCATCCACATCGACGGCAATCCGGATGATCTGGTGCCGGCAATCGAGAATCTGGCCGGCTGATGCGCATCGCGCCACAGGATCGGATGATCAGGTGGCGCGATGCGGTGTTCATGTGATGCAGGCGGCCTTGCTCAGCACAGGTGCCTGAGCCGGGTTTGCATCAGGCCTTTTTGGTCTTGGCGCGGTCGATTGCCTCGACGATCAGCTTGCGGGCCACTTCGGCATCCCGCCAGCCGCCGATCTTGACCCATTTGCCGGGTTCGAGATCCTTGTAGTGCTCGAAGAAATGCTCGATCTGCTGCAGGGTAATTTCCGGCATGTCGGTATAATCGTCGACCTTGGCGTAACGCTGGGTCAGGTGCGGCGAAGGCACCGCGATGATCTTTTCGTCCTGACCGGCATTGTCTTCCATGATCAGAACGCCGATCGGGCGGACATTGATCACGCAGCCGGGGATCAGCGGCCTGGTGTTGCAGACCAGAACATCGATCGGATCGCCGTCTTCCGACAGGGTGTGCGGAACAAAGCCGTAATTGCCGGGATATGTCATCGGTGTGTAGAGGAACCGGTCAACCACGAGCGTGCCGGCGTCCTTGTCCATTTCGTACTTGATCGGCTGGCCGCCGACGGGCACCTCGATGATCACGTTGACGTCGTGTGGCGGTTTCTCGCCGATGCTGATGGCGTCTATGCGCATGATCGCTCCAATTCGGATATCAGTTGCATGCCGCGCTCAAGTGGGAGGCTCGGGCGATAGGGGCATGCGTCAATTCAGGGCTTCGATACATGGCTGCGCCCCCGGTTGAAGGCGCGATGTACCGGGCGGCTCCGGAATTAAAGCCAAAGGCTCCCCGGCGCAACAGGACTTTTGGTGCGGATCGATAAAGCGCGCGTCAGGGCCAGACGAAGGCCAGTTTTTTCAGCGTCTTGCCGTCAAAGGTCTCATGACCTTCGGCGACGTCGTGACCATCCTGGAACCGGTAGAAATCAACGGCGGTATGGTTGTCCTCAAGGCACCAGACAGCCACGCCCTTGCAGCCGAGCGACTCCAGAAGCTGCCGGGCTTCGTTGAACAGGCGCTTGCCCAGCCCGACGCCCTGGAATTCGGGCTTCAGATAGAGTTCGTAGATCTCGCCTTCCTGCGGCAGCGAGCGGGCCCGGTTGAGGCCGAGCGTGGCGTAACCGGCCACCGTGCCGCCGACATCAAGCACCAGAATCGAGGTCGAGCCGCGGATGGCGCGCTGCCACCAACCGACATTGCGGCGTTCCAGCATGTGCCTGAGCGCCTTGTAGGGCAGGATGCCGGCATAGGCATGGCTCCAGGCCGCACGATGGGTCCCGGCGATCGCTTCCGCATCCTGCGGCTCAGCATGCCGTATGTCGATTGTTAAGGTACTCATGCGCTCACACTACCGTTCCGGGTACATCCGAAGAAGGCACAAGCTGCCGTGCTCCGGCGTCTGCCCACAGTATTGTTCTGTGGACCGCGTAGGATGAGTTAACCGTCTGTTAACGAAATATGCAAGAGGAAGCACCGTTCCTGCCCAGCTTTCAGGCCGGGGCGGAGAACCGGTCGAGGCTGGCCTGGGCCGCTTCGAAGAACTGACCGACCTGCAGGCCGTCAACCAGCGCATGATGCACCTGTACCGCCACAGGACAGCTCCAGCGGCCGTCCGGCCCCTCGACAAACTTGCCCCAGGAAAAACGCGGAATGCAATCATCCGGTCCGGGAAGCGCATTGTCGAGCGCGGTGAAATCTATCCAGGGCAGGCAGGACAGATAGGCAACGTCGAAACGCTGACCGGTATTGGCACCGAGGTCGGTGCCCTTGGCGGTTTCGTCGATGATTGCCTTGCAGCTTTCATCGAACCGGGTCCAGTCGCCGAAATAGGGGATGTAGGCGTAACCGAAGGTATCGCCGGGCCGGGGAACGGTGGCCGACAGCGAGATCGCGTCGTATTCGACCACCTTGTCGTCTTCAAACCGCATCTTCAGCGCCGGGACCGCATGGACCCCGGCGCCGATGGCGTGAATGAAAGCCCGGTAGGGCGAAACGCCCTGCGGCTTGCCGCAGGTCATCAACGCGGTCACGTCGACGCGCGCGGTGGTGGCGAAATGCGGCCGGTCATAGGTCCTAAACAGGTTGAACTGTCCGGCCCGAGACCAGGTTTCGAGGTCGATTTCGCGCTTGCCGGTCATGTCAGGCGGCAGTTGCGCCGGCTTTGCCGAAGCGCTTGCGGTCGTTGGCGTCGAGGTAACGCTTGCGCAGGCGGATCGATTTCGGCGTGACTTCCATCAGCTCGTCGTCCTGGATCCAGGACAGCGCCCGGTCGAGCGTCATGCGGATCGGAG
>Ga0189291_100394_pt1 | contig 15732 bp, 13 predicted proteins | sample UW1redminimetaG_FD_130331 | JGI IMG/M metagenome (GOLD analysis project Ga0189291, IMG submission 130331) | Marine microbial communities from the Costa Rica Dome - UW179B-red mini metaG | ecosystem: Environmental > Aquatic > Marine > Oceanic > Photic zone | place: Costa Rica: the Eastern Pacific... | reverse complement strand
TAATTCATTATCATCTATTTTAAAATGAAATGGTTCAAAATCTAAGCCCCTCGAAAATTCAGACTTTACAGTTGAAAATTCACCTTTTTTAGAAACTGAAAAAACTAATTCTGCTTTATTAACTAATTCAGTTCCCAAGTGACCCCTTGCGGCGTTGTTATATTTATTTTCATGTAAAATACCAATTACATGGATATTTCTTTTATGAGTAGCTTCTAATAGTATATTAGATAAATTAATCGCTTCCTGTTCATCATTTATTGAGCTTACAAAGTCTCGTAGCCCGTCAACTATAACTACAGTGTTTGGATGTACATTTTGCAACACGTACTCTAAAAAGGCTAATCTAACCGAAGTATTGTATGGTCTTAAGTTATGAAATCTAAAGTTTTTCAAATTCTTTAGACCAGATTTCTTCTTAATTCTATCTAAAACTTTTTGACTATGAAAAATTGATTGTTCCGTATCTATATATACAACAGCCCTAATTTTATGGGCTTTATTTATGCTGAATATTCCCTCAATAGGAGAGGTTTGATTAATAAATACTGAGCAAAGTAATCCTGCTAAAAAAGTTTTCCTTGACTTGGGTTTTCCTAATAGCAAAGAAAAATTTCCAAAAGATGTAACATCAATACCACCAATAGCCATAAAATATGGGGGGTAAGATATTGGCTTATTTACATCAACGGTTGTTATCTTGGAAAGATTCTTAAGCTTTCTTAAGTCTTCATCATTAAAGTCTCTCATACACGCCCCCTCGAAGAAAAAAAATTTCATTAAGAAAGCAATGCTTAGTATTTGGAAAAATAGGTGGATTGGCTATTTTTAGTAAGTCTAAAATTGAATAAGCTACAATAAGACTTTGTGAAAAAACCAACCCTCTCACGGTTGGTTTTTTCATTTTTCAAGCTCCTTCAAAATATCTTCATTATTTACCAAAGGGCGCTCTTTCAGCCATTCCTCTAAGTCAGAGTAAAGCCATCCCAATACACCTGATGAGATTTGTCTTTTCGGTGGTAATTCGCCTCTTTTCTGCATTCTCCAAAGAGTAACAGTAGAAACGGAAAGTAACTCTGCTAATTCAGCAGGTCGAATTATTTTTAAATACATGTGTTCACGATTTATTGAGGTTTGAAGTTGAATCGTGACTTTGTCAGTTCATTTTCTTCAACCTATATCGTGAAAGAATATGTATTGAATTTTTTGTTCAATACGATGTTAACTTAAGAGCGGGTATGTCTGTTATACCGGGCTTGTTAACGGAATAAATTTACATTAATAGAAATTTCATTAAGATTCAAGAATTATCTTTTCATATGGTAAATTTTGGCTTGTTTTTGATTGTAGTTTAATATTTCATTTAGCTTGTGATTCCATTTATTCAAGGCTTCTTTCTTCTCCTTCATATAGTCAAAAGCATCGTAAACAGCTGTAACTTGATTATCCCCAGCAAGACCTTTATGGTTCAATATCTTACCAAGAACGGTTCTTTCAGTTCTAAGAGATGCTAAATAAGTTGCTGCTGTTCTTCTTAAATCATGAAGTCTAAAATCTTTAATACCTGAGTTATTTTTCACTCTTCCTGAGGCTTTTTGAAGCCAAGCAATGGGCTCATTATTGAGTACGGGTGAAGAGAAAACGTAATCAGAAGCCCCGGATATATCACTTATATTTTTTAGGATATCAAGTGCTAAAAATGGGAGTGGTATGCGATGCTTTCTTCCGGCTTTAGTATCCTGTTCCGGGATCGTCCATATTCCGTTTTCAATATCTTCCCATTTCATTTTTCTTGTTTCTCCTGATCGTTGCCCACATACCAAAAGCATTTTAAATAATGAGCGGTAAGGCTCGGGCTCCTCATTAAAAGCATCCCAAATACTCAAAATTTCCTTCTCTGAGTAATATCTTTTTCTTCTATTCTCTTTGCCTAATGGCTTGATACCCTTAACAGGGTTGTGCTCGACTAACGCTCGGTTTACGGCAAAGGAATACATACTGGATAAAATTGATCTGACTCTATTAGACTGAATAGGTTTCCCCTGATCTTCTGCTATGTTTTCGAGAAGCTTAATAATGTCTCTTCTACTTAAATTATGAGCAGGAATTGAGCCAAGAGTAGGAACAATATAATTATCAATACGCCTTTTGTAATCAGCTGAAGTTGAACTTTTAAGTTTAGGTAAATACCTCTCTTTATAACTTTCAGATAACTCTAAAACAGATAAGGGTTTTTGTTCTCGACGCTTTGCGATTTTATCAGCTTGAGGGTCTTCACCGAGTGCAACTCTGATCTTTAGCTTTTTAGCTACATCTCTTGCATCTGCAAGACCAATAGCAGGAAATGAACCTATGGTATATCTTTTACCTTTGGAACCATAGGCTAATCCAAAAGATTTTTTCCCAGTTTTAGTGATCCTTACAAAGAATCCATCTACTAAAGAATCAAAGTATTCTATCCTTTTTCCGGATGGTTGATAATTAATTAAAAAATGGTGTGTTAATTTCATTTTAGGCATGAGTATTCTCTTAATTGGTTACAGCTCTGTTACAGTAAAAGAGCGTAATTGAGAGTGATTTCATGAATTTTCATAAAGATAACGTATTTAAATAAGTAAATAAAATACAGTTACTTATGAAATCAAATGAATGCTTATGCAACCGTTTGAAATACAGTAGATTATGCCTGAAAATCCGTGTGTCGGCGGTTCAATTCCGCCCGGTCCCACCTTAGAGCCTCGCACTTTTTATAGTGTCGAGGCTTTTTTGTTTCAGGAAGCCCGTTCACACGTTTACTTACTAGAAACCGTGTAATGTATTTGGAAGTACAAGCGATCTGCATAAAGTTCTCTCACGGATAATTTTTTTGTAAAACTTGGCAACACCTGTCTTCATTTATGTGGGTTAGCGCAACTAAATTTATAGGGACTTATTCCTCATTAAGTCCTAACCACATATTTATGCGTTTTATGTTTTTTTAAACTCTCCTTAATTCCATTTATGAATGCAATTAATTCTATGGTATGAAAAAAATATTACTCCTTTTAGCTCTATTCGCTATGGAAACGTTACTTAATCCAGTAAAAGGACAAGAAGTAATTGAAATTGACCTAAGCCAAACTACTTCAAAAGGCTCGCTAAATAAGAAATTAAGAACCGGAGATTGGTATCAGATAAGGCTTAAAAATATAAACCTGAACGCATTTAAAGTAGATGTTAGTACAGCAGATTCGTTTTATACATTTTCCCTGAAAACACCATCATTTGACGATCTTCCATCGGAGGCACTTAGTACGTTAGGATCTGATCTGCTTTCCAGCATCGATATAAGTCTATTCGATAATGTAGACGAAGGAATCACAGAAGAACTTTTAAAAGGGTTGGATCTTAAAGGTGTCAGTCCTTCTCCAAACAATCCGCTTTCGAAATTAATACTAACCGCATTTATGGTGGAACAGGACATTATTGAGATCAAGACGCTGTATAACATCAAAATGATGGAAGTAGATAACTTAAGAAATGAAGCAATTGTTGAAGGCAAAATTAATGAGAGTCTTCATGCTTTTATAATCAAAAAGACAAATGAGTTACAGTTAGAATTAGAAACACTGAACCAAAAAATGCAACTACATTTACTTGCGGTAAATGATTTCCTGACACAGAATGCAGATTTAATTTCGAAAGATCCGTTGAAGACTGAAGTACAGAAATTAAAAACATTCAATACTGAACTGATAAAAAGTCAGAAAATGCTGAACGATGCTTTAAGTAGGGATAAAATCTCTCCATTGCTTCTTCAAAGTCGTTTCATCGATAAAAACAATACAATGACTTACTCTACCTTACCTCAGCGGTTTAACGGTACTAAAGCAACAATATCAGTGGTACTAACGCCAAGGGACTCAAGCTATATGCTAAATACTTATTCTACAAAATTTGTAATTGAGCAAAAGAAAAGCATTTATTTTGGAACAGGGTTATCATTTTACGTTGCTGGATTTTCAGATCAAAATTTCTCAACAGTGAAAGAAACTTCAGCCACCGATACTACCTATTCTGTAGTTGCCGAAGATAAAACTAAGTTTGAACTTGGAATTAGTAGTCTTTTACGTGCGGGCTTACACCATCAATACGATAACAAAATGGAGCTTGGAGGGCATCTTTCTTTTGGTCCGGGAGTTTCTATTTCTGAAAAAGTCCGCCCTCGCATATTACTTGGGCTCGGTATTTCTATTGGTTCAGGAAAGCATACTATTTCTATTGATCGAGGATTGATATTTGGCACAGAGCAAAAGAAAAGCAATAGCATAAACGACGGTGATATATTCTCCGAACGCCCTCAAAAACTTACCGTAAGTACTCCTACAATAAGTTGGTTCGGCTCTTTTGGGTATATGCTGAAATTTTAAACATACTATGTCGTCGAATTATCTAAAATCCTGATGATTTTCCCGGCCAGACTGGAAATAGAAAAGGGCTGAAACCCTTACTCGCTTATGTTCGGAGTTAAAATCTTGTCCACTAGTAAGTTTCGACTTTAGATGTAGGCTGTTTTGATCTTAAACTCTATACTACTTTGGAATTTTTTTTGTACGTTCACCCATGCTACATTTTATAGAGATAAAAACCGATCATAAACCGCGTACCCGACAAACCTTAAACGCGATACTTACACTTGCAACGGGTGTACTAACCTTAATCTATCCGGATTTTCTGTATCTGATTGCAGGTGGATATCTGGTTGCACTAGGGATTCTCTTTTTCAGTTTTAAGATGCCGTCTATTGTTTCGGCGATACCGCTGGTTACAGGAGTGTTGATCTTCATCTTTCCTGAACTGATCCCCATTACCTTCGGAATATTTCTGGCTCTATTTGGATTGATCTTATTCTTCTCTTTTTCGCTTTCCATTCTGGGGGTTCTCACTTTCATAATCGGAATCCTCATTTATATGAATCCCGATTCCATGGCGTACTTTATTGCAGCTTTTATGCTTCTTTATTCTGTAAGCAATTTGATCTCATTGTTTAAAACGAAAGAAGATTCGTGATGTTTTAAGTATCTGTGGTTTATTATTCGACCAATTCTAATCTAAAATCGCTGCGGATTAAAATCCTGGCTAGTTTACTTGATTAAATCTAAATCACTACAAACATTCAGTATTAAGTTCGCTAAAGAGGACTTCAGTCCGACCGGAGATATAGATTAATTTTAATGATTAAACTTCCCACCTACACAAATACAGGCCCACGCGGTGAGATGACAAAGCGTTGAGTTAGTTGAGAGCCAAACTACCACCTAAACCCGTTATCCTGAACTATGTGCTGAACTTGATTCCGATATCTGTGCAGGCCTCTCCTTGGATAAGGAGGGAAAGCATAAGTAGTTCAAAAAATCCGTGCATGGCAAGAAAGCTATTGAGAAGAAATTGCTTCAAATTCCAAACTTTTACTAACATTCCTTTCTACTATGTTTTGCTTTCCCTATAATCCTTTGATAATAAAAGGAGAAGATGATCAACTTTCACACAAAGACGGTTCGGCAGGGTATTAATAAAGCATATCTTAAAGTGGCTATTAAGCGTGCTGATTTAGATGCTTTTAAAGAAAAGGCCACGATATATCTTAATAATCTTGAGCAAGCTGAAGGCGAAAGCGAAGAACACTTTAAAGGATATCTGAAAGACTTTCTCCAAAACACTTTTTACTCCAATGCTGAAAAATTGGTGAATACCAGTGATCGAATAGATTTAGCCATTTATTCAGGTAAATCTACTTCTTCTTCTGTGGATGTAATTATTGAAGCAAAACGACCCGGCAACAAAGCGGAGATGATCAGCAAAGAAAAGCTGAATCAAAAAGCACTTCAGGAAGCGTTGCACTATTATTTTGATGAGCGTGAAAAGGGAAATGACAGCATCAAACAGGTAGTAATTACTAACTATACAGAATTCTTTATTTTTTGATGCGCAGGAAATTGAACGCCTTTTTTATTCAAAGAAGAAATTGGTTAAAGCATATCAGGAATGGAAAAATGACGGAAAAGTATCCGGTAAAACAGAATTCATTTACGGGAAGTTTGAAGAGTTTATAAAAAGCTCAGAAGGAACGCTTACAGGTATTTATGCTGATCTGAAAAACTATAAAAAGCAATTGCTTACAAAAGCTGACGAAGAAACAGACAAAAAATTAATTCCTCTGTTTAAATTGTTTTCGCCGGAGCACCTGACCAAGAAAAGTTTTGCTAACGACAGTAATTCTTTGGACAAAGGCTTTTATAACGAATTGCTTCACATTCTGGGATTACAGGAAGTTAAAGAAGGGAGCAAGCGACTCATTCAGCGCTTACCCGAGGATGAACGAAATCCCGGTTCTCTGGTAGAAAATACTATTGCCACGCTGAAGTATGATCAGCATATGAATGAAGTTCGAGATGCGAAGATACAGTACGGTGATGGAGAAGACGATCAGCTATTCGGTGTTGCTCTGGAACTGGTAATCACCTGGATGAATCGGGTATTATTCCTGAAGCTTCTGGAAGCACAATTGCTGGCGTATCATCAGCTTGACCCAAAGTTTAAGTTTTTGGTGTTTGAAGGAATTATCGACGAGTATGACGAGCTGAACAAACTCTTTTTCAGAGTACTTGCCCTAAAAAACAACGAACGCCCTGAATCTTTACAGAAAAGATTTGGTCACATTCCCTATCTGAACTCTTCTCTTTTTGATTCTACCAATTTAGAAAAAGCGACCATTCAGATTTCAGGACTGGACGACAAGGCGTCTATTCCCATTTACAACAAAAGTGTATTCAGGAAAAGCGCCAATCCACCGAAAGGCTCGCTTAACACGCTAGAATATTTACTACGCTTTTTAGATGCATACAACTTTAGTGCAGAAAGTTCCGGCGGAATTCAGACCGAAGACAAAGCACTGATAAATGCCTCTGTACTTGGATTGATCTTCGAAAAAATTAACGGCTACAAAGACGGTTCGTTCTTTACTCCGGGATTTATCACCGAATACATGGCGAGAGAAACGCTCCGTAAATCGGTAATGGATAAACTGAATGAAGCATTTGATTGGGATTGTAAAGAATTCAATGAATTGCACCGCAAAGTTGAAAATAAATCGCTTGATGAAGTAAATGCCGTTATAAACTCCATCACTATTTGTGATCCTGCGGTGGGTTCTGGTCACTTTTTGGTGAGTTGTCTGAATGAATTATTAGCCATAAAAGCAGAACTGAAGGTGCTTTGTGATGTGGAAGGAAAGCGAATTCCATATCTGGATATAGAAGTAGAAAACGATGAGCTGGCGATTGAACATAATGGCGAACTGTTTGAGTATAAAGTTAACCATGAATGGAAAAACGATAACGTTGAACGAAGTCACGCCGGAAAAGAACGTCAACGCATTCAGGAAGCTCTGTTCCATGAAAAAAGATTTTTGATAGAACACTGTTTATTCGGAGTAGATATAAACCCGAATTCAGTTAAGATTTGTCGTCTCCGATTGTGGATTGAACTCTTGAAGCATGCCTATTATAAAGAATCTGGCTCGACACAGACCCTGAAACAAGTTCAGGGTGACGCCAGTGTGGAGGAGGATAAAAGAAAAGCTAGTCATCCTGATCCCGAGGGTTCGGGAGATGGATCTGCACAAAGTGGCACAAGCTATAACCCATACTCCGAGCTCGAAGTCCTCCCCAACATAGACATAAACATAAAACAGGGAAACTCCCTTGTAAGTCGGTTCGGCTTAGACGAAGACCTCACTTCCATTTTTAAGAAAAGCGAACACTCGCTGGAAGATTACAAACAAGCCGTAAAGAATTACCGGGAAACCCGCGACCGGAATGAAAAACAGCGCCTGCAAAAACTGATAGACGACATAAAAGCTGAATACAGCGAAACGCTACTCAACAACAAGCCCATAAACAAAAAACTGAGTAAAGAACGGGGCAAGTTAGAGTTGATGCAAAACGAGGATCTGTTTGGCGGAGGCAAAGCCACCAAAAAAGAACTCACTGCACAGCAGAAAAAAGTAAGCAAACTGGAAGAACAAAAAGCCGAAGAAGAAGCCGGCGCTTTTTACCGCGAAGCTTTTGAATGGCGTTTTGAATTTCCGGAAGTATTGGATGATCAGGGAAATTATACAGGCTTTGATATAGTGATTGGGAATCCGCCTTATGTTAGGCAAGAAGAGTTAGGGAATCTAAAGCCTTTTTTAAAAACTCATTTTGCTGTGTTCGCAGGAACGGCTGACCTCTATACCTATTTTATTGAACAAGGGCTAAAGCTAAACAAAGAAAATGGCTACTTTCATTACATAGTAGCCAATAAATGGATGCGGGCGAATTATGGAAAACCACTACGAACATGGTTGCGAGAAAAAAAAATAACTTCAATTACGGATTTTGGAGATTTACCCGTTTTTGAAGAAGCTACCACTTATCCGTGTTTACTCGAAATTAAAAACAATGAAAAGGCCACAGTTTTTAAAGCTTTGGAAGTAGAAAGTCTTCCGGTTGAAGATTTTGATATGCTTGAAGAAGAAAAAGGTTTTGAAGTAGATGCTACTAAATTAAGCGAAGAAGGGTGGTCGTTGGTTCCGTTTAAAACCCAGCAACTGCTGGAAAAACTAAAAAAAACAGGAACTCCGTTGGGAGAATACGTGGATGGGAAAATCTATCGGGGAGTCTTAACTGGTTACAATGATGCTTTTATAATTGATGAGGAAATCAAAGACCAGCTCATTAAAGAAGATGCTTCAAACGGGGAACTTATTAAACCGTTTTTAGCAGGAAGAGATATTAAACGATATCAAGTTCCAAAGCCATCCAATTATTTAATTTTTACGCGTCGGGGAACTGATATCGATAAATACCCCGCAATCAAAAGATATTTGAAAGGTTTTAAAAAACAGCTTGAGCCACGCCCGAAAGACATTCCTAACTCAGAATGGTTTGGACGAAAACCAGGATCTTATGAATGGTATGAAATTCAGGATGCGGTTGATTATTATGAGGAATTTGAGAAAGAGAAGATAGTATGGCCGGAGACTTCACTAGAAAATCAATTTTGTATGGTTAAATCAGGGCATTATTTGAATAAGACTACTTTTTTCATTCCAATAGAAAATGATTCATTGTTAGGGCTTTTAAATTCGAAACTAGCTGGGTTTTATTTTGGATCAATAGTCTCGAAGATGAGAGGAGGTTATTTCTCTATGTCTAAAGCTTATGTCGAAACTTTTCATATTATTTCAAAGAGTTCTTTGAACAAAAAAATTTCAAAGAAATCAACACAAATCCTCGCCGCCAAAAAAGAAAACCCCGAAGCCGACACTTCGGAGTTAGAAGCTGAGATAGACCAAATGGTATATGAGCTGTACGGTTTAACCGAAGAAGAAATAGCTATAGTAGAGGAGAATTTGGGGTGATGGCTAAAATACATTTTATTCATATTGATTATGATGGGCGGTCTGAGGAAGAAAAAATATCGACAAGAAAGATAGTTTACATGCTTCAAAACAGAGCTATTCAAACATCAAGAAACTCTTTCATTTATATAAATGAATATGAGTACAATAATTATTGGGATGATATATATAGCGAACTTAGTTCAGCTATAAATGAGATAGTTGATAGAGAAAACTACAATCAATTCTATATATCCAGTTTAAGCTTAGAAGAGTTAGAGTACCAGTTCAAGCATTTACAAAAAGAATACAATCACATCCTGTCAAAAAAAGAGTAATTATGTCAAAATTTGGACAACTTAAGAAAGTAGATTTACGAAAGGGTTGGGCTCATGAAGCCTTTGATTTTACCCAATGGCTGGTAAAACCAGAAAACCTTCAATTATTATCTGATGAGATTGGTATAGAAATTTCTCCTATCGAAACTGAGGCAAAATCTGGAAGATATAGCGTAGATATACTTGCTGAAGAGGAAAACACGGGGAAAAAGATCATCATCGAAAACCAATTGGAAAAAACCGATCATGATCATCTTGGGAAGATCATTACTTATGCTTCGGGATATGATGCTGAATATCTAGTCTGGATAGTTAAGGATGCTAATGAAGAACATCGTCAGGCCATGGAATGGTTAAATGACAAGACTGGGAATGATTTAAATCTGTTTCTAATAAAATTGGAATTATGGCAGATAGATGATTCTACTCCGGCAGTAAAGCTTAATATGATTGTTAAACCAAATGAGTGGGCAAAAACAATTAAGGAGAGAGTTAAAAGCGAAGAGCTCTCAGAGACCAAGCTAATGCAACTGGACTTTTGGACTCAGTTTAAAACGTATTGTGATAGTGTTGGATCTTCATTGGGCTCAAGAAAGGCACTGCCTCAACATTGGTACGATCAAACTATTGGTCATTCAGAAGGACATCTTTCTTTGACTATCAACACTAGGGATAACAAAGTAGGATGTGAATTCTATATAAGGCAAAACAAAGATGTATTTGATGAGCTGTTCGAAAGAAAAGATGAAATTGAGGAAGCGGTTGGATCATCACTTATTTGGATGCGCCTTGATGATAAAAAAGCATCCCGTATCAAAATTGAATTAGGTGGTGATATAAATAAAGATTCTGAATGGAATAAATATCACCAATGGTTGGTAACCCAGGGCGAAATGTTCAGAAAAGTTTTCGGTCAATAAATTAAAGCTTTAAAAAAATCGTTTTGACTAAGTTTTTTGAAAAAGATCCCCGATGGGATATTTACAATATAGATTCCAAAGAAGAATATGAAAATCGTGTAGTAGTAAAAGGTTTTTTCCATCATGATGTACCTGAAGATGTCGTCAAGGAATTTAGAACCGCAGAATATTTAATGGCTCATGGTTGGTATTATTGACTCTTTTGGGATGAAGCTTTTGCAAAGTGTCTCTTCATATTGGAAATGGCAATTAAGTTGAAAGCAAAAGCACTTGGCATAAAAACTGAAGAAAAGAAGAAAAATGGGAAGATTTGGAACAGAAGATTAGCGGACATTATTGAAGATATTTGCATTAAAGACTTCCATGATATGTTAAAAGCATATCTTCATCGTGCCCGCAGTTTAAGGAATACTATAGCACATCCAAAAGAGCATAGTTTTTCTGGCCCCAATGGTTTAGATCGCAACATTAAGCATTTTGTTATTACGATGAATCGATTATTTAGAGAAGAAGGTTGGTTTATTAGACAACGAGAACTCAGAGAAAAGATTAGGATAACGATTAAGAGCTGGGATAAAAAGCCCATCCTCGTTATAGAAAATAAAAGTGGTATTGTATTTAGCGCAGCACAAGCTCTAGAAACAGTTGATGGACACCTTATGATCTCCCTCGTACAAGCATTGGATGTTTCTAAAATAAAAGGCGAAAAAATCCATCCTGATCCAATGTGTTATATGATTAAAGATGTTCAGATAAAGGAAGGTAAATTAATTGGAAAAGATAATAATGGGCAGCAAATACTAATCTCAACATCAGATAGCCCCGAGGCAATTAAGGCATTAAACGACTCGAGGGACTATTTGGAACAGTTTTCAAAAGAGGAACAAGAAATTGGAAAATATTACGTAGAAAGCGCAGCGCCTTGGCAACTAGTAGGTCTTGAATACGAATATTTAAAAGACTTGTACACTAAAGTTTAATTAACCCAACCCCCAACCCGTCAATCCTTAACCCCGAACTCACCAAACTAATCGCGGTTTTCTGAGCTTTTTTGGAAGTTTTGTCTCCGTTGATTCCGTAGATGGGATCGTCAATGATCGGGTAGCCCCAGTGTTCTAAATGCAGGCGAATTTGGTGCGTGCGACCTGTTTTGGGTTCGCATTTAATGATGGCGGAGTTTTCTTTTCGCTCTTTGACGGTGAATTTCGTTTCGGCAGGCTTGGCGTTGGTGAGATCGGGATTGCTTTCAAACACAAATCCGGTTTTACGGCGGATCGGCGCAGAGATGGTCATCGTGTCTTCTTCGGGAACGCCGGATACTTCCGCGAAATATGTTTTTTGGACTCTGCCTTCCGCGAATTCGGTCATCGCTTTTTGGGCAAAGGCTTTGTTTTTGGCAAGCAGTACGATACCGGAAGTCACCGCATCTAAACGATGCACAATTTTTAGATCGGCGTAGCCCATTTCTTCCAACATAGCGGTGAGTGTATTTTTGAAATAACGTCCGCCGGGATGCATAGGAAGCGGTGCTGGTTTATACACAGCGATCCAGTCTTCGGTTTCTTCCAGAATCTCAACTTCGTCCGGTACGCTCGGTTCTATCACATTTGGGTTGTGATGAAATACGGAATCGGTCTTCGAAAGCAGGGTTATTGCTTCGGATTTTTGCTCGTTTAATCCAACTCTGCCGTTTTCGATGCGATTTTGCCATTCTTTTTTCGGGCGGAATGGAAATCGAGTCGACATCATATCAAGCAGTGACCTTCCAACAAACTCATCCTGTACTTTAAAACGATGAGTAATCGGATAGGGAGAAACTACCCTTATTTTACGACTGTTTTGCGGTTTGTGTATCAGCATGTCGGTCTTTGAAGTCATCGCCAAAATAATTGTACCATTTTCGGAAGGGTTTGAATGCATTTTCAGGATCAAAAGGTCGGCGGTAATCGCTTTGCTTACATTCTTCGCTACAACAGCCGTCCATAATATGTGCCCCTTCTTCTGAGCACACAAAGAGTTTATTGCATTCCATATTGGCGCAGTTCACATAGGTATCGGCCGGCTTTCCGGTGATTTCGCATTGTGCAATGGGCGACAGGTCTTTGGGGTTTACGGGAACGACGAGGCGATCATCGAACACAAAGCATTTTCCTTCAAAGTGCTTGCCTTCTTCTTCTTTTGCGTAACGGAGAATACCGCCGTGCAATTGGTTTACATCATCCCAGCCCTGCTCTTTCATCAGCACAGAAAACTTCTCGCAACGAATTCCTCCTGTGCAGTACATCAGCACTTTTTTGTCTTTGGGGATCTCCGCTTCATCCAGCCATTGCGGAAAATCGTAGAAGTTTTCGAGGTCTGGTTTCAGCGCTCCTTTAAAGTGACCGATTTTGGATTCGTAGTTATTACGCACATCAATCATCACGTAATCTTCATTGGTTTCCATTACTTTTTTCCACTCCGCCGGCGATAAATGATTTCCACCGTCTTTAGGATTAACATCGTCCACATGCAGCGATACAATTTCTTCCCGCACTTTACAGATCAGCTTAGAAAACGGAATGTAATCCGATTCATCGGTCTTAAATTCGGTGTGTTCGAATCCGGTAATACTACGGATATGAGCCTTATATTCAGTCATTTGCTTTTTAGTACCGGCTGCGGTTCCGTTTATTCCTTCCGATGAAATATAAATACGGCCTTTGATCCCTAATTCTTTACAGTACTGTTTGTGCGTTTTTGCAAACTGCTCAGGATTTTCAATCGTATTAAAATAGTAGTAGAGAATAACTTCGTACATATTCTTTAGTGTAATTCTCGATTAAAATATTATCTTTTCAGTGATGTTTAGTAATAAGTAAAGGTACGAATTTTCTTTTTAAATAATGACGAGGTGTATATGAGTAAGCTTGTTCGAATTGTATTTATGACCATTTTTTTAGCCTTTCTTGTTGTGGATTCAAAAGCACAACAAAACCAGATTACTATACCTCAAATACTTAACGATTATGAAAGCGGGACAGTAAATGCGGATAATACTTATTTACGAATGTCTGCAATGTATTCTGATGAGCATATTGATAAATGTGCTACTCCGCTTCATATGTTTGCTCATAAGTATAAAGACGAAATTTCACCTTCACTTTTAAACAACAAGCCTGCATTCCGAAATAAATCAATGATGGCTACTTTTACCAGCGCTTCCGGAAAATTTCTGTTCACTTATGAAACCGCCGGGCAAGATACCGTTCCTTCCGCAGATGTTAATTCTAATGGCGTTCCGGATTATGTAGAGTGGGCAGCTACAGCCGCTGATTCTTCCTATAAATTATTGGTTGAGACTCAGGGATACACCGACCCGATTCCTGATGGCACTACTTATGATATTTCTTTTGAAGAACTTCAGGGAACTTATGGGTTCGCTCAAACCCAAGACGGAAATGGTCCGGGAACAAGAATAGTTGTTGAAAATGACTTTGAAGGATTTCCAGACAATGATGATCCAGATGGCGCTCAAAGAGGCGCTCTTAGAGCAACCGTGGCGCACGAGTTTAAGCATGCTATTCAGTTTGCTCAAAATGGCTATAGCGGAGATTCTGATAGCTGGGCAGAAATGGATGCCACACTTATTGAAGAGGTGGTGTATGATCAGGTAAATGATTATTACAATTATTTGGGCGGTTCAGGTGATGTATTCGGAAATCCCGGAGTTACTGTTATCCCCGGTTCCTATGAAGACGCAACCTGGGCTTTATTTTTTCATGAAAAGTATGGCTCAGATTTCTGGGTTGACACCTGGACTAGAATTGAGACGAGCAATTCCACTCTTGGTTTGTTGGATGCTGTGGATCTGGAATTAACGTCCAGAGGCGAAGACTACACGAATTCATTACTCGAACTTTATGCTTGGCATTTTGCATCGGGCGCTTATAATAACCAGAATTTTGGCTTTCAGGAAAGCATGTTTTATCCTTCTCCAAATCCTCAGTTAACATTAACTCAGATCGATGATCAGTTTTCTAACACCATCGCTTTGGGTAGATTTGCTTCCTATTTTGTTAACGTATTGCCTCCTGCTTCGCAAAGTGGTAATGCTTCTTTTCTTATAGATACCGATTCTGCGGAAATTAGTATGGCTGCAGTAGCTATTTTTGATGACGGCACTGTTTCTTTTAAAAATGCTGTTCTCGAATCCGGTCTTTTAGTCGTCGATGAAGGATGGAAATGGGAAGATATTGCTCAAGTCGGCGTTATTATTCTGAATGAAAACCGAAGTACTGATAATACATTTAAAGTGAGAGTTTCAGATTCTTTTTCTACTTCCATAATTGGCGATGGATCAATGCCTCAAGAAACTAGCTTAAAGCAAAACTATCCAAACCCGTTCAATCCAAGTACTACTATTCCCGTTAGTATTTCTGAGTTCCAGAAAGTTAAAGTTGATATCTATGATATTACCGGACGTTTGGTTCAGTCTGTTTTTAATGGAAATCTTCCAAGTGGAAACTATGCACTTCCTGTAAATTTGGAGCGATATGCTTCAGGTGTTTACTTATACAGACTTCAAACAGATGATCACGTTCAGATCAAAAGAATGACTCTGGTGAAGTAAGTTTTTCAGCTTGACGGATTGCACGTTTGACTGACCGAAATATTTATAAATTGAGAAGATCATATCCAAATAAGCCTTAAGGTCACAGACTTATACATGGATGTACAATTTCGAGTTGTATCAGCCAACCGGCCGATGACCGAGAAATCTAAAGAAAGACATTGAAGCAATCTTTAGATTTCTCCCTCCGGGCGAAATGACAGAAATTAAGTACAGCGCAGGATCAGTGAACCCGTCTTAAATACTTCAGCTAAATGTTGAGCTTTAAATCTAAATACACAGACCAAAATCAACGCTTTAATCCTTGTAGATGTTAGATAACCTGCCTATTCTTATGGTAAAATCAATAGTCAGGCACATATTTTTCTCCCCGCATAACAACGGCAAACATTCTGTGTACCAGTTTACTTCTTACGGCATTAATGACACTCATTTTTGACTTTC
>Ga0189291_100393_pt1 | contig 15875 bp, 12 predicted proteins | sample UW1redminimetaG_FD_130331 | JGI IMG/M metagenome (GOLD analysis project Ga0189291, IMG submission 130331) | Marine microbial communities from the Costa Rica Dome - UW179B-red mini metaG | ecosystem: Environmental > Aquatic > Marine > Oceanic > Photic zone | place: Costa Rica: the Eastern Pacific... | reverse complement strand
TTCACAAAACATATGTCAGTGACCGATACTTGTCACTGTTGAATAATATCAAGGATGTCGGCTTTTGCGCCCAGTGCGGACACTATTGCTACGACCGCTATATCCCGAAAGCGGACACTAGCTAGGCCGTTTCTAACGACAGCAACTGGGCCGGTTGCAGACTGTCCGATTATTTCGCCTTTGGATGCCCAAGCAGACTCTAACGAAAGTTAGGCTAATGTGCGATTTTGATCTGGTTCACTTGCCCTTACCCAATCGCTCGTTCGCCTGATCGGCGACGTCTCCTGTCGCGATCGCAGAGATGAAGATCAGCACTGTGTCTCTTAGCTGACGTCCCAGTTCCTGATCATCCAAATTTCCAGCGGCCCAGCGGGCGATATGGGCATATTGTGCCCCGGCGATTTTCTCTGCTAGATTTTTACTATCAACCCATTTCTGGAGTTTTCCCTGCTTCTCCAGGAGAGCAAGTAGTGCCGCATATTGATCGACCGTGACCTGATGCAGAGTATCCCGCACTGGGTTTTTTTCGCTAACATCAAAGTATATCGCGACCATCTGCCGGGCAAAGGCGGGGACACGCGATATCTCGTCAAAGACGGATTCACGGACTTGGCGAATCGCATCGAAGAAGTCGATGTCCGGGTCTTCCCAGGGTCGGGCCAAAATGTCTTCGAATACCTCCATGACCGCCGTCGCCACCAGCTGGTCGCGATTGCCGAAATTATTGTAGAGCGTTGCCAGAGCTACTCCGCTTCGCAGCGCCAGTTCACGCATTGAGAAATCATCTTTCTCGGAGAGCATGAGGCGCGTCGTTTCGAGAACTTCCCGCCGCCGCTCCGCCATGGCAGGGCTGTCATATTGATCCCTGGCTCTAGTCGGCTCGGCCATAGTCAAAGCCCCCGAGCGGCCACATGGCCTTCGTAAATGGCTTTTTGCAGATTGCGCGGGCTGTTGGCGTCACCGACGATTGCCAGCGATGTAACCTTGCCCTGTAGCTCGTCATACATGTCGCGCATTGGCATATTGGGCGTGACAAGCACGACCGTCTCGCCAGCGACGGAAAAGACGGGGCCGTCAAATGTGGGTGCGACCTCAACTTTGTTATCGTCGATGCTCTTGATCCGGTGCCGGGTGAGGATGGTCAGCTTGCCCTCGGCATTGGCCATTCGTTCCAGCGCCGGTTCAACCTGCAGCGCATCCTCCACCTTGTGACCAAATGCCGGGAACGGCGTAACGAAAGTAACATCCGCACCTTCACCAACCAGTAGATCGGCGATCCCGATGGCTTCATAATGGCCGGTATCATCGAGCACCACGGCGCTTGAGCCCTGCCAGTTCCGGTTCTGGACAAGCATGTCGCTACTCGAAAACACGTTTGGCGCTTCGACGCCTGAAATTGGTTCTCCAGGATTGCTGTTCTGGATACCGTCCATGCGGGGCAGCGATCCTGTTGAGATGATGACGGCGTCAGGATTTTCCGCCAGCACCTCGTCCGCTTCCGCATAGGTCGACAGCCGCACATCGACACCCAGCCGATAAACTTCCTGCTCAAGCCAAGTTGCGATGTCCGCAATCCCATATCGCTTGGGTAGTTTCGCAGCTAGATTAATCGCGCCACCCAGATCGGCCGAGGCTTCGAACAAGACCACCTCATGACCACGCAAGGCGGCAACGCGCGCGGCTTCCATACCGGCCAATCCACCCCCGACAACGATAATCATCTTCTTATCATCGGTGGTGCCAATCTTGTCCTGGTCGAGCGTCAATTCATTGCCGGTTTCCGGATTGACGGCACAGCCCAATTTACCAGCGAACAGACCGCCAACGCAGCCCTGATTGCAGGCGATACAGGGCCGAATTTCCTCAATCTTCCGGGCCTTGGTTTTCTTCACGATGTCGGGATCGGCAATATGGGCCCGGGTCATGCCGATCATATCAGCCTCGCCATTGCGGATCGCCTGATCAACTTCTTCCAAAGTGCGGAATCGCCCAGTAATGATCGTGGGCGCTTTAACACGCTCCGTAATCGGAAGTGCAGTCGGCACTTCATAACCAACCGGCTCGTGCATACCGCCGATCATCTTTGGGAAGCTGTTATAATTGCCCAGCGAGACATTGACGAAATCGACTAATCCTTCCGCCTCCAGCATTTCGGCTGCTCTGATGTTCGTTTCCACATCAACTCCACCGGCGGTGAGATCAGCGGCCAAGCGAATACCGACTGCAAAATCATCACTTGTCGCGGCCTGGGCGGACCGCATGACTTCGATCATCAACCGCATACGGTTTTCAAATGATCCGCCATATTCATCTTCGCGCTTGTTAATGTTTGGCGACAGAAATTGTTGCAGCAAGTAGCCATGCGCACCGTGAATCTCAGCACCGTGCAGACCGGCTTTTTCACATCGGACACACGCTGCGGTATAACAGTCGACAATCTCGTCGATCATCGCCTTCGTCATGGGTATCGGGACATCTGCACCGAGCGGGTTTGCTACGGGCGAAGGCCCCCAAGGTGGGCCGCCATCCAAGGTAGCTCCGTTGTGCCCAGCGTGCCAAACCTGTTGAAAGACAGCCATTCCATGAGGCTCCACTGCCTTCATCAACTTGGCATAACCTTCGTCAAGACTCGGATCCATCATGTTCAGCGGGGCGAGGCTAGTTTCGTGAACACCCAGAATTTCGAGTATAGTCAGCCCGCATCCCCCGCGAGCGCGCCGTTCGTGATAGGCGATCAAATTGTCATCCATAAATCCGCCGCCAATACGGGTGGCATGAGCGGTACGCACCACACGGTTGGGAACTGTGCAGCCTGCAATCTGGATAGGTTCAAATACAGTTTTTAAAGTCATGTCATTGCATCCATTCATGGGAAGGATCATTTTCGCGTCGTCTGCCCCTCGGGTAATCTCCAAGCTCCAGCATTCCGGTCGCTGGCGTATCGGCATCGATCACAACGCGGCGCTCGGCAATTTTCCACTCGCTGCCCCGCTGTTCGAAATGATCCAGATATCGACCCGTCACAAATGCTCGATCCCCGTCGTCAAGCGCATGGAAAACGATGAAATAGCTCTCCACATGCGCTCTGTTGCCTTTCCGGTTGATCAACACATTGGTGATATTGTGGTTGCTGGATCCTGGTGCGCTGTCCATCAGCGGTACGAGATATTCCGCAAACTCACGGCCGGTGCCTTTGAAGCTGCCATGGTTTTCGTCGGCGTCATCATGGTAGGCAGCTGCGATCAACTCGGCATCGCCGCGATCAACGCCCCGGCAATAAGTGTAGAGCGCCCGGCGAATTTCTAGTTCGGCAACAACATCATCTAGTTCCATGGCCATGCTCAGAGTTTCACCAACATTTTGCCGCTGTTGGCGCCAGCCAGCATATCGACAAAGGCCCGCGGGGCATCAGCAATACCATGGGCTACGGTCTCTTCCCAAATCAGATCACCACTGGCAATTGCAGCGGCAAATTCAGCGATGATTTTCGGCGCTTGATCATAGTAGAAACCAGCGTTGAAACCCGTCATGGACACATGTTTTTCAATGATCGCGAACAGGTTGTCCGGGCCGGTTCGGTAGTTTTCGCCATCATAAAGCGCAATGGCACCACAAAGCGCCATGCGTCCCCTGGGTTTCATCGCATCGATCGCAATTTCGAGCTGTTCCCCGCCCACATTGTCGAAAAACATTTCTATGCCGTCAGGAGCCAGCTCAGCCAGACGTTCCTTCACATTTTCGCTTTTGTAGTTGATGCAATGATCTGCGCCGAGTGTATCGGTGACCCAATTACACTTCGCATCACTACCCGCACTGCCAATCACTGCCGCGCCGGCTTTCTTGGCCAATTGCAATGCGACTGAGCCAACGGCTCCCGCAGCACCGTCGATAAACAAGGTCTCACCGCTCTGTGGCTTTAGAACACCATTGATACCGCCCCAGGCGGTCACGCCTGTGAGCCCATAAATCCCGAGAAAGCGCTGAATCGGACCGGCACTATCGTCAATGGGAGTCAACCCTTCGGCGATCGAGACATAGGCTTCGCGCCAACCCATGGCAGGACTGACCACCATCTGACCGACGGGAAGCGTATCTACATTGCTTTCGACAATCTCACCAACCGCACCGCCGCTCGGAACATCTCCCAATGGCATGATTCCGTGCAGTCCGTCTGGCCCCGACAAGCTGAGCCGCATATAAGGATCGACTGACATCCAGTGATTTTTAACCAACACTTCGCCATGTTTAGGCGATGGCAAATCCACTTCCTCAATCGCAAAGTCCGAAGTTGTCGGCGCGCCATCCGGACGGTTTACCAATGTAACTTGTTTCGCTTTCATGGATCAGGATGCTCCCGCCCGAGCTTCATTTTCAACGACCACATGCTGCCCAGCCATGCTGTCATCGTGGATTATGTTTAGAACGACGTCCGCGATATCTTCCGGTTGTAACACCTTGATATTCTCCAATATCGGTCCCAGCCAATCGGGGCGTTTGCCGCCGCCGGTTTTCTCCAAGATCGCGGTTTCGGTCACACCCGGACACACGGTGTTAACGCGCACGCCATATTCTTCGGCGAAACTCTCACAAGAGGTGCCGAAATGCAAAACACCAGCCTTGGAAGCGGCATATTGGGCATCAGAAGGGAGAGGATTTAGCGCGCCGGTTGAGGCAGTGTTCACAATCACTCCGCCGCCATGGTCACGCATATATCGGATGGCGAGTGTTGAGGATTGAATGACTGCAATGAGATCAATGTCGATAACCAGTTTGATGCGTTCTAACGAACTGTCCGGATAGGGCGGTGGCCCCGACACGATACCGGCGTTGTTAAACACAATATCAATTTGGCCAAACCAACTGTCCGTTTCCGTATAAATATTTTCAAGGTCAGCCTGCTTGGTTACGTCAGCATTAATAACCAGGCCCTCGGCTCCATTCGCCTCGACCGCCTTTTTGGTTTCTGCCATTCCAGTATCATCAATATCAATTATGACAACACCCTTGGCACCAGCCTTAGCTAGGGCAACGGCTGTTGCTCGGCCGATACCGGCGGCCGCTCCCGAGACAATTGCAATTTTACCTGAAATATCCATGATTACTTCCTGAGGTTAACTTTATATCACTTTTGGAATGAGCTTGACCGGCAACTTGTAGGGACCATGCAAAGTAGGATAAGGATATGGTACCATCGGGCCCGCCCGCTCCATTCCGTCAAAGCGTTTGAGAAATTCTTCAACGACCACGCGAACTTCCAACCTCGCCAGCGGACTGCCAATGCAAACATGCAGACCATGTCCGAATGATAAGTGCTTTCGCAAAGTTTTGGGATCGCGCGTGATATCAAAAGCAAGGGGGTCCTCAAACACCTCGGGATCAAGGTTCCCGGAAGCCCACATCAGACCAATTTTTGTGTCGGGCTCCAAGTGATATTCCCCAAGTTCCATTGCCTCATTGTTGGTTCGAAAAAGGCCGTGGACTGGGGAATCGTGCCTCAAAACCTCTTCAATGGCTGGTAGTGTCAGTTCGGGATTGGCCTTTAGCTTTTCCCATTGATCGGGATGCTCCATCATCAAATGGAAAAAACTGCCGATCGTGACTGTAGTGGTGGCAGCTCCAGCAACTAGTAGAAATTGTGCGAAGCTCAATATGTGGCTGATCGGTATCCTCTCTCCATCGATGCGTCCTTTTACCAGCATAGACATTATATCTTCGCCCAACTCTTCGCCAGCTTCATCCTTGGCAATCTTGGCTTCGACGAGCGGTTGAAAATAACCCATGATCTTCATGAGCTTGTCCAATCGATCCCCTTCCATTGTATCGCCACGCTGTAGTGTGGAGCCAGCCATCACATCGACCCAACCACGCAGCATCGGAAAATCTTCAAAGGGCAAGTCGAGCAGTTCGCAGATCACAAACATCGGCAGCGGATCGGCTAACTCTTCCATCAAATCGCACGTTTTCAATTCCATCATCCGATCAAGACATTCGGCCGCGAACTTGCGGATCGGCTCTTCCATCGCCGCTATCAATTTGGGATTAAAAGCCGGAGCGATGGCCTTTTTCTGCTTCCCATGAAGTGGCGGATCGGCACTTACGAGCACGGGCGCATGATTTTCATCCGCGTAATTTGTACCTGGCCCAGTCCGCACCGAAAACTGCTCATTGTCCCGGACGATATTCATGATGTCCGAATGACGAAACACTGCATACCAGCCCTGCTCTTCATTCTTGTGGAACGGACATCTGTCCAGCATCTCTGCATATTTTGACCCAGGATCATTTTGAAAATCATCGCTATAAAAATCAAATTCTGCGCTCATCGGCCCACTCCTCTTCCTAGCCAGCAGGTATAGTCATTTTCAAAATTGGAACATATTCCAATTTTTGATAGGGATTAGCTCAACTTCAATATCCGCTATCTCGATAAAGCGGGCTAAAAGGCATGTTCGATACTGAGGCGTAAAAGCGGGAATGTTTGTTAGACTCCGCTTTCGGCACAAAAAACAGGCTTTGGGCAACCGAGGATATCACCCTAGATTGTTCCAGCGTTCATCGCGACTCATTGACCTCATCAAGCGTGTGCAATTCACGGCGCATAATTTTGCCGGTGCTTGTTGTGGGCAGATCTGAAACAAATTGAATGCTGCGCGGACATTTATAGGCAGATAGCCGCTTCCGGCAAAACGCGTTGATCGCTTCTTTGTCAGTTGTTGCGCCCTCTTTCAGGACGATATAAGCCTTCGCAACTTCGCCCTTAACTTCGTCTTTTTTTCTGCCAACAGCCGCGAGAACAATATCAGGATGTTCCGCCAGGACTCGTTCTATCTCGGCGGGGTAGACATTGAACCCGCCGGTCAGGATCATGTCTTTAAGCCGATCGACGATAAACACATATCCATCTTCATCCATATGACCAAGGTCGCCGGTTCGCAGCCAACCACTTTCCAGCAAGGTTTCTTTTGTTTTTTGCTCTGCACCAAAATAGCCCATCATGGTAATGGGTCCTTTGACCTGCAACTCACCAACTTCTCGCCGTGGAAGGGCGCGGTCAGGGTCTTCTGGATCCGCTATGCGCAGTTCACAATCTGGCAAAGCGCAACCTATCGATCCATACTTCACATCGCCGTCATGCGGATGGGTTGACCCGAGCCCTGCTATCTCAGTCATGCCCCATAATTCGGTTAAAGGGACACCGAAATTTTTCTCCACCGTTTCCATTGTAGCAACTGGCATCGTCTGCCCCCCCACAAACGCACGGGTCAAACTGGATAGGTCCGTTGAATCAAGGTCAGTCTCGTTCAGCAGGTACATGTACATCGTCGGTACGCCGTCAATCAACGTAGCTTTTTGTCGCTCAATGTCTTCCAATGCCGCCTTTGGATCAAACCGTTCATGCAATACCAATTTTGCTCCGTACAGCATCATAACTTGCATAATGACAGTTGCATAAACATGCGGACATGGCAGCGCGCTGACCATGATGTCACTCGCGCCACGATTTTGCGTTTGCGCTGTCAAAGCGGCGTTCAGGATAACCGATCGATGTGACTGCATCGCGCCTTTGGGATGGCCGGTTGTGCCGGAAGTGTAGCAAATCGTCGACAGGTCTTCGGGTTGAACGTCTATCTCGGGTATCACCGGTGCACCGCCATTCAAAAGCTGATCAAATGTTTCCATGCCATCTGGCGCATCTTCCCCGAAAGTAAACGCCGCCAAAACCCGGTCGAGCACAGCATTCGCGCCTGCAACTTTATCCTCCGATGCGATAATGACCTTCGCGCCACAGTCATCAACGACATAGCGGATTTCTTCGGGTGTCAGCATCGTGTTGACAGGATTTATCACGGCTCCCGCCCGTGCAATGGCATAATAGCTGACAATCCATTTCCAGCTATTGTCGGCATAAAGCGTGACGACATCGCCATGCTTTACGCCAGCGGCGACAAGACTCGCCGCAACGCGTTCAACCATGTCCGCAAGCTCGGCAAAGGTGAAACCTTGACCATTGAAGAGGAGCGCTTCTTTGTCTCCAAATTTTTGCGCTGCTTGCTGAGCAACCTGCCCCAAATGATTAAGCACTGACTATCCTCCGCAATAGCATGAAACAAATACGAACTATTCGAGTGGCACCATTTCATCGCGCGTTACGATCGTCTGGGAGTTTGTATATTCAGCCAAACCTTCCAACGAATTCTCAACACCGATGCCGGATTGTTTGTGGCCGCCAAACGCTACATGGGGCGAAAAAGAATGCACTTCGTTGATCCAAACGGTGCCCGCTTCAATCCTTTTCGCAATGCCATGGGCCTCTTTAACATCCTTGCCCCAAACGGACGCCGCAAGACCATATTCAGTATCATTTGCGCGTCTGACCACATCTTCAATATCATTAAATTTCATAAGCGGCATGACTGGACCAAAAGGCTCTTCGGTAACGATCCGACTATCGTCCGGCGGATTATCAACAATGGTGATCGGCACAAAAAATCCCGGCCCGTCTTCGATCTCACCGCCGAGCAAAACTTTCTGGCCGTTTGACCTGATGTCAGCGAACAGGTCCTGTAATTTTTCAAATTGCATGCGGTTCTGGATTGGCCCCAGGTCGGTGCCTTGGTGTGCCCCGTCGCCTACCTTGACGGTTTTGGCATAAGCAACGAGCTCTTCGGCCAGTTCGTCATAGATGTCCTCATGGATGTACAGTCGCTTGGCCGCGACACAAAATTGTGCGCTATTCTGGAAAGCGGCCCAGAAAAGTTGCTTCGCTGTTTCTTTGACATCTACGTCGGGCAAGACAATTGCCGGATCATTGCCGCCTAGTTCAAGCGTGATGCGTTTAAGATTGCCGGAACAGCTTTCCATGATTTTCCGGCCAGTTTCGGTCGAACCCGTGAAACTGATTTTGCGTATCTTGGGATGGCCTGTAATCCACGCCCCCAATTCATTGCCTCCGGACACGATATTTAGTACGCCAGCCGGCAGCACATCTCGAAGCAACTCGCCAAGTTTTAGGGTCGTAAGCGGAGTGTAAGGAGATGGTTTCAAAACCATGGTATTGCCCGCCAACAACGCGGGTGCAATTTTCCAAACAGCTAACAATACCGGAAAATTCCAAGGTGTTATGCCGCCGATAACGCCTAACGGAACGCGGCGCGTTTCAATTTTCCGTCCTTCCGATTCTTCAACGGTTTCTATGGCCAGGGATTGCTTTGGAATTTCACGGCACCAAGCGACGGAGCCAAATATTTCCCATTCTGCGCCGGCTCGTGCCTTGCCTTGTTCACGGGTTAATAGCCGCATGAGGTCTTCGGCATGGGTTTCAATGACATCGCCAATCTTGGCGACGAGTGCCTGACGTTCTTCCACAGGACGGGCGCTCCACGCCGGGAAGGCATCGGAAGCGGCTTGCACTGCTTCTTCCAGTTGTTCGCGCGAGGCGTCCGGAACATGCGCGATCGCTTGCTCTGTCGCAGGATTGAAGGCTTCAAATGTATTTGCTGAACCCTGACCAGCACTACCGATTGTCATCGTATAGTTGTCATCAAATTGAACGGTCATTTTTTCCTCCTAAAAGTTTTCAGAAATTACGCGCGATCAGAACAATGAGTGGTTCACCGGGAACCGCTCATCATGTGATGCATGCCTAGAATTTGAAACTTGCCTCTACTCGAAACCGGCGAGGGCGCGTTGGGATGTCCAGATAGCTTCCCAAATCATCCCCCGTGGCACTCGCTATGTAGACTTTGTTGGTCAGGTTCTCTCCAACGACGGCGAGTTCCCACTGACCGTTTTCTTCGGCTATCGAAACACGTCCGTTCAGAACGCCATAGCCCTCAAAGCCAAGCAGACCAAAATCAACTGTGGAGGCGAAACTGCCGCGTCCTCGCAAAGCATCGCGGTAGCTATAGCTAACCTGTGCAGCGCCAATGATGCTGTCGGTCAGAAACACCTCCTGCCGCGCCATTAAGAAGAAACTGAATTTTGGAGAGAAGGTCCTGTCCAATCCTTGTAACGGCAACAATTGTCCATCTTGTGTCAAATTCAGAAAATTCGAGTCTGTTATCTCTGCATCAAGATAGGTCGCGGATCCTTGGAGTGTGAACCCTTTCAACGCTGCTGGAGTCCATGAAAATTCTGCTTCTAAACCAATATGACGAGCATCGCCCAATGTTCCCAATTGCGTGATGGCGCCGAGCGTCTGGTTGGCAACCTGAATGAAGCCCTGCGCGTCACGATAATCATAGTAAAAAACTGCGCCATTGATGATCAAGTCATCAATGGGTTGGCTCTTCACGCCAATCTCATAAGCATTCACCGTTTCTGCTACATAAGGTGTCAACTCACGAGGATCAGCCGCAAGGCTGCCAAAGAAACCGCCTGACTTAAATCCGCGAGAATATTTGGCATAGACCAAAACATCGTCAACCGGCTTCCAATCGATTCCAAAATGGCCCGATACCCGGCTGCCCAATCTTGTGCTTTGGTTAAATCCGGCTATTAGCGGCACGTCAAAGCCGTTAAAGTTCAAAATCCCGTTATAGTTTAAGAATCGTTTGCGTTCATCGGTATAACGAAACGATCCATTGACATTAACGGTGTCAGTCAAATCATAGCCAGCCTCGGCATAAAGTGCCCAGCTCTTGGTTTTCTGAGTATAAGTTACACCAAACCCCTGCGCTAGCGGGAATCCCGGGGGAAATAACGCTGCAAGCCCAGCCTGTACAATAACATTGTCAGAAAGCGAGAACGCGCCAAGGTCCTCTTCAAGCGTATCAGTCGCGTACAGCCCGCCCAAGATCCAGGAGAATGGGCCCTCGCTGTTGGACACCAGACGTACTTCCTGCAACCATTGCTCAATTTCGGTCGTCCCAAGGCCCCCTGTCGCCGTCTGTCCGAGGGCAAGCGGTGTTCCATCAAAATCGAACGATTGCCGATAATCATATTTCAAATAGGTTGAGACTGTTTTGAGATCTGCAAAACCCAGACCGGCATCGAACTGAATATTGACGCCGATCCATTCGTTGTCGATGAAGTTGATGGGGTTTGATAAAACGCTGCGGCCAGTCGCGTCCTGATCCGACGGAAGGCGGGGGTCACCCAGCAAGTTGGAAAGCGCAAAACAATTTGTATCGTCACGATTGCCCGCCTGGATTGGCGCACAGAAATCGCCAAACTGATCATAGGCTCCAACCGCTCGTCCCAGTGTGGTTTCAGACTTGTCCTGACCATAGTCGACCTTGAACAGGGCTTCCACGTCCGGAGATAACGCAAACCGCAACTGACCGCGTATTGCAAAAAAATCGCGATCACCATGATTGTCGTCTTCCGGCGTTGCTAAACTATCCTGCCAGCCGCCGCCTTGATCCAGTGAAGCAGACAAGCGGAACGCAACTTTATCCTCTGCAAGCGGCACATTGATTGCTGCCTGAGCACCAAATTGATCCCAGCTTCCATAGGATGCACTGACATAACCGGATAACTCGTCCAGCTCTGGCTTGGCTGAAATTATCCGTATTGCACCGCCGGTGGTATTGCGACCATAAAGTCCGCCTTGTGGACCTTTCAAAACTTCCACCCGTTCAAGGTCGAACAGTCCGATACCGCCCATGACATTTGAAACCAAATAGTTTTCATCGTAATAAATCGCCGCCGTTGGCGTATTATTTGTGTTGAAATCCGTAAGACCGACACCACGGATCACCCATGTTGGTTGCCCGGCGCCCCGTTCATCGAATATTTCTGCGCCCGGAATGGCATCGGACACGTTGGCTAATTCGTTCGCGCCAATTTCCTTTAACTGCTCGGCACCAAAGGCGGAAACGGAGCTCGACACATCCTGTACTGCCTCTGCTCTTCGCGATGCCGTCACAACAATGACATTGTCATTCCTATCTTCGGTCGCCGATTCTGATTGTGTCTCCGCTGGTTGCGCAAAGGCTGGCAGTGCGAACACACCATATGCCAATAATGCGGTTGCAGAAGCACCGCATTTGAATGATTTTAAGCCAATTGAGGCTCTTCGACTCTTGATGATTTCAACTTCTCCCACGAATTTTCCTCCCAGATATTATGCCGCCAACGAAAGCGATCACTTTTGTTTGTTGGTTATAAAAAGCTGCTCCTGCACAGCGCGCCATGCCTGATCGATTGCGACATTCAGGTAAGCACTGGCTCCCGCATCCGAATTCGCGATCGAAATTCGCCCGGATTGCCGGCGACCGATCTCATGCGGGTAGGACCCGTCCTCGAAAGAATCGTCAAGATCCGTATAACTGTAAGCATAACCATGTGCCCAACGATTGACCGTGATCGCCTCAATGTCCCGATCAGCATCAAATCCGTGGGCGGCAAACAAATCCGTCAACTGTGCCCTGATTTCTTCCTCGAAAGTTTCGAAGGGTGTCTCCAGCATTTTGTAACGTGCTTGCCGAAAGAGATCGCGCGCTGATTGTCCCGCTCCATCGACCGACACTGGTGAGTGAAGCATGAAGATAACCATGGGGTCGCCGGATTTATTTGGCGCTTGATAGTCCCTGAGCTTGGTTGTTGGCGACCGGGTGACAATGGTGAAATAACCATTGGGACATTCGTAAAGCTCTGCCCCCGCCGTTTTAAACGGCGTGTTGTCTTTGATCACCACGCTTGCCCAGACCAGGGGAATTTTTGAACCGTATTTCAGGCCTTCTTTTTGTTCGGCGGGTAGTTGCGGGCAAATATGAGGGATGATCGAGTTATAACAAGCCATGATACAGTGGTTTGCTTTGGCGGTATAAGGCTTGCCATCTCTGACATAACGGACCGAAACCTGATCATCTTTCTGTTGCGCGTTGACGGCAGTGCTGTTCAATCTTAACCGAACACGTGCGTCCTTCCGATCCAGCATGCTATAGTCAAACCGTGCCGCAGCAACATCATCCATGGAATTGCCCGGTGCGACTTCGGGGATCAGGCTCCGAACCATCAGCCGGGCGAGCGTTGCATTTCCGTCCGGCAGAAGCAGGGTTGTAAATGGTTCGTCATCTCCAAACAGATAGCTGTTGACCATTTCCCATGGCCATCCGACGACGCCTAGTCCCGGCGACCCGGTCAGGATCGCCTCATGCGCGGAGATATTTGTACCGCTCACACCAAACAAAACGCGGTTCCAGCTATCAAATAGCGGCAGTGTGTCCGGCGACAGTCCCACTTTCTTCGAAAGAAATTGATGATATGGGGTCGTTTTCAGATAGTCCATGCGTTCTTCGATCGACAGACCCACAAGATAATCCCAGTCATTGCCTGACAGCTGGATAATCTTTTTCTTTTCGGCCTGCGGCAAAGGCAGTTTATTGATCAGGGCTTTGTAGTCGCCGTAACCATGGAAAGCTCTGCGCCAACGCCCGACAACGATTTTGCTGGCGCCGCTCTTCGTCTTGAAGAACAATCCCGATTTATCCCCAAGAGTGGCCAGAGAGTCGCCTTCCATGGCGGTTTCCAGCTTTTTAAAATCAAGACCGACTTCCTCAAGCAACCCGATAGTTTCTTCACTGTAACCGCTTGGATCTTCCAGATTGACGCTGCCGCCAATGCCGAGCAACATTTTGCCGTTACTCTCAAACTCGTTACGTTTTGCGTGGCCGCCAAAATCATCATGGTTATCAAGTATCAGGATGCGCTGATCGGAGCCCCGCTCACGCTGAAACATGCAGGCGGCGGCAAGACCGCTTAATCCCCCGCCAACAACGATCAGGTCATATTCCTCACCGGTATCGGTTGCGCTTTGCGGAGCCTCTCCATTCCACGCCAGCGGATGCGCGTTATCATATGATCCAGGATGGTTGCCGCGCATTCCGGTCAGGCTTGGCGGATAGTCGATTAACTTGCTGGCTTCAGGAGAGTCTTCAAGAAGCCCTTTGGCCGCCTCTGATCCACCAACAGCAGTAGCTGCGATAGTGGAACTACTCACAGCAGTGGTAGCGATAGCAACGGCAGCGCCGTCCAGAAAATCGCGACGGGTTATGTTTTTTTTGCCCAGCATATCCGCGCCTATTCCTGACCTGCGTCAGGGATCAAATTGCGCTGTTCCTTGAAACGGAAAAACAAGGCAACGCAGGCAATGACCAGTGGAAGCGCTGAGGCGATAACCCAACCTTCGATGTCGGCCTGACCCAGAATGTCGAAATAGGGAGCGACAAGTGTCAGGAGATAAAGCAAGCCAAAAGCCAGGAAGCCGATGGCTGCGATTTTTGTACTGGTCGATAATTTTAGAAGCGGACGCCAAACCACCAGACATGCGACTGCATAAAGAGCGAAACCGAGATAATCGAGTGACGGCCCAAAGCCAAAAGCAACCGATGGTGCAAGTGTATTCAATGCAGCCCCGGCATTTACGCTTTCCGCGCTGCCCGATGCCAGCGCCTTTGCCATTAACGGCACGGACCAGACATTGATGAACTTGACGATAAAAAAAGCCATCGTCGCCATCAGATTGAATATCCACGAAATTATCGCGCGAAGGGGATGGTCTTCGACGACTTGCCAAGTGCCGACGGCGATAACGGCCGACAAGGAAACCATGGAGACGATCTGATTAATCCACCCAAGAATATAGCCAATTTCTGTATTAATGAGCCAGTAAATCGCCGACTCCTGTGTAGCCTCAGGAGCCTCCAGAGGAAAAACGAAATTCAGGATAAAAGTCAGAATGAGAACAATAACGGCCTTGAACCCTATGCTATTGATCTGTTTTGAGAGCGTTTGAAAAGTCATTGCATCAGCTTTCATTGGGAGCATGGCACATTGGGTCGCCGACTCCATTATTGGACATATGTCAAAGAAAGCATAATTGGACATATGTCAAGTTTCATATTTGTACTTATGTCAAGGATGTTTGCGTTTGATCGGGGATACGGCTATCGACATCGGGATTTTTGTTTTGGTTTTTCAATGGAATGTGATGCCTTTAAGAGCAGGTGAAAAAAAACGGCGTCAGATATTGGACGCGGCCCTTGCAGTCATCGCTGCAGAAGGCATGGACGCGATCACACACAGGAGAGTTGGACGACAAGCCGATGTGTCTCACGGCGTTGTGAGTTACCATTTCCCGACTCGAGAATCCCTGATTTATAAGTCTTTCGAACATTATTTCGGCTCGTTTGAAGACTATCAGGGGAAAGGCGGCTGGAGAGTTGACCAGCCTGTATCGTCGAAAAGGCAGCTTGTTGAACATCTAACGGATATGGTCACCAGAGAGCTATTGGATGAGAAGAATATAGTTGTGGAACAGGAGCTCCTTCTTCTAGCCTACCGCAATCCTGGCCTGGCGGCCTATCTTCGTGATTGGCAAACAACAGGCGTCAAATTGCTGGCTACCGGGCTAAAAAAATCGGGGTATAAAAACTCGAAAGGGCTCGCACTTGTATTCCTCAATCTTATGCGCGGTTTTCTGCTGGAATGCCTTACCGATCCAACTCTCACCGCGCAGGATTTCAAAAAACGGGTTCAAATACTCCTGAGTTCGAAGTTACAGGCTGACTAGTTTGGGAGGTGTGGAATTCACGTTCCGGCCAGTTTTGCTGCAATCCAGCCAGCTTCTGATTCAGCCATTATTCCGCCGCTGCTATCCAAACGAAAACACATCAGTCGATTTGAGAATTATTGAATAAATCAATCAACGCTTTCGAAATGTCTAATGTCCGCATTCGGGACGATGCGGAATCCAACTAGACGTCCGATATTGGGGCGCATTGCAGACCGGCAACTTCTGCATTCCTAATGTCCGCTTTTGCGCCCATAGCGGACACTAGCCCTGTGGCTGCTAGGCTGTGTCTAAATCGGTGTCATTGCTTTTTCTGATTAATTCCAAAGAAATTGGCATCTACGAAATTCTTTATAGC
>Ga0189291_100392_pt1 | contig 16042 bp, 15 predicted proteins | sample UW1redminimetaG_FD_130331 | JGI IMG/M metagenome (GOLD analysis project Ga0189291, IMG submission 130331) | Marine microbial communities from the Costa Rica Dome - UW179B-red mini metaG | ecosystem: Environmental > Aquatic > Marine > Oceanic > Photic zone | place: Costa Rica: the Eastern Pacific... | reverse complement strand
GTTTGCTGAGTAGGGGTTTCCGCAAATTGATTCCCCGCCGTTTTAAGAGACTCTGTATTTGATGAAAACTTGGTGAGGGCAGGAATAATGATATTATCGGCCCAATTTTCAAGTACAGCTTTTCTATCGAAATCGTCAGGATCAGGTCCTGATAGATTCGTTTCTGTACAACTTGAAATTATAAACGAGACCGATAAAAAAAGAAGGAGATAGCGTTTCATATATAAACAAAAAAGCTGCTAAAAGAATTGATAGCAGCTACGATTTTAAATTTAATTCAGAGCTTCTTCAATTGTGAAATTGAATTTTGAAGCAACAGAGGTTGAGATGTTAAGAAGTGTTTGCGTCTGAACATCCCACAATCCATTTCCTTGTTCAAGAGAGTTTAAAAATCCATTAATTTCAGCATTTGAAAAGTAGGGATCAGTTGTGTTGGGAACTCTGCTGAATTGAAGACTGAATATAAAACCATAAGCTTCCGATAAGTCATGAAATGCCGAACCATAATTGATCGGGGTTTCTTGTAAAGCAGCAATACCTGATTGTAAATAATAGACAGCTCTTACCGCAAGCACCTTTGAAATGCGGTTTCTGAGGATGGTGGATTGCTGATCCCTGAGTTCATAGTCGTTTTGAACAATTGCTTCACGTCCTAAAGCATATGCATCAAAGATCTCTTGGGCAATTCCTTCAAAATCAGGGTCATTGTTAACCTTACCCACATATTCATTTAAGAAATCATCGTCTTCGCCAATAGTAGCCAAAGGTTTTACTTTATTTGGAGAAACGCCAAACAAATATCCATAAGCTTCATCCCACTTATGCTCCATGTTTGTATATGATTCTCCATCCAAAGTAACTTTTGCATTGTTTTCTTCAGCGTTATTTCCGGCATCCAGTACAGAAGTACTGACATAGTTATTTAGAATTTGATCGGTCATTAGAGCTCCGATCAGTCCTTTGGCAAGCATTTGATTGTATTCGAATCCTTTTGCGCTTACGTATCGAGTTGATGAACCATCAGCAATTTGTCCTGCAACTCCGGGTTGAGCCTGAACATTTTCGTTTGGATAGACTTCGTTTACTTGTGCAGAAATCCAGGATTCGAACTGATTTTTTATTTCTACACTAGTTGCTGTGTTTGAAGAATAAAAGTCAGTTGAAGCAGCAACTTTACTTTTGATGCTTTTGTCAGCAGTATTAAGCTCAGAATCAGAAAATGGGTTTGCATCGCCACCATTGGATGTTTGGTTGCGATACATTTCTAAAAGAAGCTGTTCTGTAGAATTATCAAAATCTGTCATTGCAAGAGAAAGTTCAGTAGCCATTTTTATACGTGTTGTTTGGCCGGTGAACGAAACCGTCGACTCCCCATCGCGGGTAAATTCGTAAGATTCAGGAGTTGTTATTTCAGAATCAGTATTGTTAGTATCGCATGAAAAAGTGAAGGATAGTGCTGCAAGAATCAGCAGAGCTTTTGAGATATTCATCTAGTTTTGAAGGATTGTAGTTTCTTGGTTTTATTTAGAACGAATCTAAGTTAAGGACTTTTTTGAATGTCCTCAAGCTTTATATAGAATAAATCTAAATAAAATTTTATCGATCGGTATTTATAGAATCAAACCGATAGTTAATCCTCCAAATACACTCTGGCTTTCATTTTCATAAACTATACCGGGTTCGAAGAAAAAAACCTTTGAATCCTTTAGTTTTTTGGAAAAACCAATTGAAATACTCCCTGAAAAAAATGGTTGACTTGTTAAAGTTCTTCCGGATTCTGTAATAGTAAGCTCGTTTATTATGACAAATAAAGGTTCAAAACTAAATGTAACGGATGTTAGGTCATCTTCTGTCTCTCTTCGGGATAAATGAAATCCTGCAACCATTGAGTTTAGGCCTGCCTCATCGTAAAAAATGCTGCTACCTCCTAATGAAAGACCGAAGTTGATATTATTTCCTCTATTTTGATTCAGCATGTATAAATAAGCTTGAGCTGAAAACGATGTACCCAGACTTCCTTCGTCAACTAAGGAACGACTAATTTCATCATCAGTTATATTTTTTTTAGATTTAACTGAACCAATCTGAATACCAAAATCTAAAGCTCCTTTAAGTGTAAGAGTGCCTCCAATAGATGTCAAAAAAGCATCTTCTGAAGACCCGACGCTCCCTCCAAAACTGAAAGTTGTTCTTGTTGAGTCAAGATATTTAGATTGTGCATATAAAGAATCAATGCTTGAAAAAGCTAAGACCGTCAACAATATTAAAGTTCTCATAAGCTGGTTCATTATTTTTGGTTTCCGGTAGATAGATGCTCAAAAACCTGGGTAAACAAGTTCTTTCCAATTTTCAAAAACCGTTCCTGATTTCCCAAAGCTAAGTAACCAAGAACAGATCGAAGTTCCTGAAGAAGTACGGGAGGATTTGTGATCAAAGAATCTTCAGTAATGATGTGATTCCAATCCATTCGTCTCTGAAATTTCACTCCCGCCTGTACCATGGAAATGTAATACACATTTGCCATCAGTCCGTAGCCGATGGTAGTAGGGTGTAAACCGTCAAGACTAAAGATTCCTCCTTTAATAATTTTTTTCTCATTATTCAGGCGAAGAAACTCGGTGCTTAAAGTTGCTTCGTTTTTTGCATTTACTAAATGCGAAGTATCAGGATTTCTTTTTAGTGCTGATACAAATTCTTTCGGATAGCCCTGAAGCAATTCTCCCCCCAATCTTCTGTTGGCCATTCCGGCTACATTTCGGGCAACAGGAACCACAAACCAATCATATTCTTTGGCTACTTTTTTGATGATCTCGTTGAATTCATCCACTGCCATATCAATTTGAATGGCTTCATCTTTTGTGAGAAAGGGATGTTTTGAAGGATCAAAATCTTCATCCCAAATCCAGAATCGAGTATAGTAGTCAAAATAGCCAAGCGATTTTTTTGAGATATCAGAATTAACACCTCGGATTACCGGAGGAATAGTTGGATAAGGAATAGTCGGTACAAAAACTCGTTTTGCTCCAATTTTAGAAACTCGTTCGGCCAATTCCCGGTATTCTATTTCAAAATGTTCAGGTCGGTATATAGAGTGTTTCCTATCAGGAGTAAAAGCTTTCATGTCATCCGGCTCTGACCAAGTCAGGTTAAGATTTACTACGGCTCCCAGTGCATTGTTATGTCCCAAGCAAACAATTAGATTTTCGATCCCGCCGTCTTCCTGAAGAAGTTTAGCATTATCGATTTGAGAGTTTTCCTGATATTCATCGCCAAGAGTGGGATTAAGCACCAATCTTGAAGTTGTATATTTTGCATGTGTAGGCAGCATTCCAAAAACAGAAAAGCTTTCCTTATTGTTTTCGATGTACTCCCGGCTTTTTCGGTCATTTACAATCCATGAGTCATTGACAGCAAATCCCCAAATTGCCTGGTTATGGTACGGACCGGATCGATCAACTTTGAGATCCTTCATTCCGCCTTCCCAATATTTTTTGATTCTCTTCAAAGTTTTGAAAGTATGATTTGCTGCCGGTAAGTATTCTTTCCAATCGATTTCGCTTCCAAATTCTTCAGAAAGTCCACGAATCAAGACTTCCAGGTTTATGGGAATTCCAGCCTGTGCGGTAAAATTGGGTTGATCGAATTGTACAGCTGGCTCAAAGCATCCGGCCAGAAAAGAAGGGAAATTAATATCCGTACGATAAATACCTCCGTTATTGAAGCCTTGGGAAAGGCTATCACCAATTACAACCAGTTTATGTTTTAAATCTTTCTTTTTGAACATTAATTAAAAAAGTCCCTTCTTGAGAGAGGATTTAGGAGTGTGTTTATCTGTAAAATTGCGACTAATTAAGGAAATCACAAAATGAAATTTCTGCCACACATCTTTGACCTCCTCTTTCTCCTCCTAACTTAGGAGGAGGACTCGTTGATATATATCTGGATTATATAAAACAGAGCTTAAAATGAGACTGGGAATTCCCCTTCTTATAGAAGGAGGGACGAGTTACACAATAAGAAAAATATGGTTCTGAATCGGGGAGGTCAGGAAAAGAAAGGAGAAAAATATTGAGTTAGTCTGAAAGGTTCATCATCTATCAAACGCATAGTATCAACAGGTAATGCAAAAAGGAACAAAAACAGGAAATCATAAAAAAAGCTACTGAAACAATGAATGTAGATAAGTGAAAAGTACCCGTATTCCCTTATTTACTTATCTACACAATCTGTATTTTTCCACCGAAATATAAACAGCCGGAAAATTTAGTGATTTTGTGTTTCCGTGGCTAAACCAATTAAGATTATGAGCAATATTGATAAAAACCGACTTCAGGCTTTCCGTGAAAAGAGAGCAGAGCTAAATGAGAAAACCCTTAATGCAGGACATCTTGGAATCAAGAGATTCTTTAACATGGATGCGAATACTTATAGAGATGGTGCTTTGGATTCAAAAACCAAAGAATTGCTGGGATTAGTAGCATCATCCGTTCTGAGATGCAATGACTGCATAGATTATCATTTAGAACAATGTGCAGAAACCGGTTCCACCAAAGAAGAAATTCTGGATGCAATGAATGTGGCTTTGATTGTTGGAGGAAGCATTGTGATTCCGCATTTGCGTCGTGCAGTTGAAACCATTGAGATGCTGGAAGAAGAAGGAAGGCTCAATTAAGAATGTCTGAATTAAGAATTATTCAATTTTCCTCTGTTTCCGTACGATCTGCGTTGCAATTATAATTTATTCAGACGGACTAAAGTCCTTACTTGTGTACTTGAGAAAACTGAATCAACGGAATAAAATTAAGTCATGTAAACCAGCAAGGAATTTATTCCGTAGCGAATGAGCTTTTAGCTAGGTGAATATGTAAACAAATCATTCTCCAAATACTCAAATTCCAGCATTGTTTTAATTTTACTTCCATCCACTGATTTTTCATCTGCGCCACCTGACTGAAAGGTCGGGATTTCTAATCCCAGTTTTTCTGCAAGCTTAGTATAGAGTTCTTTTTTGGTGGGATGATGGTCGCTGCAAAGATTGAAGACTTCATTCTTTACAAGTTGTTTCATGATCTGAATGCTGGCTCGAACCACATCTTCCCGATGAACCAAATTCACAGGTGCCTCACCATTTGAAATACCATCACGACCGGCAAGATATTTTACAGGATGTCGATCTGAACCAAATAGACCGCCCAAACGAAGAATTACAGATTCAGGAATCATTTGCTTTAATTCACCTTCGGCAGCAAGAATGACATTCTCACTATTTGAATCTGGATCAGCTTCTTGTTCTGTCACAATTCCGTGCTTTCCTTTATAAGCAGAAGTGGAACTATACATGATTACTTGTTGGTTTGATATAGCGAGAAGTTCACTGAGTTTTCGGATGTGATTTGGATACTGGGTTCTCTGATCGCCGCGTCCCGGAGAAATGGAAATGATAACAGAATCAACATCGGGAAGATCCGTAGAAACAGATTCGTTTTTTTCCAGTTCAAGAATTATGGGTTCAATTCCTAAAGAACGAAGGGTAGATGCTTTTTCAGATGATCGGGTAGTGCCGTACACACGAATATTTTGAGCGATCAGAGTTTTTGCAAGTTCGGTTCCAACCCATCCGCATCCTACAATTAACACAGAATTTAATTCAGCTGACTTCATAAAAAATTCACAAAAAAATGAGTTATTAATTAACTGTACACAAAGTAGATAAAATTTCAGGTATGGCTAAATCAAAGACAGGAATATTTTTAGTAAATCTCGGGTCACCGGACAGTTTTGAACCGGAGGATGTAAAGGTTTATTTACGGGAATTCTTAATGGACAAAAGGGTGATCGATGCTCCTGAAATTATCCGAAAGATGATAGTAGAGGGATTTATCCTGCCCAAAAGACCTAAAGAATCGGGAGAAGCCTATGAGTTGATCTGGTGGGAAGACGGCTCTCCTTTGATCGTTATTACGGAGCAGGTTGAAGCCAAATTGAAGCAGCGTTTGGGAAATGATGTTCCGGTAAGTATTGGTATGAGATATGGAAATCCATCAATAGAGGCAGGAATTGAAGACTTGTTGAAGCAGAATCCTGAACTGGAAACGGTATTTTTGATTCCACTCTATCCGCAATATGCGATGGCAACTTCTGAAACGGTGATTGAGAAAACCAAAGATGTGATTTTGGCAAAATTTCCGCATCTGCATACGGTGATCAAAGATCCGTTTTACAACGATAAGAAGTACATCAAGGCTCTTGCTGAAAGCATGAAACCGTATATTACAGATGATATTGATCATGTACTTTTTTCCTATCATGGAGTGCCTGAACGTCATATCAAGAAAAGAGATATCACCGGAGATCATTGTCTTAAGTGTGAAAACTGTTGCGAAGTAAGTTCTCCGGCTCATCAGTTTTGTTATCGTCATCAAGATCTCATGACTACCAAACAAGTGGTTGAGTATTTAGATCTGGATGAATCCAGATACAGCACGGCATTTCAATCTAAACTTGGCGTGGATCCGTGGCTTTCACCTGCAACGGATAAAGAACTGGAACGACTGGGCAAAGAAGGAAAAAAGAAAATAGCGGTCGTTTGTCCTGCTTTTGTATCAGATTGTATTGAAACTTTGGAAGAGATTGGCATCAGGGGAAAAGAAGATTTTATCGAAGCGGGTGGAGAAGATCTGGTTTTAATTCCATGTATAAATGATGATGATCTTTGGATAGACGCTCTGGAAGATTGGAGCAGAAAAGCATTGGAGATTTCTCCTGAGCTGGAACGTGTTTAAATGAGTACATCCTCTTCAAATATTATTGCTGTGCTTGGAGGAGGAATTTCCGGTCTATCCATTGCTTGGTTTTTGAAGAAGAAAGGTTTTGAAGTAACTCTTTTTGAAGCTTATAAAAAAACCGGCGGAGTGATCCGGTCGACTTCAAACGAATATTCTGTGTTTGATTTTGGCCCTAATACTATTCGCGACAAAACAGGTTCGGTTTCTGAAATGGTTACAGAACTTGCTCTTGAAGATGAAGTACTCTCTATTTCGGAATCTTCCAAAATGAGATATATCGTTCGGAATGGTGAGCTGAAAAGGATAGATCAAAACCCGTTTTCGTTTTTGTTATCGGATGTGCTAAGCTGGAAGGGAAAGAAAGAGCTTTTTGCTGAACCTTTAAAAAAGAGGCTCAAATCTGATGCTGACGAAAGTATTGGTTTATTTCTGGAAAGAAGAATCGGTAAAGAAGCTGTGGATTATTTAGCCGATCCTTTTTTCTCCGGAATTTATGCCGGAGATATTTATTCTATGAGTAAACAAAAGTTGATTGGAAAGCTTGCTGATTTTGAACAGGAATATGGCTCCATCAGTAAAGGCTTTTTGAAATCGAGAAAAGAGAAGTCAAGCTTTAAGCCGAGAGTAATCTCATTTAAAAAGGGAGTTCAGCAATTAACCAATGAACTGGCGGGAGATCTTTCTGAACAAATAAAGTTTGAAAGAGTTGATCAACTAAAATTCGGGGATTCACAATTTCAAATTAAGACAGAGCAGAACAGCTATGAATTTGATATAGTTGTAAGTTGCTTACCTGCTTATGCACTTGAGAAGATTCTTGATACTGATCACAAAGATCTGAAAAAGAGTTTATCAGAAATCAGTTATCCATCGATGTTGTCAACTCAACTAGTTTTTAAAAAAGAAGATTTAAATCTGCCCGAAAAGGGGTTTGGGTTTTTGGTTCCAAGAAAAGAAAACAGGAGACTACTTGGAGCGATCTGGAAATCAAACATCTTTCCTGAGCAAACAATGGAAGAATTTGTACACGTCAATCTGATGACAGGCGGAGCTCATGACTCCGTTATCTCTGATGCAAATATCGAGGAAGTTGAAGAAGAGGTATTAGCTGGATTTAAACAAATAATGAAAACTGGAGCTCATCCGGTTACTGTTTCTTCTAAAAAATGGAAACATTCTATCCCTCAATTTAAAGTGGGTTATGATGAGACCGATAGTTTGTTCAATGAGTTTGAATCCGCTCATAAAGGAATTCATATCGGTGGAAATTTCCGCTGGGGAATTTCGGTGGCGGATTGTGTAGAAGGGGCTAAAGGATTGGCAGATACTATTTCCAAGCAGAAAATATTCTAACTTCATATAATCTTCATATTCAGAAAGTATTTTAGCGTGAATTTGGTCCAAATTATTTTCTAAACAGATATATGAGATTTTCAGCAATAGGTATTTCTCACTGGAAAAGTGAGGTTTCTATTCGAGAGCTATTCTTTATTGATAAGCAAAGGCGTGAGTTTCTGGAATTCAACACCAGAAACATTTCCGGAGGTGTAATCATTCTGGATACCTGTAATCGTACAGAATTATATGCTTTTTGTGCACCTGAAATCCTGATTTCTGCACTTTGTAAAGCTACAAATACTAACGCTGACTTTTTTGCAGAACATGGGTACAGCTATTCTGAAGACGAAGCCTATCAGCATTTATTCAAAGTTGGAGTTGGTTTAGACTCCCAGGTTTTGGGTGATGTTCAGATCATTCAGCAACTCAAAAAAGCGTACAAGGAATCAAAGAAAAATCTGTCCGGTGAATTTCATCAATTGATGCAGTCGGTTTTTAAAGCACATAAAAGAGTACGTACCGAAACTGATTTTGGAAGAGGAATGGCTTCAGTAGGTTTTGTGGCTACCCAACTGGCGTTAGATCATTTCAAAGATTTGAGCAAGATTAATATTTTGTTACTGGGAGCCGGAAAAATGGGAAAAGTGACGTGCAAAAATCTGGTATCAAATGGTGCAGAACATATTTCTGTGATAAATCGAACTATCGAGCGGGCTCAAAGTCTGGCATCTTCTTTCGATATTAAGGCTCATACTTTTGATGAACTGGAAGCAATGATAGAAGAATCAGATCTAATAATAACGGCAACGGGAGCTACATCTCCTATCCTCAAAAAAGAACATTTCCAGGAAGATGGAAAAGCCCGCTTAATTTTTGATTTAAGTGTGCCGAGAAATGTAGAAGAGCAAGTTGCTCAAATTGAGAATGTAACACTGGTTGATATGGATTCTATACATCTCGCAAATAAAGAAGCGATCGAGAATAGAAAGAAATCAATTCCTGCGGTGCAAAAGATCATCGATGAGGAATTAGGTTTGTATGAAAGTACGGTGGAGAGAAATAACTACATTTTGCCAAGAATAAAAGAGATCGATCACCATCTCAGTTCGATCACAGATCATGAGTTGGATCGCATCAAAAATAAAGTAGATGGAGAAGCTTTCGAGATTATTCAAAAGTTGACAGGCAGGATTAAGAAGAAAGTGATGGCCATTCATATCAACAATATTGAAGGTGAACTAGAGGAGCTTCGCAATGAAGCTTAGAATAGGAACCAGAAGAAGTAAATTGGCTCTATGGCAATCAAATTTGGTTGCGGGTAAACTTAATGCCTTGGATGTGGAAACTGAGCTCGTCGAGATCGAATCTTTTGGGGATAAAGAGCAAGACATTCCGCTTCATAAGCTAGGCGATAAAGGCGTTTTTACTAAAGCTCTGGACGATGCATTATTAGCGGGAAAGATAGATCTGGCGGTACATTCTCTTAAAGATGTACCAACTATTCTGGAAGAAGGATTGAACCTTACAGCGGTACTGAAGAGAGCAAATCCAATTGATGTTCTGGTACAGCCATTAAATTACGAGAAGAAGAATTCTCCAAAAACCATAGCAACCGGAAGTATCCGTAGATCGGCTTTTTGGAAAAATAAATTCCCCGAAGATGAAGTAGTGGATCTTCGTGGAAACGTACCTACGCGATTAAATAAAGTGGATACACTCGGTTGGGACGGCGCTATTTTTGCTCATGCAGGTTTAGATAGATTGGGATTGGGAGATCGCATCAGTGAAGAATTGCAGTGGATGATTTCCGCTCCATCTCAGGGAGCAATAGGAATTATTTCAAAATCAGATTCCATTCATAACGAAATTATTTCAGTATTGAACGATGCTGATACTCGAATTTGCGTAGATATCGAACGTACATTTCTGAGAACACTTGATGCAGGTTGTTCATCTCCTGTTGGAGCTTTGGCAGAAGTAGCCGGAAATAAATTAATGTTTAAGGGTGCTGTATTATCTGTTGATGGCAAACAACGTGTCGATATTGAAGAAGAAATTGAAATGAAAAAAGCTTCCGAATCATTAGGGAAGAAATACGCAGAAAATGTGATTAACAAAGGTGCTGCTGATCTTTTGAGTGGTAAATAAAATTTAGCCATCATGCAAAAAGTTCTGTTCACACATAAGATCAAATCAAAACACAAAGAGGAGTTGAAAAAGGCCAAATTTGAGTTTGATTCAGTTCCATTTATTGTGACCAGAACCAAAGATTTTGATGCAAATGTTGTTAACACAGAGCAAAAAGAGGCGTGGATATTTACTAGCAAGAAAGCTGTAGAGTCCGTTGCTAAAAAAATAGATCACTTAACTGTTCCAGAGTTGGTTTTTGCAGTCGGCTCATCCACAAAGGAAAAATTATCTGAGCTTGGGATTGATTCAATTACCCCCATTCAATTTACAACGGGGCATTTGGTTTACAAAATTTTGGAGTATCCGGTTCGCAGTTGTACGTATTTCCGCGGAAACATGACGGCTTTAGATCTTTCCGATGAGCTGAAAGAAAATGATATCAAAGTAAATGAAGTAGAAGTCTACGAGACATCACTCACTTCCCAAAAAGTGAATGTGAAGGACTACAATGCAGTTGTTTTTTTGAGCCCAAGCGCATTCACTTCTTTCTGTGAAATGAATGATCCGACAGAATTAAATACTGTTTTTTGTATAGGCAGTACAACAGCAGAAGTGGTGCAGAGATCGTACAGCAGGTTAATAGTAACCCCTGAAAATTTCACATTTGCTGATCTAATAAAAACCATAAATCAAAAATTTAAGAATGTCCTTTCCTGAACTAAAAAACACTTTATTTCTAGATGCACTTGCAGGAAAAAATACTTCCAGACCACCGGTTTGGATGATGCGTCAGGCAGGAAGATATCTGCCGGAATACATGGCAATAAAAGAGAAATACAGTTTTTTCGAAAGAGTGAAAACTCCCGAACTGGCAAGCGAAATCACTATTCAGCCGATTGATATCGTTGGGACTGATGCTGCTATTCTTTTTTCTGATATTCTGGTTCTGATCGAATGTCTAGATATTGAAGTTCAATTAAAGCCGGGCTTTGGACCATATTTGCCGGATCCTGTACGTACGGCTGAAAGGGTAGATCAGATAAATATTATTCCTGCAGAAGAACAGCTCAGCTATGTATATGATGCACTTACATTAACCCGAAAGGAATTGGATGGCAGAGTTCCACTAATAGGATTTGCAGGTGCTCCATGGACGCTGTTTTGCTACCTAGTAGAAGGTCAGGGTTCCAAAACTTTTTCAACAGCAAAGTCATTTTTGTTTTCACAGCCTAAAGCGGGAAAGAAGTTGCTGGAAATGATGACAAAATTGACAATTGATTATCTTCATAATCAGGTGAAAGCCGGAGCTCAGGCATTGCAGATATTCGAATCATGGGCAGCGGCACTTGGGCCTGATGATTTCAAAGAATACGCACTTCCTTGTTTGAAAGCCATTGCTGCTGAAGACTATGGCGTTCCTTTGATTATGTTTTGTAAAGATGCAGAATGGGCTTATTCAGAATTTAGTGAACTTAATGTTAATGCTCTTGGAATCGGCTGGGGATGTACTCCGGAAAAAGCTCGTGAGTTTGCAAACGGCAAAGTAGTTCAGGGAAATTTCGATCCATCAAAACTTTTGTGTGATCCTGAAACAATTCAAAGCGAAGCGAAACAAATGATAGACAGATTCGGAGCACAGAATTACATCGCAAACCTGGGTCACGGAATCCTTCCAAATGTACCGGTAGAAAATGCCAAAGCGTTTGTTGATGCGGTAAAAAGTTACAGATCATAATGAGTAATTTGGTTTCAAAGAAAGAAGAATTCATTGAATTTGTTACTAATGTTCAGGAATACATCTGCAAAAAAGTGGAAGCCATTGACGGACAAGCAAAATTCCAAATTGATGATTGGAACAGAGACGGGTTTGGATATGGAAGTACGAGAGTTATTTCAGATGGTGCTGTAATTGAAAAAGGCGGTGTAAATTTTTCGGTTGTTGGCGGAGAACTTCCAAAAGCTTTGCAGGAAAAATTTGAGGTAGATGAAGCCAGTTTTTTCGCTTCGGGAATTTCTTTGGTGCTGCATCCACAAAATCCGTTTGCACCTACTGTCCATGCCAATTACCGTTATTTTGAAATGTATGATCAAGAATCGGGTGAATTGAAAGATCAGTGGTTTGGCGGGGGCGCAGACATGACACCTTATTATTTATTTAATGAGGATGCAGTTCACTTTCACCAAACTCATAAAGACATTTGCGATGGTTTTGATGAAAGCTTCTATCCAAAGTTCAAAGAGGAATGCGATAACTATTTTCTAAATCATCACAGAGATGAGGGTAGGGGAATCGGAGGAATTTTTTTCGATTATATGCGTCCTACAGAAAATCTGTCTTCGCAGGAATTGTTTGAATTTGCAAAAACAGCCGGATTTGGATTCACTGATGCTTATCTTCCAATTCTGGAAAAAAGAAAGGATATGGAATTCACTGAGGAACAATGCTACTGGCAGGAAATTCGTCGTGGTAGATATGTAGAATTTAATCTTATCCACGATAGAGGCACACTTTTTGTACTTAAAACGAAGGGACGTATTGAGTCTATCTTAATGAGTTTGCCGCCCAGAGTTAGATGGGATTATAACTTTACTCCGGAAGAAGGATCAGAAGAAGAACGATTATTGGAAAGATTGAAAAATCCGATAGATTGGGTGAAAAGGTAGTCATTCCACGGCTTATGCCTAGAATCTGGATTTACTTTAGAAATAAAATCCAGATTCCTGCCCAGCCTTTGCCGCAGGCAGGCTTCGCAGGAATGACCACATAAAAGAAATAAGAAGAATATTATATTGGATTGAAATCCCACAAAATTTAGAAGATCAAAGAAAATGAGTTTTCCGAATACAAGATTACGAAGATTACGATCAAATCCTGCTATCAGAGAGATGGTACAAGAGAATTTTCTAAGTCCTGCCGATTTCATTGCCCCACTATTTATTGTGGAAGGGAGCGGAGTGAAAGAAGAGATCGAAAGCATGCCCGGCTATTATCGGTACTCGTTGGATTTATTGACACAGGAATTGGATGAGCTGCAGGAAGTTGGAATCAGATCAGTTTTGTTGTTTGTAAAAGTACCGGATGATAAAAAAGACAATAAAGGGGTCGAGGCGCTCAATGATTCAGGATTGATGCAGGAAAGTATTCGAGCTGTAAAAGCTTCTCATCCTGACTTTTTTGTAATGACTGATATTGCATTGGATCCATATTCCTCATATGGCCATGACGGTATTGTTGAAGAGGGCGAAATCATCAATGATGAAACAGTGGAAGTTTTAGCAAAGATGTCGGTAAGTCATGCAAAAGCCGGAGCTGATATGGTAGCTCCTTCCGATATGATGGACGGAAGAATTGGAGGAATCAGAAAAGCTTTAGATAAAGCAGGTTTTTCTAACACGGGAATAATGGCTTATAGTGCAAAATATGCGTCTTCGTTTTATGGTCCGTTCCGTGATGCGCTTGATTCTGCTCCCGGATTCGGCGACAAAAAAACTTATCAAATGAATCCTGCAAATCTACAGGAAGCCTTAAGAGAAGTGGAACTAGATATTGAGGAAGGCGCGGATATTGTAATGGTTAAACCCGGAATGCCCTATTTGGATGTAGTAAAAGCAGTATCAGATACATTCAATATTCCGGTTTCAGTCTATAATGTTTCGGGCGAATATGCCATGATTAAAGCAGCAGCAAAGGCAGGTTGGCTGAATGAAGAAGAAACCATGATGGAATCATTGATGGCTTTTAAACGTGCCGGAGCTGATCTGATAGTGACCTATTTTGCAAAAGAGGCGGCAAAGATCATCAACAAGAAATAATTTTTGAAAGTAGGAGCGTATCGCATACGCTCTATTTAAAATTGAAAGAGTTTCACAAATGGAAAATAAAAACAGCAAAGCATTATTTGAACGAGCACAAAAAGTAATTCCGGGCGGAGTAAACTCTCCGGTTCGGGCCTTTAACAGTGTCGGTGGTTCTCCGGTTTTCATAAAGCGTGCAGAAGGCGCATACATGTTTGATGAAGATGGAAATCGGTATATAGATTTTATAGGTTCTTGGGGACCAATGTTGCTTGGTCATGCTGATCCTGATATTGTTGAAGCAGTTCGTGATACAGCTGTTGGCTCTACTTCATTTGGTGCCCCAACACGGCTGGAAGTTGAAATGGCTGAATTGATTACAAGTTCCGTACAGGGAATTGATAAAATCAGAATGGTAAATTCCGGAACAGAGGCTACAATGAGTGCTATTCGTGTTGCCCGAGGATTTACCGGAAAAAATAAGATAATCAAATTCAAAGGCTGTTATCATGGTCATGGGGATTCATTTTTGATCGAGGCAGGAAGCGGTGCTTTAACAATGGGACAACCAAGCAGCCCCGGAGTAACAGAAGGAACTGCAAAGGACACTCTGAATGCTGATTACAATGATATTAATTCCGTAAAAAAACTAGTGGAAGCAAATAGTGATGATATCGCTGCAATCATTTTAGAGCCCATTGCCGGAAATATGGGATGTATTCCTCCAAAAGATGGATTTTTACAAGAACTCAGAACTCTTTGTGATGAGTTTAAAATTGTACTGATCTTTGATGAGGTAATGACAGGATTCCGCGTGGATTTTGAAGGAGCACAAAAAGTGTACAATGTGCAAGCTGATCTGGTGACTTATGGAAAGATCATCGGTGCAGGACTTCCGGTTGGTGCGTATGGCGGAAAGCAGGAAATTATGGAATATGTAGCTCCAACAGGTCCTGTTTATCAGGCGGGAACGCTTTCAGGAAATCCTCTGGCAATGGCAGCAGGATTGACTATGCTGAAGAAGCTGAAGAACAACCCGAGTGTTTATGAAGATTTGGAAAGAAAATCAGTTCACATAGCAGAAGGTATGACCAAAACGCTGGATGATCACGGAATTACCTATTCTGCAAATAGGGTTGGTTCTATGATCGGATTATTCTACTGCGAAGGCCCGGTCACTTCATTTACTGATGCCAACAAAACAGACAAAGAATTGTTCAGCAAAATCTTTCATGGTATGCTGAAACGAGGGGTTTATTTACCTCCATCACCATTCGAGGCTTTCTTTTTATCCAATGCACTTAGTGATGAGGATATAGAACACACGTTGGAAGCGTTTGAGGAAGTGATTAAAGAAATAACCAATTAAATTTTAACTGTTTAAAATAGAATATTGAATGGGATGGATTGAGATTTCTATAATTATTTTTGTTTTGATAGGTGTTTCAACAACAATCATTTTCAAGCTTTTGAAATTAAAAGGCTCGAGTATCTATTTGAAAATAAAACTTAGAGAGTATAATTGGCAGTTTATAAAGAAAATAGAACCCGATCCTTTTGAAGAAGTTCAATTTACTCCTATGATATACGGAGCTCAAGCTGGACAAATTCAGTTTAATCCAAAGAATTTTTCAAATCATTTTAAAATAGAAATTGAGCAACATAACAAGAGGTATATCGTCTGGATCAAAATAATTGTAGGTCAATTTTTTACAACAGTTGAATATCTGGATAAGACTTTAGTGAATTAATCAACGGCTTTATCTCGCCATCTTTATTGATATAACTTTGCTTTCACTATTCTAAGGTCAATGGAAACTCCTTAAGCAAAGAATTTAGTATTTCTGAAATGCTATAAAACCTCAAACAAAGTCATCCTTGTAGAAGTTAGACAATTCGTTGACAAAAATTGAATTTTCATCCTTGAAGATGTCAGATAATTTAATGAGGCCTTGATATAGTTGAGAGGTCATCTCGCGGCGTATGCCCGAGAT
>Ga0189291_100390_pt1 | contig 16318 bp, 14 predicted proteins | sample UW1redminimetaG_FD_130331 | JGI IMG/M metagenome (GOLD analysis project Ga0189291, IMG submission 130331) | Marine microbial communities from the Costa Rica Dome - UW179B-red mini metaG | ecosystem: Environmental > Aquatic > Marine > Oceanic > Photic zone | place: Costa Rica: the Eastern Pacific... | reverse complement strand
ACCGATTAAACTCAGATGGCTTGATACAATCCCGATGGGAAATACAGGAAAATGGCCGCAAGCGTAAATACTACGGACTTACACCTGAAGGCAAAAGAGTTCTTCAACTTGAAAGAAAACAGTGGCTCAATGTACATAGCGTTCTAGTGAAGTTGTGGAACGGTCTTGAGGAATCACCATTAACTACTTAGTCTGATATCATGAAGTCTTTTAACCTCGAACATTCTATCTCAAATTGGAAAAGAACGCTTTCAAAAAAACAGCATCTGGAACCGGGAGATATTGAAGAACTAGAAGGACATCTCCGAGATTCCATTGATCGAAACATTACTCTTGGAATGACCGAACAAGATGCTTTCGATAAGGCTTCTGTAAATTTAGATACCGGGCTTGAACAAGCTGTAGAAGAGTATAGATACAAAGGTTCAAAAGAACCAAAATCGAAATGGTTTAGCTCCTGGTGGATCCCGGCCTTGTTACCGAATGTTTTAAAAATAACTTTAAGAAATTTCAAACGTCAGCCGGGATATTCATTTATAAACATATCAGGATTAGCAGTTGGGATAGCCTGCTCTCTAATTATCTTTCTTTACGTGCAGGATGAACTTAGCTACGACAGGTTTCATGAAAAAGCTGATCGTATCTATAGAATTGATCAAACTAATATATGGGCTAATTTTGAAGGACGATTCTCCTCTACAGGTCCGGGAGTAGCAGGAGTATTAGCTAGTGAGATTCCTGAAATTGAAACTGTAGTAAGAGTAAACAACCCAGCCGATTATTTGATTACTGTTCAAAATAATCAGCGCGACATCAGGTACTTTGAAGAGTCAGAAGTGTTGTCTGCCGATTCTGGATTCTTCGACATGTTCAGTATGGAATTTCTTGAAGGACGAGCATCTAATTCTCTCAATGCTCCTTACTCAGTGATCATAACAGAGAAAACCCGTCGGCGATACTTCGACAACGATCCAGGAATTGGCAAAACGATAACCATAGGAAATCCTGGAGAAGAAGTTTCTTATCTGGTAACGGAAGTTGTAAAGGACATGCCTGAAAACTCCCATTTTAGTTTTGACCTTTTGACATCTCTTTCTTCCAATCCTACCGTAAAGAGAAGAGAAAGCACATGGATTTGGACAGGGTTTGTGACTTATGTTCTTCTTAAAGAAAATGCATCCATAGAAAATGTTCGTCAAAAGATACCATCAGCAATAGAACAACATGTAGAAACGAAATTGTATGCTGCCTTTGGTATGAATAAAGAAGAGTTCAAAAGCTCAGGAAAAAACTGGGAAATGTATTTCACCCCTATAACCGACATTCATTTAAGAGCAACTGAGTCGGGTAATCGAATTGGTGTAGTAAGTGATATTTTTTACGTATATGTATTTTCTGCTATAGCTTTTTTAATTATAGTTCTTGCTTGCATAAACTTCATGAATTTGTCATCAGCCAGATCGGTATATAGAGCCAAAGAAGTTGGTATTCGAAAAACGCTGGGTTCAAAAAAGGAAAGCCTGATTGGACAATTTCTGATGGAGTCTGTGTTATTCAGTTTTGTTTCAATGATAATCGCACTTCTGATTGTTTGGCTTGTATTACCCTCTTTCAATCAAATAGCAGCAAAGCAACTCACCTTCTCTGAACTTTTAAATCCGGTGAACTTATTATCCACAGTTGGCTTAGCAGGATTTATAGGAGTTCTTGCAGGGCTATATCCTGCGTTTTACTTGACTTCTTTTAATCCTATTGAGTCATTTAAAAGTAAACTTCCTTCTCTTTCGCAAAATAAACTTTCCTTTTCAGGTCTTCGAAATTCTCTAGTAGTGTTTCAATTTTCGATCTCTATCATGCTGATATCATGCAGTATTATAATATATCAACAGCTTAATTTTGTCCAAAATACAGATCTTGGTTTCGACAAGGAAAATATGTTCATTCTGGAAAATGTCGAAAAGATCGGAACCCAAACAGAGTCTTTAAAACAATTACTACTTCAAGAATCATCAATTAGTGAAATAGCTCAGTCAAATGCCGTTCCTCCCAATATTTGGTATGAAGATTTTATTGGAATCTATGGTAGCGATGCACATGAAGTTTCTATTAATTCTATGGTTGTTGATGACAACCTTATTTCAACTATGGATTTTACGATCACAATAGGTAGAGCTTTCAATGAAAACTCAGAAGCGAACTCGAACTATGTGATCTTAAATGAAACAGCAGTAAATCAACTTCCCTGGAATGAATCAGCAAAGCAAAACGAAAACTTTCCACTTGGAGAATTCATTCTTTTTGGTGGAAATGAACCACGATATGAAGTAATTGGTGTTGTGAATGATTTTAATACAGCTTCGTTGCATTATGATATTCTGCCGCTTGCCTTATTTCATCAAGAATCTAATGTCTGGACAGGCCCAAACCGCTTTCTTTCAATTAAGTTTGAAGAAAACGCAGACCTGAATGAATTGATTACTACTATCCAAAGACATTGGGTCTCAATTGCAGGTGACATTCCATTTGAATTCACTTTTCTAGATGATCAGTTATATTCTCAGTATCAATCAGAGCAAAGAGTTGCCAAGGTAGTAAGTATATTTACGATGCTGGCAATTTTTATCGCTATTCTTGGTCTTCTTGGCTTGATCTCTTTTACCATTGAAAAGAAAACGAAAGAAATTGGCGTTCGTAAAATCATGGGAGCCTCTGTAGGCAGTATTATTCTGATGCTCTCTAAAGATCTGTTCAAGCTTATTATCTTTGCCATTCTGATAGCGACACCTGTTGCTTGGTTCCTGATGAATAACTGGCTTCAGGAATTTGTTTATAGGATAGAAATCAATTTCTTAGTATTTGCCCTTTCAGGATTTGGAGCTCTTATTCTTGCCTGGTTGGCATTAAGCTATCAAACCACTAAAGCTGCTATTCAAAATCCTGTAAAAAGTTTGAGAAGTGAATAAGTTATTTATTCTTTCTGAACTGAACTTCCTTCCACTCAGAAAATAAGTGAGCCACTTTTCTACGCTGATATTTTCCGGTTGAGGTCACCGGGATTTCATTACCAAATACGATCACTTTTGGAGTTTTGGAATGAGGGAGATGTTCTTTGCAATATTCAATGATTCTGTCAGAATTTTCTTCAACTCCTTCTTCTAACTCTACATAAGCTCCAACTTCTTCCCCATACCAATCGTTTTCAAAACCGACAGCAATCCCTGCTTTAACTCCAGGAGCTTTATTTATGACTTCATCAATTTCCAGAGGAGCAAAATTTATCCCACCGCGAATAATGAGTTCTTTTATTCTTCCGGTTATGAAGTAGTATGCATTCCCTTCTTCATCCTTTTGATAAAACCCTTCATCTCCACTTCTGAACCAGCCATTTGAGAAAGCATTCTCATTAGCTTCTCTATTATTGAAATAACCCTTCATTACATTTACACCACGAATTACAATTTCACCTCGTTCTCCCTCTTTTAGTGTATTTCCATTTTCATCATGTATAGCCATTTCGTTAGCGGGAATTGCTACACCAATACTTGGGTATCCAAAATCCTGCATCCATTTTTGGTGCGCTTTGTCACTGATATCTAATGGCAGATAACAGGAATAACAAGTAGTTTCTGAAAGTCCGTAGCCGTGAATAATTCTCTTACCGAATTTCTCCTCAAAATTCTTGGCAACATTTACTGTAAGAGGTCCTGCCCCACAAATGACATGACTGAAATAATCAAGACCAGGAGCTTTTTTATCCTCATAAAAACTATTCAGATATTGAAGCAAAGTTGGCACCACACTAACTATATCTATTTTTTCTTCTTCAATAATTGGAAAGAACTGATCTATTTGAAATTTTTCGTTTAATACTACCGAACCACCTACAAAAAAAGGCGTCATCACAGTAACCACAGTCCCATTTACATGATGAATGGGAAGCACACACATCATTCGGGTTTTAGATTCGATAGTATGCCATTCGCTTATAGAACGGGCGTCTTCAAGCAAATTACGTTGAGTAAGAACTACTCCTTTTGGGTTTCCCGTAGTCCCGGATGTGAACACTATCAAGGCTTCTGTTTCTGAATCAAAATCTGGTTCTTTCAGATCTCCCTTTTCTAGAGAAAAAGGATCTAAATTATGTCCGCATTCAATTAATTGTACGGATGAGAGTTTATCGTTCCCGATAGCGATATCCTGAATTCTCGATGTATAATCTTCTCTTACCAAAGCCAATTTTACTTCCGCATTTTCAAGAATGTACTCGATGCGTTGATCATCCTCACTCAAATTCACAGGAACCACAACCAGCCCGCAGAACCAAGCTGCAAAATAATGGATAACTGTATGCCAATGATTGTGAGAAATGGTACCGATCTTATCCCCTACCTTAAGACCTTTACTTTGAAAAAACCTGGCGGTATTTAGCACAGCTTCATAAAATTCCCGATAAGATATCTCTATTCGATTTCCTTCTGAATCTCTGTAAATCAGAAAAGTGTCTTTATTTCCAATTCCTCTTTTGAGAAGCCGTACAATATCAATTCCAAGAACTGGAATAGGTTCCGAGAGTGATCTGCCGTGATGAATTTTTTCCTGGAGATTTTTGAATTGCATGTACTATAGATTAAAATTCTAAACTATAACCAATTCTAAACTCTATTTGAATACCACCGTAGCTGTCAATAAATCCTGAACCACCTCGGCTTCTATTTTCAAGATTAGTGACATTTCCCTTAGTATAAATTCCAAGATTTACTCCTGAGATATTATTAATCATATATCTACTGTTTAACCCAAATCCTATTCCAAAACCATTTTGAATATCTTTTTCCCATTTCCTGTTATAATATTGATTAATAATCGCTTTAGTTACCAAATAATCTAATTCCAGGTTAAATCCGAAAGGTTTACTTTTTTTTAGATGAAATACTGTTCCCAATTTTAGATGATATAGATCTATATCTGTTTGAAAGCTAGAATCTTCTTCTTTGCCATCCATAAATTGTACTTCAAATCCAATAGAAGGACTTATTCTTTTTAATAATGCATATGAATATTTAAATCCGCCGCCATAGTTCAATTTGTCATTATATTTTTCCCATCCGTAATCAATTCTGTATAAATATTGATATGCTAACGCATCGATACTTACAAGTGCATAAGATTGAAATACATGTTTCTTTTCTTGTGCTATTACCGAAGTAGTAATAAAGATTAAAAACAAAAATATGCTCATTAAATATCTCATAAACCACTCTAATTTACTGTTTCGCCGGAACTCTCGGAATCATCATGATCTCTTTCTGCCTACCATCAATGTACCAAACACCAGTTTCATCAAAGAATGCATCTTCTTCTAACATAATTCGAATTTCTTTTCCCCATTCTTCAATATATGTAGCTGCATTTAATTCGATGGAATAAGCCGTATTCAAATGTAGCGGATAATCACCACTTCCGGGAACTCCTCCCTGAGAATCCCACATTCCTAATGTTGTTCCTGCAGCATGACCGTGATACCCGATTGGATGAGTGTAAATGGAAGGTTTAATTCCTTCAGCGATCGCTTGCTCTCTCGACATCTTCAATACTTCATTTCCGGTTCGTCCTTCTTTGAAGTTATTTGTGAAAATATCCTGAAGCCTGTTTCCGCTGTCGAATGCTTTATTCAAATACTTTGGTACTTCCGTTTCTCCGGGACGGAGTATATATGCATGTTGCTGTGTATCCGTATTTAATCTCAAATAAGTGATTCCAAAATCTACATGAATAAGATCTCCGGGCATGATCACATTATTATCGGGTCTACTGGAAAAGGATCGTAAATGATCAAATGATTCAGGATCTGCTCGTTGAATAGAAACACTTGGGTGAAACCAAGTAATCAATTTTAATTCTTTGATCTTTTCTCTGAACCACCAAACCACATCATTAGTTGTGGTAACTCCGGGCTGTATCACTTCATCAGAAAATCCATGAGCTATAATTTTATGAGCTATTCTTACTATTTGGGGATAGACAGTCATTTCTTCTGCAGATCGAGTCTCTAACCAACCCACTGCCAATTTCTCGGCTGAAACAACTCTGTTTGCATACTTGCTTCCAATTGCTGCTTTCATTTCCCGAAGATCTGTTGCTACAATTCCATCAGCTAAGCCCCAATCGTCACTTTGATTAATCCCTATTTTCTTAGGATTTCTTTCTTCAATGATCTCTCTCAGTCGTTTCCATTGATTGGGTTCCTTTTCCTTATCCCATGCTTTTTTAAACGTTTTACCAACATCATATCTGGCTACAGCAAGCGTCTCAACACCTTTGCCTTCTCCCTGGTCATACATTACCAAAATCGTTCTTCTACGAGCGGCTAACCAAGTGGCAGGCAACAATGTTTCTATCACCGGGTCTTCATTGTATTCTCTGGAAACTACCACCCACATATCAATACCTGTTCTTCTCATAAGATCCGGAAGCATTGTTTTGATCTTATCTTCCAGCAGATTGTCAATAATCTCAGCTCGTTCTTTCATAGAAAGAATTTCCGGGTATCCAGTTTGAGCAAAGGCATTAGGAATAAGAAATAGTAGAGCAAGAAATAGAAAACCGGTTTTTTTCATAGTTCAATCCAAGTTAGTTGATCGAAGAATATGAAAAGGTTTGGGATGGGAGGCAAATGGGAAAATACTAAATGGATGTAATTCCTATTAAAGTATTATTTAATATTACTCGTGTTTTTACCAATTCCTTGTAGTTCAAGCATGGTTTCATCTTTCCAAACTATTTCTAGTTTTAAATATCTATTACTCATTTTTAAACTATTTAAACAAAAAATGAATAAAAACTAATTAAGAACAAAACCTTCGGCCTAGAGTTCGTGGAGTATTAGCCAAAATATCACAACTAGAAGTGAGCCGGACAAAACCTGCTGAGGCACGAAGCATTTGGTATTGTCCCTCGCTTCGCGGATGCTTGGCACGGAAGGAACTTTGCCGGGAGCTTTTCCTTCTTTTGTCGGTACAAAAGGAGAAAGTAAAAACTATTCTAGCTATTAATCAGTCATGAAGATCCTTCGGAGGTATCCTCAGGATGACCCTACTAGTTTTTCTGAGATAGCTAATGATAATTTTTGTCAACGAATTACCTGACATCTACAAGAATGACAAAATTTCTCTATTTAATCAGCTTCAGAATTCTTTCGAATCTTGGAACGCCTTTGTCGTGAGAATACCATACAATAAAACCCTTTCCGATAATGTGATCTTTTGGAATAAAGCCCCAGAAACGGCTGTCTTCACTATTATCTCTATTATCACCCATAGCAAAATAGTAGTCTTGCTGAATAGTATATAAATTTGTCTGCTCACCATTTATAAAGATATCTCCATCTTTTCGCTCAAGACGATTTTTCTCGTATCGCTCAATCAAGTCTTTGTAGATAAACCAATTCTGGTTATTTAACTCGACTTCCTGACCTTCAAACGGAATTACTATCGGTGGAAATTGATCCTGACTTCTGAATGCTTTTGCAAAATCATAGGTAGATCTGGTTGAAGCGTAACCTCTGTCTATTTCACCTTCCGGAGTTTTACTTAACCATAAAGAATCCAGCTCGGGCCAGGATTGTATCTGAAAAACAGCTTCATCAGTTAAGTTAACACGATATACGTCATCACCAATATAATCGATGAATATATCTTTGCCTCCGGGCACATTTTGAAGAGCACCGGCTCCAACTGATTTCATTTTAGCTTCACTTAAACGAACTCTATCATTCATTTTCAAGAAGTAATGCTTTTGAAGCCCTTCGTGATTGTTCTCCTTCTCTCCGTTGATATAAACTACTTTATCTCTGATCTCCAAAGTATCACCTGCAACAGCAACCGCTCGTTTTATATAATTTGTTTTTTGAGATATAGGTTTTATCTCATGAGGAACATTAAATACTATTATGTCGTTACGTTCTACATCTCTGAATCCCGGAATTCTGGTAGATGGAAGTTTTACTCCCGGCAAACACCATTGAGTAAAAGGAACACAAATACCCATTGGGGTTCTTGGGCCATAAGTCAGGTTTGAAACGATCAGGAAGTCACCAACCATCAGGTTTTGCTCCATAGATGGAGTTGGAATTTTATATGATCCGAAAATAAGAGCTCGCAAGATTGCAGCTGCAAAAAAAGCAAATACTAAAGCATCTAACCACTCACGCAACCATGACTTTGCTTTTTTATCTTCTTCTAACTTGTCCTTCCTTCTTTGCCAAAATGAGCTTTTTTTAGGCTCATCAGTATTCTTGTCTTCCAATGTATTCGTTTAATTAAATTTTATGTGAGTAGGTTGCTCAATAGGTTTTACCTGATGATCTTTTCCATCACTTTCTATTAAATACCATTTCATATTTTGTTCTTCGAAATAGTAATCTGAAAATTTTGCTGGTTCTGTATTAAGTAATGCTTTCTCAAAAGTTCTCATTATTTGTGGCATTAAGTCTACATACCTGCTTGCTGCACCAAAAGTTACACCATTTCCAAACGGTCCGGTAAAATCCAGTATGATTAATGGAATGGGATCATCCGAAATTGGATCATCTATAAAAAACCAATATTCAAACTGAATAGCTTTTGCTAATCTGAAGTTCTTTTCCTTTGTGATGGTTTCCAGAGTTTTTGTAGGATTACCGAAGGCTCCTTGTAACCTTGCTCTAATCTCTAATGATGACATCTTATCGATAGAAGTTTGACCATATAGTCCTTGTCCGGTTAAATTAAAACTTGCTATCTGACTTTGATATTTTTCAGCATCTTCATTCTCTACTTTCATGATCTTGGGCTCTTCAAATTGAGCCAATGCTGAATCACCGAAAAAAACAGCCATTCCAAAAATAGCTACTACCAATTTTAATGTATCAATCATACTTACCTGTCGTCCTCATCCATGGAAAGAACAGCTAAAAATGCCTCTTGAGGTATTTCAACTGAACCCACCTGTTTCATTCTCTTTTTACCTTCTTTCTGTTTTTCAAGAAGTTTTCTTTTACGTGAAATATCTCCACCATAACACTTAGCCGTCACATCTTTACGAAGTGCTCTTACTGAATCACGAGCAATAACACGACTTCCAATTGCAGCCTGTACCGCTACTTCAAATTGTTGTCTTGGAATTAATTCTTTTAATTTAGCACAAACTTTTCGTCCTTGATAATATGCTTTATCACGATGGGTGATACTTGATAATGCATCCACAGGTTCCGCATTTAACAGAATATCTAATCGTACCAAATCTCCTTTACGATAATCAATAAATTCGTAATCTAAAGAAGCATACCCGCGAGTTCCGGATTTTAGCTTGTCATAAAAATCAAAAACAACTTCAGCCATCGGTATCTCATACGTAATTTCGACCCGATTATTTTGCATGAATATCTGATTTACATAAACTCCACGTTTATTTTGACATAATTTCATAATTGGACCGATATATTCAGCGGGAGTTAAAATACTCGCCTTAATATATGGCTCAAAAATAGAATCGATCTCAGCCACTTCCGGCATTTGACTTGGGTTATCAACCTTGATTGTGTTTCCTTCCTCAAGTTTAACTTCGTACTGCACATTAGGAACTGTTGTTATGATATCGATATTAAACTCGCGATCCAGCCTTTCCTGAACAATTTCCATATGAAGCAGTCCAAGAAATCCTGCTCTGAAACCAAATCCAAGTGCTTTAGAAGTTTCAGGCTCGTAAGAAAGAGAAGCATCATTTAATTGTAATTTTTCTAATGCTGATCTCAAGTCCTCAAAATCTTCTGCTTGTGTGGGATAAATTCCTGAGAATACCATAGGCTTAGATTCCTGATATCCAGGAATTGGTATTTCAGCCGGGTTATCAACAGATGTAATCGTGTCACCAACTCGTACATCCTGAAGTGATTTTACACTTCCAATAACATATCCAACTTCACCAGCTTTCAATTCTTTTGTAGGCTGATACGTCATCCTCAGAAAACCAATGTCTTCGGCATTATATTCTTCCTTGTTTGCCATGAATTTAAAAGCTTGGCCTTTTTTAAGAGTCCCTTCCATCACACGAACATAAGCAACAGAACCACGATAAGTATTAAATACAGAATCAAAAATAAGAGCTCTAAGTGGCTTATCAACTTCTTGCTTTGGGCCCGGAACTCTTTCAATGATTGCTTCCAACAGTGCCGGAATTCCTTCTCCTGTTTTTCCCGAAACGTGGAGAATATCTTCTCTTTCACATCCGATCAGATCAATAACCTGTTGACCAATACCTTCAGGATCAGCTCCAGGAAGATCAATTTTATTCAGAACCGGAATGATTTCAAGGTTTTGTTCAATAGCCTGATACAAGTTTGAGATAGTTTGAGCTTCAATACCCTGGGCGGCATCTACAACAAGAATTGCACCTTCACAAGCTTTGAGTGCGCGCGAAACTTCATAGGCAAAATCAACGTGACCGGGAGTATCAATCAAGTTGAAACTATATTCCTCTCCGTTTGGACGTTTATAATCGATCTTGATAGCGTGACTCTTAATGGTAATACCACGTTCCCGTTCAAGATCCATGTCATCCAAAACCTGCTCCTGCATTTCGCGTTCGCTGATAGTTCCGGTAGATTGTAGTAAACGATCAGCGAGCGTAGATTTCCCGTGATCGATGTGAGCAATGATGCAAAAATTACGAATGTTATTCATGTAGCCTTTAGTCCGTCTCTTTATAAGCTTGTAAAGATACAAAGAACGAATGAGGTACTAAAGCGATTGTTTAAACTAACTGATTATTTAACAACAGCTCTTTCTAAATTCTCCATCCAATATCCTTGAATACATTCCCAAGAAGGATTAGAATACGAAAGTAACTTGGCTTTAAATGAACGGGGAGCTTTTTTTAGTTCTTCTTCTCTCTTGATCGCCTGATCTATATCGTAATATTCCTCTATATGCACTAATTTATTTAACCCAAAATTACCTTTGGTACATCCCATTTTCAAAGCACGGTTCTTTTTTAGAATATTTTTCAGGTCATTGGTTAATCCGATATAGATCAACTTCGAACGATTACTTAAAATGTAAATATAGAACTTTGGTCTCATGCTAGTTTTCCTTTTTGCAAGTAAGACAGTTTCAAAGCCATTCCTTACAAAATTTTCCCAATTATTTTTAATTGGCTTCTAGTCAGCTTCGGGACTTAGTAATTCGACATGAAATCTGAACTTTGAAGACTCTACAGCCATAATTTTGTACAATTCCTGAATGGCTTCAAAAACCACATCCGGATGTCCAATAATAGTAGTCGCCAAATATCCAACTTCAATTTGTACATCAAATTGAGCGAGATGTTCTAAAAGCTCTTGCACTTTTTCTCTTGGATTGTGTGTTTCCAGTGGGATGTATGTTAGTTGAGCTATCGTTTTCATGTGATCCGTTATCTTAATTTTAATAGAAGTTAAAGATATCGTTACAGGGCTTCAAAATCATTTCCAATTTAAGGAAACTCTAATATTTGAAAATAGGTTGAGGATTTATCATTTATTTAACAATCACTGCTTTCTCTATTACTAACTAATTACTATCTTTGAAAAGTGAAAGGAAAAAAATTACATATCTCCCATCTCCATTTTGGTACCCACCATCTTCATCAAGGGTATCATCACGCGTAAATAGCGTACTTTTTCCATTTTTCTCTCTTAACTTTATTATACAAAACATTATTACTGACTTATGACCCGATCGAAAGATTCTTCGACCTCATTACGCATTGCTATCCAAAAAAGCGGCCGCTTAACAGAAAAAACCGTGAGCTTACTACAAGGTATTGGTGTCGAATTTGACAACTATAAACGCAACTTAATGGTAAAAACCCGAAATTTTGATGTGGAGCTACTTCTGCTTCGGGATGACGATATACCGGAATACGTTCAGGATGGGATTTGCGATCTCGGTTTTGTTGGAGCAAATGAACGTGCCGAAAAAAATGCGAATGTAACTGTTCTTCGAGGATTGAATTACGGGCGTTGCAGGTTATCAGTTGCTGTACCGAAAGACAGTAAAATGGAAACAGCCAAGGATTTTGAAGGAAAAACCATTGCCACAAGCTATCCTTTCATAACAGGTAAATATTTCGAAGAAAAAGAAGTGAGCGTAAAAATGGTCGAAATTTCAGGAGCAGTTGAAATCACACCACAGTTAGGTGTTGCAGATGCAATTTCGGATTTGGTTTCAACGGGAGGAACACTTCGGGCAAACGGCTTAGAAGAACTCATTACCATCATGGAATCAGAAACAGAGCTGGTACAAACCAATCAGGAACTTTCAGAAGGGAAAAAAGAGTTAATCGAGAAATTTTTAGTTCGTATTGATGGTTATCAGCAAGCAAAACAAAGCCGTTATATAATGATGAATGCGCCATCAAATTCTATAGAAAAAGTAAAATCCATCATTCCTTCAATGAAAAGTCCTACAATAGTACCTTTAGCAGAAAGCGATATGGTTGCGATACATACGGTAATTCCCATCACTCAATTCTGGACTGTAATGGAAGAACTCAAAAATGCCGGTGCTACTGATATTGTGATGTTGCCGATTGAAAGTATGATCCTTTAGAACGTAGAACTCTGAACATGGAACTTCTAATTACGACTTTTAAATGAAAACCTATCAATACAAAGATTTATCTGAGGGAGATATCAAAACGTTGATACAAAGACCGAAAATAGATTTTAAATCTATTTTTAACACGGTTCAACCTATCATTGATGATATTGAATCTGATGGCGATTCTGCGTTGCGTTCATATACAAAAAAGTTTGATGATGTAGATCTGAATGAGATGTTAATTGATCCGAAAAAGATCGAGATCAAACTAAATGAGCATGTTAAATCGGCTATTGATACTGCTTTTGATAACATATTTCGTTTTCACCGTGCACAGCGATCTTTGAAATTGGATGTTGAAACCATGCCGGGTGTAAAATGCTCGCGGGTTGTGAAAGCGATTCAACGTGTTGGATTATATGTACCCGGAGGAACGGCTGTTCTTCCCTCATCAGCAATGATGTTAGCAGTTCCGGCTATGATCGCAGGTTGTGAACAGGTTATTCTTGCAACGCCTCCCCGAAAAGATGGAAGCATCGCTCCTGAAATTATTTATATCGCCCAAAAAGCTAACGTTACTTCAATTTTAAAAGCAGGAGGAGCGCAGGCTGTTGCTGCAATGGCTTTAGGAACTGAATCTGTTCCCAAAGTTGATAAGATTCTTGGCCCCGGAAACCAGTTTGTAACTGCGGCTAAAATGATTCTGCAAAACAGTGATGCCCAAATCAGCATAGATATGCCTGCCGGGCCTTCAGAGGTTCTTGTGATCGCTGATAAACAAGCAAATCCTGCATTTGTAGCTGCTGATTTACTTTCTCAGGCTGAGCATGGAAAAGATAGTCAGGTTGTGCTGGTTGCAACTTCAGATTTTGATTTTGATACTTTTAACACAGAAATCGAAGCACAACTCGCTATGCTTCCAAGAAAAGAAATTGCCAAACAGGCATTAGATCAAAGCTATGTCATTGAAACGGAATCTTTAGATCAGGCATTTTCTTTTTCCAATGAATATGCTCCTGAACACTTGATCGTGAACACTGCTGACGCGGAAGAATGGAAAGATGAGATTAATAACGCCGGTTCGGTCTTCCTTGGAAATCTCACTCCAGAAAGTGTTGGGGATTACGCATCAGGAACCAATCACACGTTGCCAACTTATGGTTATGCAAGAATGTACAGCGGTGTGAATCTGAGTTCGTACCAAAAAACTATTACTATGCAGACTTTAACTGAAGAAGGTTTAAAGAATATTGGGCCAACAGTAGAAATTCTTGCAGATTTAGAAGAACTACAGGCTCACAAAAATGCGGTTAGTATTCGATTAAAGTCAATAGAGGGTGGTGATGAATAGAATTGATTCGAATTTTTTTTCTTTGTCGTGTCGAACTAATGTGAGACATCTAGCAATCGTTGAAGCACTACTTAATTCTTTAGACTTCTCAATCTCATGCTTTCGCCTGATCAATCGAAATGACAAAACTACTGGTTTTTAATGAAAAAGAAATTCAACATAGAAAATCTCGTTCGGGATAATATTCTGAACTTAAAACCCTATCGATCTGCACGAGATGATTTTGATTCCGGGATTTTACTCGATGCAAATGAGAATAGTTTTGGCTCACCTTTTGAGAATGACCTTGAACTGAATCGCTACCCAATGCCCTATCAGGAAGAGCTGCGAACTAAAATCGCTGCTTTCCGAAATGTAGAAATGGAAAATGTTTTTGTAGGTGTAGGAAGTGATGAAGCAATAGATCTGTTATTCAGAATTTTCTGTAGTCCGGTAAAAGATCGGATCATTATCAATCCCCCTACTTACGGGATGTACAAAGTTTCGGCAAATATCAACGACGTTCGAATCGACGAAGTTTTATTAACAGAAGATTTTCAACTTCAAACCGAAAAAATACTCAACAGAGTTACGGATTTCACGAAACTGATTTTTGTGTGCTCTCCTAATAATCCTACTGCAAATGATATCGATCGAAAAGACATTATTGCACTTTTAGAAAATTTCGATGGATTGGTTGTTGTAGATGAAGCCTATATTGATTTCTCTGAACAAGATAGTTTTGCAAAAGCGGTTAAAGAATATCCGAATTTGATAGTTCTGCAAACTCTTTCTAAGGCTTTTGGCTTAGCAGGAATTCGATTGGGAATTGCCATTGCGCACCCGGAAGTCATCAAATATATGATGAAGGTAAAAGCTCCTTATAACATCAATAAACTTACTTCTCAAGCTGCTTTAAAAGCTTTTGACAATCTTGATTCGGTGAACAAAAATATTTCGTTGATCAAAAATGAAAAATCCAGACTCATTGCTGCTCTGCAAAAAACAGAACAAGTTGATCGAATTTTTCCATCAGATGCTAATTTTCTAATCTTCAGAATTGAAGATGCCTTTCAAATCTATAAACAGTTAGCAGAGCTGGGAGTTATAATCCGCTACCGTGGCAATGAACCCCGTTGCGAGAATTGTTTACGTTTGACTGTTGGGACAAAAGAAGAAAATGAAAAATTCTTAAATGCCTTAACTAAGATTCTGAATTCTCAAACTTTGAACCAATGACCGGAATCTTATTTCTATCAAAGTACAATAGAATTACTGAGCTGATAAATACAACGATTGCGAGTGCAAAGAGTAATCCACCGTCTCCTTTTACTTCAATTCCTAAAACAGTTAAATGGCTCAGAATTGCGCCGCTCATCACACCTAAAGCGAGCAGTGAGCCAAGCCAATTAAATCTTGGTATCAATAAAAAGATAGCAGCGAATAATTCTGTAATTCCTGATGCATATCTTCCAAACGGTTCTAACCCAACGGTCTCAAAAATATATATGCTTTCAGGAGCCCCGGTAAATTTAAAGAATAAGGTTTGTAATAAAATTCCTGCAGCTGCAATTCGCAGTACCCAAGCTAAAATGTTTAACTTTGAATTCATTTTTCCACGCTTTTGTTATTAGTTGCATAATTTTAGACAAAAAATCACTTTTAAACTTCACAATTAAGTAACATCTGCCATGATCCTCTCAATTGAAAGTAATACCCTTTTACCTCTTCAAAAAGAATTCCTTTTTAGAAAAAATACACTATCAGCATTAAGGAAAATTATTGAATCAGGATTCAATCTTGTTTTATCCGGAGATGCTCTTTCTGAACAACAAGAAAAGATGCTCCAACAGGAAGAAATTAAACTTTCGGATAGTAATAGTTTCGATTTTGAAATTTCGTACGATAATAAAACTTTAGTATTAAAAGATGGGAGTGGAAAAATAGTCTCAACTTCGGATTTCTGGTTAGAAATTGCTCAGATATTGACTCATCCTGAAAGAAAAGCATCCATCCACAGAAAAACCAAAGAAACGGAAATTAAGGTAGATCTTAATCTGGATGGAACCGGAAAATCAACCATCGACACGGGGCTAAAGTTTTTCGATCATATGTTGGAACAGATTGCTCGCCATGGATTGGTCGATCTGGATATTTTCTGCAAAGGCGACCTTGAAGTTGATGAACACCATACCATTGAAGATGTTGCCATTGCGCTTGGTGAAGCAATTACAAACGCTCTTGGTGATAAAAAGGGCATTGAACGTTACAGCTTTGTTCTACCTATGGATGAAGCTCAGTCTACCGTTGCAATGGACCTATCGGGCCGACCTTACCTCGTGTTTGATGTACCTATGAAAAGAGAATATGT
>Ga0189291_100389_pt1 | contig 16346 bp, 11 predicted proteins | sample UW1redminimetaG_FD_130331 | JGI IMG/M metagenome (GOLD analysis project Ga0189291, IMG submission 130331) | Marine microbial communities from the Costa Rica Dome - UW179B-red mini metaG | ecosystem: Environmental > Aquatic > Marine > Oceanic > Photic zone | place: Costa Rica: the Eastern Pacific... | reverse complement strand
CTTGTCGATATCGGCATAACCGGAAAACGTCGCCCCACCCGTCTCAGCAAGCACCTTCGTAATCGCCGCTGTTAGCGTCGTCTTACCGTGGTCAACGTGACCAATCGTGCCAATGTTACAGTGTGGCTTAGTACGCTCGAATTTCTCTTTGGCCATCTTAAGGCTCCCTCAGAACTGTCTTGTTCTTCGCTAATTAAGCGAGTTTCGCTTGGATCTCTTCAGAGACCGCTTGCGGCACCTGCTCGTAATGATCGAATTGCATTGTATATTGCGCTCGGCCCTGCGACATCGACCGCAGATTATTCACATACCCAAACATATTTGCGAGTGGCACCATGGCGCTAATTGCAGTTGCAACACCACGGTTTTCGCTGCCCGCTATCTGGCCACGACGGCTACTTAGATCGCCGATTACGTCACCCATATAGTCTTCCGGTGTCACCACCTCGACACTCATGATGGGCTCGAGAAGCTTCGCGCCGGCTTTCGGTGCAATCTCACGCATCGCTGCACGCGCCGCTATCTCAAACGCCAGAACACTGGAGTCAACATCATGATAGGCGCCGTCATTCAAAGTGACCTCAAAGTCGATGAGCGGGAAGCCTGCAAGCACACCATTCTCAGCAACACTTCTAACGCCCTTCTCGACGCCTGGGATAAATTCTTTCGGAATTGATCCACCAACAACTTTACTATTGAAGACCATGCCTGAACCAACCTCACCCGGGGTGATAGTCATCTTGATCCGCGCATACTGACCTGACCCACCCGACTGTTTCTTGTGGGTGTAATCAATGTCGGCTTCTTTCGTGAATGTCTCACGATAAGCAACCTGCGGCGCGCCCACATTGGCCTCAACCTTAAACTCACGCTTCATGCGGTCGACAAGAATGTCCAGGTGAAGCTCACCCATGCCCGCAATAATCGTCTGACCACTTTCTTCGTCCGAAGAAACCCGGAAAGAAGGATCTTCCTGAGCGAGACGCGCAAGCGCCATACCCATTTTTTCCTGGTCGGCTTTTGTCTTAGGCTCAACAGCGACTTCAATAACCGGATCCGGAAATTCCATCCGCTCGAGGATCACCGGATGATTTGGATCACAAAGCGTGTCGCCTGTCGTCGTGTCTTTCAGACCAGCCAGCGCAACAATGTCGCCAGCAAACGCTTCCTTCACTTCTTCACGGCTGTTTGCATGCATAAGCAGCATCCGACCGATCCGTTCGCGCTTGTCTTTAACGGTATTCAACACGCCGGAACCGGCGGTGAAGACACCTGAGTAAACGCGAGCGAATGTCAGCGAACCAACAAAGGGGTCATTCATGATCTTAAAGGCAAGAGCAGAAGCTGGCGCCCCATCAGAGGCCTCACGAACAGTCGCCTCTTCGGTCTTCGCATCAATACCGTCAATCGCCTTAACGTCGAGCGGCGACGGCATATAATCAACAACTGCATCAAGAAGCGGCTGAACACCCTTGTTCTTGAATGCCGTCCCATTGAGAACAGGAACGAAGTTCTGCGCGATCGTACCCTTGCGGATGCAACGCTTCAGCGTCTCTTCACTAGGCTCATTGCCCTCGAGATACGCTTCCATCGCATCATCTTCGATTTCAACAGCGGCCTCAACCAGCGCAGTGCGGTATTCTGCAGCCTGATCTTTCAGGGAATCGCGAATATCGACATATTCGAATTCAGCACCGAGATTCTCATCTTTCCAGACAATTTCTTTCATCCTGATGAGATCGACGAGACCTTCATACTCAGCCTCCGCACCGATAGGAAGCTGAAGCACCAGCGGCGTCGCACCAAGTCGGTCAACAATCATCTCAACGCAGCGGAAGAAGTCCGCACCCATACGGTCCATCTTGTTGATGAAACACATACGAGGAACCGCATAACGGTCAGCCTGGCGCCAAACTGTTTCAGACTGCGGCTCAACACCAGCAACAGAGTCAAACACAGCAACCGCACCATCAAGCACACGAAGCGAACGCTCGACTTCAATTGTGAAGTCCACGTGACCCGGCGTATCAATAATATTGATGCGCTTGTCGTTCCAGAAACAGGTCGTCGCAGCGGACGTGATCGTAATGCCGCGCTCTTGCTCCTGCTCCATCCAGTCCATCGTCGCAGCGCCATCATGCACTTCGCCGATTTTGTGGCTTTTGCCTGTGTAGTAGAGGATCCGTTCCGTCGTCGTGGTCTTACCCGCATCAATATGGGCCATAATGCCGATATTGCGGTAGTCCTCGAGTTTTGTCTGGCGTGCCATGATCTTAAACCTCTAAAGCGCCTGTCCGCTTACCAGCGATAATGTGAGAAGGCGCGGTTCGCTTCTGCCATGCGATGCGTGTCTTCACGCTTCTTCACTGCAGAGCCGCGATTATTTGATGCATCGAGGATTTCCGCCGACAGGCGATCAACCATCGTGTTTTCGTTCCGACCCCGAGCAGCAGTAATCAACCACCGAATGGCGAGCGCACGACGGCGATCAGGACGAACCTCAACAGGCACCTGGTAGGTTGCACCACCAACACGGCGAGAGCGAACCTCAAGAGCAGGCATCACGTTTTCAAGCGCTTCGTGGAAAGTACGGAGCGGATCAGCATTGCCCTTCTCTTCCATCTTATCGAAGGCGCCATAAACAATGCGCTCAGCGGTCGACTTTTTGCCGTCCTTCATGAGGCTGTTCATGAATTTCGTCAGAACCAGATCGCCAAATTTGGCGTCAGGAATGACTTCTCGTTTCTCGGCGCGGTGACGTCGCGACATCTATCGTATTCCTTACTTAGGACGCTTGGCGCCGTATTTCGAACGGCGCTGCTTGCGATCTTTCACACCCTGCGTATCGAGCACACCACGGATGATGTGATACCGAACGCCGGGCAAATCCTTCACGCGCCCGCCGCGGATCATTACCACGGAGTGCTCTTGAAGGTTGTGACCTTCACCAGGGATATAGCTGGTTACTTCAAAACCATTGGTCAGACGAACACGGGCAACCTTACGAAGAGCCGAGTTCGGCTTCTTTGGTGTCGTCGTATAAACACGAGTACAGACGCCGCGCTTTTGAGGACAAGCCTCCATCGCTGGCACCTTATTCCGCTTCACCGGCACTTTGCGCGGTTTGCGGATCAATTGCTGGATCGTTGGCATATTTGCTCGGCCGTTCGCTCTAGTTAATCCAAACACAAAACCGCGCGCCACCGGGGAAAGCCCCTTAAGGTTGCACACGGCTGTTAGACACATGAGGCACTCACTTAATGCCAGCGTCTAAACTTGCAGAGGACCCTGAGTAAACCCAGGGTCGTGCCCCAGTCCTTATCGTCGATTTCGGGCGTCAGCGTTTAGGTTTGATCAGTTTCCAGTAACCGGTAACTGCCTACTGCCTGGCGCGAAAGTTGGCGGAACCTACCGTCGCCCCCCGGGGGCGTCAACCCCGAGTATTAAGAAAATGGAAGATTTTGTGCGGTTTTTCACCTCCGCGAGCCCTGCACTCGGATTCACTGAGCAAAGAGCCGCTATAACAGCAAAATTTGGGTCCAAAACCTGACTAAATCGGGCTCATTTTGCCTGAACATCAGGGCTTTTGGCGACTCGAGTCACTCCTGAGCTACACCACCCGCGCCCAGGATTCGCTCGTCGGGATATCGGCGTTCTACGACGCCACCCTCATCGACCACAATCCAACCCAACAATGACGTCGGAAAGCCTCACAAAGGGGTACACCAGCGACATCAGAGGTCACGCTGAGCTCTGCCTCGCTGACCGCGAGACTCAAGTCCACCAGAACATCCGTGACCTGGTGCCCGTCATCCACCAGCCCCTGCCCCTCCAGAACCTTCATCTCGTCGGTTTGAACCGCGAACAAGCCCCTCCAGGCCAGCTACGAGGTCGATGGGACAACCATGGGAGATCGCCAGCTCACAAGGCTCCACACCAGCAACGAGCCGACCACCAGACATAAACGAGCACCACTAAAAGCAAAAAAAAGCCGCCACGTCGAAACGCAGCGGCTTTTCTATTCATGCAAGGGCCTCACGCCCTACCCCGGTTAAACGCCCTCAGCTGGTGCTTCAGGGGTTGGTTCAACCGCAATCACCTCTTCCGGTGCCATCTCAATTGGCGCTTCATCGGGTGCTGCAATGACACCCGTTTCGATCTGCTCTTGCAGGATCTTTTCATCACGCTCTTGAGCTTCACCACGAAGCAGTTCGACCACCCGACCTGTACCGGCAGGGATCAGACGACCCACAATGATGTTTTCCTTCAGACCATGAAGTTCATCCACCTTACCGTTCACCGCAGCGTCCGTAAGCACGCGTGTGGTTTCCTGGAAAGAAGCAGCTGAGAAGAACGAACGTGTCTGCAGCGAAGCTTTGGTAATACCGAGAAGAACCGGAGTACCTGTTCCCTCTTCTTTGCCTTCCGCCCGCAGTCGATCATTGACCTCATCAAGTTCAATCCGGTCGATCTGCTCACCTGAGAGATATGGAGCATCTCCTGGGTTCGTAATCTCAACCTTCTGCAACATCTGGCGAACAATCACTTCGATGTGCTTGTCATTAATGCCCACGCCTTGCAGACGGTAGACATCTTGAACTTCATTCACGAGATAGGTCGCAAGTTCTTCAACGCCTGAGATAGCAAGAATGTCATGCGGTGCTGGATGACCATCAAGAAGATATTCGCCCTTCTCAATGATATCGCCTTCCTGAACCGTAATGTGCTTGCCCTTAGGAATGAGGTATTCCCAAGGATCTCCGCCGTCTTCAGGATGAACCATGATCCGGCGCTTATTCTTATAGTCCCGACCAAACTCAACCTTACCTGTGCCTTCGGAGATAACCGCATTGTCCTTCGGACGACGCGCTTCAAAGAGCTCCGCAACACGTGGCAGACCGCCTGTAATGTCACGTGTCTTAGCGCCTTCAGTTGGAATACGTGCAAGCACGTCACCAGCGTGAACGTCCGCGCCTGATTCAACAGACAAGATAGCATCCACTGACAGCAAGAACCGAGCGTCGTTACCGTTAGAAAGCTTCAGCACTTCGCCGTCGCTTCCCTTAACCACCACAGCCGGACGAAGCTCAGCGGCTTTCGGACTTGTCCGCCAGTCAATGACAACGCGCTGAGAAATACCCGTAGCTTCGTCAGTAACTTCGCGGATGGACATGCCTTCGACCAAATCTTCGAATGCAGCCGTACCATTTACTTCCGTCGCGATCGGTACTGTGTACGGATCCCACTCAGCGATACGCTGGCCCCGCTCCACCTTGTCACCATCATCAACCCGCAGACGCGAACCATAGGTGAGTTTGTTGGAGGACCGTTCATTGCCATGCTCGTCCAGAATTTGGATCTGCACGTTCCGACCCATCACGATCAAGGCTCCCGAGGAGTCTTTCACGATGTTCCGGTTTGCAATCCGCACCGTCCCAGCATGGTTGGATTCCAGGAAGGATGTATCGACAACCTGTGCCGTTCCGCCAATATGGAATGTCCGCATGGTGAGCTGTGTTCCAGGTTCCCCGATCGACTGGGCTGCAATCACACCGACCGCCTCACCCATATTGACCGGTGTACCGCGCGCAAGGTCGCGACCGTAACACGTCGCACAGATGCCGTTCCGGGTTTCACAAGTCAGACCTGAGCGAATGCGAAGCTGTTCGATATTGGCTTCTTCCAGAACGTCCACGTCAGCTTCGTCCAACAGGTGACCTGCCTTGAACAGAACTTCGCCAGTTGCTGGATGAATGATGTCATCAACCGGTGTCCGACCAAGAACACGCTGACCAAGAGAGACCGTCACCTCACCAGACTCGATGACAGCACCAAGTGTAATGCCGTCTTTCGTCCCACAATCTTCTTCGATGACGATGCAATCCTGCGCCACATCAACAAGACGACGTGTGAGGTAACCAGAGTTCGCCGTCTTAAGCGCTGTATCGGCAAGCCCTTTACGCGCACCGTGAGTTGAGTTGAAGTACTCAAGAACGGTGAGACCCTCTTTAAAGTTCGAGATAATCGGTGTTTCGATAATCTCGCCCGAAGGCTTAGCCATTAGGCCACGCATCGCAGCAAGCTGGCGCATCTGTGTGGGCGAACCACGCGCACCAGAGTGCGACATCATGTAAATCGAGTTGATCGGCTCTTCTCGGTTGGTCTCCGCATTCACCTGAACAGACGAAATTCTGTCCATCATCGTGTCGGCAACTTTGTCCGTACACTTCGCCCAGGCATCAACAACCTTATTGTATTTCTCACCCTGAGTGATCAGACCGTCAATGTACTGCTGCTCATATTCCTTCGCGAGAGTACGGGTCTCGTCAACAAGACCTTCTTTCTCAGCCGGAATGATCATGTCGTCTTTGCCAAAGGAGATACCCGCGCGGCACGCCTGTTTGAACCCAAGGCCCATGACTTGGTCGCAGAAGATCACAGTCTCCTTCTGGCCGCAGTGGCGATAAACCACGTCGATCGTGTTCGAAATTTCGCGCTTCGTAAGCAGACGATTGATCTGACTAAACGGCACCTTGTGGTTCTTCGGCAGAACCTCAGCGATCATCATACGGCCAGGCGTCGAGTCGACGATTTGAGTAACAAGGTTCCCTTCTTCGTCTTTCGTCGTCCAGCGAGCTTTGATTTTCGCGTGCAGGGTCACGAGGTTATTGTCGAGAGCATGTTCGATCTCAGCAATGTCTGAGAACACCATTCCTTCGCCCGGCTCATTGTCCTTCATCTGCGAGATGTAATAGAGACCAAGCACAATATCCTGTGACGGCACAATGATTGGCGCCCCATTGGCGGGATGCAAAATGTTATTCGTCGACATCATGAGGACGCGCGCTTCAAGCTGGGCTTCCAGCGAGAGCGGCACGTGAACCGCCATTTGGTCGCCGTCAAAGTCAGCATTAAACGCAGTACAAACCAATGGGTGAAGCTGAATAGCTTTACCTTCGATCAAAACCGGTTCAAACGCCTGGATGCCCAAGCGGTGAAGCGTTGGCGCTCTGTTAAGAAGCACGGGATGTTCCCGAATGACTTCCTCAAGAATATCCCAAACCTCAGGGCGCTCCTTCTCAACAAGCTTCTTGGCCTGCTTGACGGTCGCACTTAGCCCCTTTGCCTCCAGCCGCGAATAGATGAACGGCTTGAAGAGCTCGAGTGCCATCTTCTTCGGCAAGCCACATTGGTGCAGCTTAAGCTCAGGACCAACCACGATCACGGAGCGACCGGAATAGTCAACGCGCTTACCGAGCAGGTTCTGACGGAACCGGCCCTGCTTACCTTTGAGCATATCCGCAAGAGACTTCAGAGGACGCTTGTTGGCACCCGTGATAACGCGACCGCGACGACCATTGTCGAAGAGCGCATCAACAGATTCCTGCAACATCCTCTTCTCGTTCCGGATGATGATGTCCGGCGCACGAAGCTCCATGAGGCGCTTCAAGCGGTTGTTACGGTTGATCACCCGACGATAAAGATCGTTCAGGTCAGATGTCGCAAAGCGACCTCCATCGAGCGGCACAAGTGGGCGCAGCTCAGGTGGAATAACAGGCACGACCTTCAGGATCATCCATTCCGGACGGTTCCCGGAATGAATAAACGCCTCGATGACTTTCAGACGCTTGGCAAGCTTCTTAGGCTTGAGCTCCGTCGTCGCTTCTGCAATCTCAACGCGAAGATCTGCAGCGATCTTTTCGAGGTCGAGCGTTTCCATCATGTCGCGAATAGCTTCAGCGCCAATACCGGCGGTAAAGCTGTCAGGACCATACTCGTCCTGCGCGTCGATGAACTCTTCTTCCGAGAGAAGCTGACGCTCCTTCAGAGGCGTCAGGCCAGGCTCAACAACGATATAGTTCTCAAAATAGAGAACCCGCTCAAGATCCTTGAGCGTCATATCCATCAAGAGACCGATACGGGACGGCAACGATTTGAGGAACCAAATGTGAGCAACCGGTGCGGCAAGCTCAATATGGCCCATCCGTTCCCGGCGAACCTTTGTCAGCGTAACTTCGACACCACATTTTTCGCAAATGATGCCCTTATATTTCATCCGCTTATATTTGCCGCAGAGACACTCATAGTCTTTGATCGGCCCGAAAATCCGTGCGCAGAAAAGACCATCCTTCTCGGGCTTAAACGTCCGATAGTTGATCGTCTCAGGCTTTTTAATCTCACCATAGGACCAGGAAAGAATCCGCTCTGGGCTCGCGAGCGAAATCTGGATCTGGTCAAATGTTTGAGCAGGCGCAGTTGGATTGAAAAGGTTCATGACCTCTTGGTTCATGGACTTCTCCTAAGTTCGGGCCCGGGTCGGTCAAAAAGAGACCTCTAGGGTAGTTGGAAACACCGGCAGGGCCCGCCAGCATCGCCCCCAATTCAAATTCACATCCGCTCCCCGCAGGGAGCAATCGACGGGCACCCGCAAGCGCCCGCCTTAACTTTAGCTCGCCGGCCGATCGATCAGTTCGACATTGAGGCCGAGAGAACGCATCTCTTTCACGAGAACGTTGAAGCTTTCAGGGATACCCGCTTCGAACGTGTCGTCGCCACGAACAATCGCTTCATAGACCTTGGTACGACCAGCAACGTCATCCGACTTCACTGTCAGCATTTCCTGCAACGTGTAAGCGGCGCCGTAGGCTTCAAGTGCCCACACTTCCATCTCACCAAAGCGCTGACCGCCAAACTGCGCCTTACCACCAAGTGGCTGCTGCGTGACAAGGCTGTACGGACCAATGGACCGCGCGTGGATCTTGTCATCAACAAGGTGATGCAGTTTCAGCATGTAGATGTAACCCACAGTCACATCCCGGTCGAAGGTCTCCCCCGTCCGGCCATCATAAAGCGTGACCTGCCCGGAATGACCAAGACCTGCATTTTCAAGCTGGGTCACAATGTCGGGCTCATGGGCACCATCAAAGACAGGGGTCGCGAACGGCACACCGTTACGAAGGTTCCCAGCCATTTCCAATAGCGCAGGCTCATCGAGCGATGCATACGTCTCATCACCCTCATAGACCTTGTCCAGGGTCTCCCGAAGCGCAGCCGTGCTGTTCTCACGCTGATAAATCTCCAGCGCTTCCGTCACTTTCCGACCAATGCCGTGCGACGCCCAACCCAGATGGGTTTCAAGGATCTGCCCAACATTCATTCGACTCGGCACCCCAAGAGGATTGAGCACCACATCAACAGGTGTTCCATCTTCCAGGTGAGGCATGTCTTCCATCGGCACGATACGAGAGATCACACCCTTATTACCGTGACGACCAGCCATCTTGTCACCAGGCTGAAGCTTGCGCTTCACAGCAACGAAGACTTTGACCATCTTCATAACGCCAGGTGGCAGCTCGTCGCCGCGCTGCAGCTTGTCGACTTTGTCCTCGAAGCGTGCTTCAAGACGCGCTTTCGAATGATCGTACTGACGTTTCAGAGCTTCAATTTCGCCCATGGCTTTTTCATTGCCGACAGCAATCTGCCACCACTGACCATTAGAGAGCTCATCCAGATCAGACTTGCTGACCTTAGAACCCGCAGCCAAAGCCGCTGGTCCTGATACAGCTTCTTTGCCGATCAAGATTTCCTGAAGGCGGCCGTAAACGTTCCGTTCAAGGATTGCGAGTTCGTCATCACGGTCCTTTGCAAGACGTTCGATTTCGTCGCGCTCGATTGACATCGCACGCTCGTCTTTGTCGACACCGTGCCGATTGAAGACACGAACCTCAACAACGGTCCCAACCACACCAGGTGGCAAACGCAAGGACGTATCGCGAACGTCGGACGCTTTCTCACCAAAAATGGCGCGCAGAAGTTTTTCTTCCGGCGTCATAGGGCTCTCACCCTTTGGCGTAATCTTGCCAACAAGAATGTCGGACGGACCAACTTCGGCACCGATATAAACGATACCCGCCTCATCAAGATTACGGAGCGCTTCCTCACCTACGTTTGGAATGTCACGCGTGATCTCCTCAGGGCCAAGCTTCGTATCGCGCGCCATCACTTCGAATTCTTCGAGATGGATAGACGTAAACACGTCATCCCGCACGATGCGTTCTGAGATCAGGATCGAGTCCTCAAAGTTGTAACCATTCCACGGCATGAACGCGACGAGCACGTTCCGACCAAGAGCCAACTCGCCAAGATCTGTTGAGGGGCCATCAGCAATGATGTCGCCACCATTGATTTGGTCACCAACACGCACCAGCGGACGCTGGTTGATGCAAGTGTTCTGGTTCGAACGCTGGAACTTGCGAAGGTTGTAGATGTCGACGCCAGGCTTGCCTGGGTCAGTCTCTTCCGTCGCCCGGATCACAATACGTGTTGCGTCGACCTGGTCGACAACACCTGTCCGACGGGCTGCAATTGCAGCGCCACTATCGCGCGCAACAATCTCTTCCATGCCCGTGCCAACGAACGGGGCTTCGGCCTTCACCAAAGGTACCGCCTGACGCTGCATGTTCGAACCCATAAGAGCACGGTTCGCGTCATCGTTTTCAAGGAATGGAATAAGCGCAGCAGCAACCGACACGATCTGCTTGGGCGACACATCAATCAGGTCAACCTGTTCTGGCGGCACCATCTCAAAGTCACCATCGATACGACAGTTCAGAAGGTCATCTTGCAGTTTGCCATCGGAACCGATCGGCACATTCGCTTGCGCAACCCGGAACCGGGCTTCCTCCATGGCTGACAGGTAAACTGTATCGTCGGTCACCTTGCCGTCGATTACACGACGGTATGGGCTTTCGATAAAGCCATACTTATTCACCCGCGCAAAGGTTGCCAGGGAATTGATCAGACCAATATTTGGTCCTTCCGGTGTCTCAATAGGACAGATACGACCATAGTGGGTCGGATGCACGTCACGCACTTCAAAGCCCGCGCGTTCGCGTGTGAGACCACCTGGCCCAAGCGCAGAAAGGCGGCGCTTGTGAGTGATTTCAGAAAGCGGGTTGGTTTGGTCCATGAATTGTGACAGCTGGGACGACCCGAAGAACTCACGAACCGCTGCAGCAACCGGTTTCGCATTGATCAGATCGTGCGGCATGACCGTGTCGATATCGACAGAGCTCATCCGCTCTTTGATCGCACGTTCCATACGAAGCAGACCGATGCGATACTGGTTTTCCATCAACTCGCCGACTGAGCGCACACGCCGGTTGCCGAGATTGTCAATGTCATCAATTTCACCACGACCATCACGCAGACCAACGATGGTCCGGATCACTTCGATAATGTCTTCCTTGCGCAGCACGCGAACCGTGTCTTCCGCATCAAGGTCAAGACGCATGTTCATCTTCACGCGACCGACAGCGGAGAGGTCATAACGCTCAGGATCAAAGAACAAGCTGTGGAAGAGTGCATCAGCCGTATCAAGGGTTGGCGGCTCACCAGGGCGCATGACACGATAGATGTCGTAGAGCGCCTGCTCACGATTGGTCGCCTTATCGACGGCCAATGTATTGCGGATGAACGCACCGGTATTCACATGGTCGATATCGAGGGTTGTAAGCTCGCTAAGACCAGCATCAATCAGAGTTTCAAGAAGCTCTTCGGTGATTTCTTCGCCCGCTTCTGCAAAGATTTCGCCCGTTTCCAGATTAACAAGCTCTTCGGCCATGTAGCGACCAACGACTTCTGCATCTTGGACGAGAAGTTCCTTCAGGCCGTCTTCTGCGAGTTTGCGAGAAAGCCGCGGAGTCAGTTTCCGGCCCGCTTCAACGACGATTTCGCCGCCCTTCGCGTTAACCAGGTCATGCTCCGGCTTGAAGCCACGATAACGCTCAGGATCAAACGGAAGCTTCCAGCCATCCTTGATCTTCGTGTATTTCACGTGACCATAGAACGTGTTGAGGATGTCCTCAGAATCCAGTCCCAGCGCATAAAGCAGCGTGGTAACCGGCAGCTTCCGGCGACGGTCAATACGGACATGAACAATGTCTTTCGCATCGAACTCAAAGTCGAGCCAGGAACCGCGATAGGGGATCACACGCGCGGCAAATAGAAGCTTACCTGATGAGTGTGTCTTACCCTTATCATGATCAAAGAAAACGCCAGGACTACGGTGCATCTGTGAAACGATCACGCGCTCCGTACCGTTCACGACAAACGTACCGTTGGTCGTCATGAAAGGCATGTCGCCCATATAGACGTCTTGTTCCTTGATGTCCTTGACGGACTTGGCGCCTGTGTCCTCATCCACCTCAAACACAATCAACCGCAACGTGACTTTGAGCGGCGCTGCGAACGTCATATCGCGCTGCTGGCACTCTTCCACGTCATATTTTGGGTTCTCAAATTCGTAATCAACGAACTCAAGCATAGCGGTTTCAGAGAAATCGCTAATCGGGAACACCGACCCGAATACAGATTGCAGACCTTGATCAAGGCGAGCGCCATCGGCCTGCCGATCCACCTGCAAAAACTGGTCATAAGAATACTTTTGAACCTCGATCAGGTTTGGCATTTCCGCCACCTGTGGGATCCGCCCAAATGACTTACGAACCCGCTTCCGACCAGTAAATGACTGCGTCATTTTTGTTCCTCGAAATCTTCCTCAGACAAAATTCCGGATCAGTGAGTTACCTCACCACACCCTTCCGGCAGGGCAATTGGGAGCGACTGTAAAGCCGCTCCCAAGCAGTACTATTTGAGCTCGACGGATGCGCCAGCATCTTCAAGCTTCTTCTTAAGCTCATCAGCTTCAGCCTTAGGAACGTCGCCTTTGACTTCCTTAGGGGCGCCTTCAACGAGGTCTTTTGCTTCTTTCAAGCCAAGACCAGTGATTGCACGAACTTCTTTGATGACGTTGATTTTCTTGTCACCAGCAGCTGTGAGAACAACCGAGAACTCGGTCTGTGCTTCAGCAGGTGCACCAGCGTCGCCGCCAGCAGCAGCCGCAACAGCAACAGGTGCTGCAGCGGAGACGCCCCACTTCTCTTCAAGAAGCTTGGACAATTCTGCCGCTTCAAGAACGGTCAGGTTTGACAGGTCGTCGGCAATTTTTTCTAGATCAGCCATTTTTACATTTCTCTCTAATCAGTCAGTTCAAACTTGGGTTGCGAGGACCGGCCTATGCCGCTTCTTCGCCCTGTGCAGCTTTTGCTCCCATAACGCGGGCCAGCTGACCGGCAGGTGCTTGCAGCACTCCGGCAATACGTGTTGCAGGCGTAGAAATCATGCCCACCAGCTTTGCGCGTAGCTCGTCCAGCGACGGTAGTTCGGCCAAAGCCTTCACACCGTTCTGATCAAGCAGGGTTTCGCCCATCGCACCGCCGAGGATTACGAATTGTTCGTTCTCCTTAGCGAAAGCTGCAGCAATTCTTGGTGCTGCAACCGGATCATCCGAATAGGCGATCGCCGTTGGTCCCGTGAAATGATCGGCAATGCCGGCCACAACGGTTCCGTCCAGAGCGAGTCTAGCGAGCCGGTTCTTTGTAACTTTGACGTTGCCGCCTGCTTCCGCCATCCGGGAACGCAGAACTGTCATCTGCGCGACCGTCAGACCGGAATAGTGGGCAACGACAACCACGCCAGCGTCCGTAAAGACGCCGTTGAGGTGTGTCACAAGATCCTCTTTTTCGGCTCTATTCACTTACTCTCTCCAAAGCATCCAAATCCCCGGATGCGTTCGGGGGTGAAACAGCAGCTAACGCTCCCATTCCACCGTTGGCAGATGCCGCTCGTGCGAGCCCCAAGATGGCGCGCCACACGACCAGCGCTCTCTTGCCTGTCCCGGGTTTGAACCGACCGTGTTCCCGGACCAAAGTCCGACACCACAAATCTGCTCACTCCCCCGTCTATTGCAGGCAGGTCAACTGACCCATTAAGCCAAACATCAAACAAATGCCTGGCACCCACCGTCTCGGACAGGATGAAGACGTGACCCACGCCTTCCCGTCTCCGGAAAACCGTCTGTCCCGTCTTCGCCCAACCCACCAAACATGTGAGCTGGGAATTCTCTTTTGCCGCTCAAACCCAACCGGGTTCAGGCGTCTTGAACACTCGAAAGATCGATCTTCACGCCCGGCCCCATAGTGGAGCTGAGTGCGACCTTCTTAAGAAATGTTCCCTTTGCACCAGTTGGCTTCGCCTTCTGGATCGCGTTGAGCAGCGCACGCACATTGCCTGCAATCTGATCTTCGCTAAAACTTGCCTTGCCGATACCAGCATGAACGATGCCGGCTTTTTCGACGCGGAACTCAACAGCGCCACCCTTGGCAGACTTCACAGCAGCAGCCACATCAGGTGTCACCGTTCCAACCTTAGGATTTGGCATCATACCACGGGGGCCAAGCACCTTACCTAGACGCCCAACAAGCGGCATCATGTCTGGCGTTGCAATGCACCGATCAAAATTGATCTTGCCGGCCTGCACTTCAGCGGCAAGCTCATCATCACCCACGATGTCGGCGCCAGCAGCACGCGCTTCGTCTGCCTTGTCGCCCTTGGCGAACACAGCAACACGCACCGTACGTCCAGAACCGTTTGGCAGCTCAACAACACCACGGACCATCTGGTCTGCGTGGCGAGGGTCAACACCCAGGTTGATCGCGAGCTCAATCGTTTCATCGAACTTCGCTTTCGCGCGTTCTTTGACCATTTTCACTGCATCATCAAGTGTGTAGAGCGTTTTCGCATCAACACCTTCGCGTGCGGAAGTCGTTCTTTTTCCTACTTTTGCCATCGTCTTACCCTGCCACCTCTAGACCCATCGAACGGGCAGAACCCATGATGATCTTTGTTGCTTGCTCAAGATCGTTGGCATTGAGATCAACCATCTTCTTTTCAGCAATTTCGCGGCACTGCGCGACTGTTACCGTTCCAGCGACGTCACGACCAGGAGCTGTGCCGCCCTTTTTGAGCTTGGCAGCCTGCTTCAGATAGTAAGAAGCAGGAGGTGTCTTCGTCTCAAACGTGAACGACTTATCGGAAAAAATCGTAATGATCGTCGGGATTGGCATCCCGTTTTCCATTTTCTGTGTCTTCGCATTAAAGGCTTTACAGAATTCCATGATGTTCAGCCCGCGCTGACCCAACGCCGGGCCGATCGGAGGTGATGGGTTTGCCGCACCTGCTGGCACCTGAAGCTTCAGATAGCCGGTAATTTTTTTAGCCATTTCTCTATCCCCTTCCGATTGGGCTCGCCCAGCTCGGAAACTTTAAAGGGTTAGTGGTACGATGCCCCAAAAGCCATCTCCCACACACAATCACGAACACCCGACACGCCCTAAAGCTTGTCGACCTGCCCGTACTCAAGTTCGACCGGGGTTGCCCGACCGAAAATCGACACAGCCACCTTGAGCCGTGTCCGCTCTTCATCGACTTCCTCGACGATGCCGTTAAACGAGGCAAACGGGCCATCAGCCACGCGAACCTGTTCACCGATTTCATAAGTGATGCTCGGTTTCGGCCGTTCGACCCCTTCCTGCACCTGATGCAGGATCACATCAACTTCCTTTTGACTGATCGGCTGCGGCTTATTATCCGCGCCAAGAAACCCAGTCACTTTCGGCGTCTCTTTGATAAGGTGATAGGCCTCATCCGTCAGCGCCATCTTCACCAGCACGTAGCCAGGGAAGAATTTGCGCTCTGCGTTGATCTTGCGACCACGACGGAGCTCAACAACTTCTTCCGTCGGCACGAGGATTTCCTCGAAAACGTCAGAAAGGCCCGCACTATTCGCACGTTCCTGGATTTGCTCAGCGACCTTCTTCTCGAAGTTCGAGTAAGCCTGAACGATGTACCACCGCGCCTTCATGACATCGTACCTTTAACCGCCAAGTCCGAGGACGTACGAAACGCCAAAGCTCAGAACCTGATCTGCTACAAAGAAGAACACAGCCGCTACAACGACCATAATGAAGACCATGACCGTGGTCACAATCGTTTCGCGCCGCGTCGGCCACGTCACCTTGGACGCTTCTGACCTGACTTCCTGCAAGAACTGAACCGGATTGGTTTTCGCCATAGTTCCTCTTCGCGAGTTAGACCGAACACCCGGCCCCTCAAGTTAATTCCTGCCCATCTTAATCGATGGCAGGAGTGGAGGGACTCGAACCCCCAACCCCCGGTTTTGGAGACCGGTGCTCTACCAGTTGAGCTACACTCCTAAACCGAATGCCCCAGCGATCAAAGGGGCAAACAACTGGGCGGCTCTCAAATGAAACCCGCCCAGCAAAACGCTTTACTCGATGATTGAGGAGACGACGCCTGATCCAACGGTCCGTCCACCTTCACGGATAGCGAAGCGAAGCTTCTCTTCCATGGCGATCGGAGCAATCAGCTCAACCTCAATAGCAACATTATCTCCCGGCATCACCATTTCCGTGCCTGCTGGAAGG
>Ga0189291_100387_pt1 | contig 16599 bp, 11 predicted proteins | sample UW1redminimetaG_FD_130331 | JGI IMG/M metagenome (GOLD analysis project Ga0189291, IMG submission 130331) | Marine microbial communities from the Costa Rica Dome - UW179B-red mini metaG | ecosystem: Environmental > Aquatic > Marine > Oceanic > Photic zone | place: Costa Rica: the Eastern Pacific... | reverse complement strand
TTCTCTCCGACATCTTGGGTGACGAAGATCACCTCGGCGACATGGACTTCAAGGTCGCCGGCACCGCCGACGGCATCACCGCGCTGCAGATGGACATCAAGATCCAGGGCATCACCGAGGAAATCATGCAGATCGCGCTTGGCCAGGCCAAGGACGGTCGTCTGCACATCCTCGGCGAAATGGGCAACGCGCTCACCGAAAGCCGTGGCCAGCTCGGCGAATTCGCACCGCGCATCGAAGTCATGAACATCCCGGTCGACAAGATCCGTGACGTCATCGGTACCGGCGGCAAGATCATCCGCGAGATCGTCGAGAAGACCGGCGCCAAGATCAACATCGACGACGACGGCACCATCAAGATCGCCTCGTCCTCGGGCAAGGAAATCGAGGCCGCCAAGAAGTGGATCCACTCGATCGTCGCCGAGCCTGAAGTCGGCGTGATCTACGAAGGAACCGTCGTCAAGGTCGCCGATTTCGGCGCCTTCGTGAACTTCTTCGGTCCCAAGGACGGCCTGGTCCACATCTCGCAGCTCGCCGCCGAACGCGTCGCCAAGACCGCAGACGTGGTCAAGGAAGGCCAGAAGGTCTGGGTCAAGCTCCTGGGCTTCGACGAACGCGGCAAGGTCCGCCTGTCGATGAAGGTCGTCGACCAGGAAACCGGCAAGGAACTCACCGGCGACGAATAAGTCCCGGCATGATGCCCTGAGGGCGGATAACCGCCTGACCGGCACAGAATGAATAAGCCCCCGGATCGTGATGGTCCGGGGGCTTTTTTGTTGGGCTGGGGGATGCGCTCCCGCTCAGGCTTTCGCGGTCTGACTCTCGGTCACGTGATCTTTGACGCATTCGTGGATCAGCTTTCGAAGCCAGTCATGCATCGCCGATTTGTGGGTGCGGGTTGTCCAGACCAGGTAGACCTCGAAGGGTGCCGGGCAGGGGGATTCGACAATCCTGACGGCGCTGGCATAGGTCTCGGCAATGCGGCTCGGCACGGTGGCGATCAGGTCGGTGCCGGCAATAACCTTTTCCAGTCCGGCCGGGCTTGGGACCTCCAGTACCGTGTTGAGCTTCTTGCCGAGACTGTCGAGCTGAACGAGATAGCGCGAGCGCCAGCTGCCGCCATAGGTCACGGTGGCGTGCGGCTCCGTCACGTAGTCCTCGAGCGCAAGCACCCGGTCGCGAAGCGGGTTGGCCTGGTCCATGACGCAGACATAGCGCTCCTCGATGAGCGGCCGCGCGTAGAATTCGTGCCCGTCGGGATGCAGCGGTCCCATCAGCAGGTCGGCGTCCGAGCGCCTGAGCAGATCCGGCCCCTGCGTTGTTGCGTTGAGCGCGGTGACCCGAATACCCGGCGCCCGTTCGCGCAGCGCCTTGACCACACCGGGCAGGATGATCTGCCGTTCGTAGTAATTGCAGGCGATCGTCACGTTCAGCTTGGCCTCGAACGGATCGAACGACGCCGGTGCGGCCAGCGTCTCGATTTCGTCGAGCATCCGCATCACCGAAGCCACGATGATGCCGCAACGCTCGGTCGGGACCACCTTGCCGCCCTGGCGGAAGAACAGCGGATCGCTGAAGGCGCGGCGCAGCTTCTCGATGGTGTAGCTGACGGCCGACTGGTTGATTCCGAGCACTGCCGCCGTTTCCGTGAAGGAGCGGTTTTCATAGAGCAGGCGAAGGGTGCGCAGTGCGGCGAAATCCATCGCAAGCAGTGTTGGTTGCTTCATGCCGGTCTCCTTCCCGTAGCCGACCGAATGGATACGATATCGAAATCTTTGATTTGCTCAATCAAAATCATCTAATTGTTCGATGTTGATGGCGACGATAAGGTTTTTCTCGATGAAGATGGGCGGACCGCAGGGTTGCCCGGGAGGACCAGAGACCGATGAGCTTGGCGCCGACGGACGACCAGATCACAATCGATCAGCTGACGCGGGATCCGTATCCGATCTATCGCAGGCTACGCGCCGAAGCGCCGGTATGCCGCGTCAAATCGGTCGGCCGTACGCTGCTGACCAAGGCCGCTGATACCCGCACCGTCAAGGACAATCCCGCACTGTTCAGTTCCGATGACCCGAACACGCCGATGAAACGGGCGTTTCAGGCCCACACACTGATGCGCAAGGACGGTGCCGAACACATGCGCGAGCGCATGGCCATGGCACCGGCCCTGTCGCCGGTCAATCTCAAGACCGTGTGGGGTCCGGCCTATGAAAGGCTTGCCGGTGAATATCTCGACCGGCTTCCCCGGAACGAGGTCGTTGATCTGTTCCCGACGCTTGCCGGGCCGCTGGCCGCCCGAATCCTGGCACTTATACTGGGTATTCCCGACGCGACCGACGAACAGATGCAGTACTGGTCGCAGGCGCTCATCGATGGGGCCGGCAATTTCGGCTATGCCGATGAACCCTTTGCCCGTGTCGACGCCTGCCATGAGGCGATGAACTCGATGATCGAGAGTCGTGTTCCGGTTCTCAAGGCCGAACCCGACCAGTCGGCCCTCTCCGTCATGGTCAATGCCGAAGACCCCATCCCCTTCAGTCAGGTTCTCGCCAATCTGAAAATCGCCATCGGCGGCGGCATCAATGAGCCGCGTGACTCGCTGCTCACCGTTATCTACGGACTGCTTACCAATCCCGGACAACTCGAGGAAATCCGGCAATCCGGCAATTGGGGGGCGGCCTTTGAAGAGGCGCTGCGCTGGGTCGCACCGATCCAGGCGAGTTCGCGGCGGGCCACCGAGGACACGCAGATCCGCGGCATCGACATCCCCAAGGGCGATGTCGTGATGACCATCCAGGCCTCGGCCAACCACGATGAGGAGCTGTTCGAAGACGGCCACCTTTTCAACGCGCTGCGCGCCAGGACGTCTCACCAGAGCTTCGGCAGCGGACCGCATCACTGCATGGGCACGCATCTGGCGCGCCTGACGATCGGCAAGATCATGCTCCCCATGCTCTTCGAGCGCTTTCCCGGCATGCAGCTGGTCGAGCCCGAGAAGGTGGTCTGGTGGGGGTTTGGCTTCCGCGGGCCGCTTAATCTGCCGGTGCGGCTGAACTGACGTGCCTCTTCTAGCCCTGACTGATCCAAAGGAAACCGGCGATGCCAAAAATCACATTTGTGTCTGCGGACGGTGATGAAATTACGGTCGACGCCGAGGGTGGCGACAGCGTCATGCAGGCCGCACTCGCCGGCAATGTCGACGGCATTGTTGCGGAATGCGGCGGCTCGATGATGTGCGCCACCTGCCACGTCTATGTCGCGGACGACTGGAGCGAGAAGGTCGGCCCCGCCTCCGACGACGAACGCGGCATGCTCGATTTCGCCGCATCCGAGGTCAAGCCGTCGAGCCGCCTGTCCTGCCAGATCGCCGTCACCAGTGATCTCGACGGCCTGACCGTGCATCTTCCCGAGAACCAGGTATGACGGATCAGCGCATCGTCATCGTCGGCGGTGGTCACGGCGGCTTCCAGATGGCCGCCAGTCTCCGCCAGGACGGGTATCCCGGCGAGATCCTGCTGGTTGGCGACGAGCCGGGCCTGCCCTATCAGCGTCCGCCGCTTTCCAAGGCCTATCTCAAGGACGGCGACGAAGCCCGGCTGCATTTCCGCCCCCGGGCATTTTTCGAGACCAATGCCATCGAGCTGATCGAGCAAACCCGGGTGACCCGCATCGATCCGGCCGCCCGGCGCATCATCACCGGCGAAGGCGCGGAGATCGGCTACGGCCATCTCGTGCTTGCCACCGGCAGCCGCAACGCCCGGCCGCCGGTCGCCAATCTCGATCTCGACAACGTGCTGAGTTTGCGCAATCTCGCCGATGCGGCGGACCTGCGCGCCCGCCTGGCCGCGGCCAACCATGTACTGGTGATCGGTGGCGGTTTCATCGGCATGGAGTTCGCCGCCGTCGCCGCCGGTTTCGGCGTCGAAGTGACCGTCATCGAGGGTGCGTCGCGGCTGATGGCGCGGGCCGTTTCCGACACGGTGTCGAGCCATGTCCTGAAAAGCCATGAAAGCCGGGGAACCAGGATCCGGCTCGGCCGCTTCGTCTCCGCACTGATTGATGACGGCAGGGGCCGCGTCGCCGGCGCGCGGTTGTCGGACGGAACCGAGATCGCCGGCGACATGGTGCTGATAGCCACCGGCGTCGTGCCCAACAGCGAACTGGCCGCCGAGGCCGGCCTTGCGGTCTCCGATGGTGTCGAGGTCGACAATCTGCTTTGCACCTCCGATCCGCACATCTCCGCGCTCGGTGATTGCTGCAATTTCCCCGATCCGCTCTCGGGCAGGCGGGTACGGCTGGAATCGGTCCAGGCCGCTACCGACCATGCCCGCACGATTTCCAAACGCCTTGCCGGCCGGCCCGTGCCCTATGCCGCCGTTCCGTGGTTCTGGAGCGACCAAGGCGAAAACAAGCTGCAGATCGCCGGTCTCGGCGCCGGCGCCGACGAACGGATCGCCCTCGAGCCTGAAAAAGGTGGTCTCGTCGTCCTGGGTTTTGCCGCCGGTCGTCTGGTCAGCGTCGAGACGGTGGATTCGGCGCCCGCCCACATGACGGCGCGCAGATTATTGGCGTCGAACCGGCCGGTGGCGCAGACAGACCTCGCCGCCGTCAATTATGATCTGGTCGGGTATGCCCGCGCCGTTTGAGCCGGCACGGGGCTTGGAGGGGCCCCGGAACGAACCGAACAGCTGGCCTCGCCAGTTGCCGTCAATTGGAAGTTTCATGTCCTGAACGAGGAGGTTCAGGTGGAAAACAAGCATCGATACAAATTCTGGGAGGAAACAACATGTTCAGACGCAGCTTCATTTACTCCGTAGTGGCCGGTGCTCTTGCGCTCGCCGCCCTGCCACCGGTCGCGGCCTCCGCACAGGAGGTCACACTCAGGCTTCATCAGTTCCTGCCGCCGGTCGCCACCGTGCCCAAGCTGATCCTCAAGCCCTGGGCCGATGGCTTGGCGGAAGCGTCCGGCGGCCGGATCAAGATCGAGCATTTCGATGGCATGTCGCTGGGTGGGAGGCCGTCCGACCTGATGGATCAGACCATCGACGGTGCTGTCGACATGACCATGACGCTGGTCGGCTACACGCCTGGCCGCTTTCCGCGCAGCGAGGTCTTCGAGCTGCCGTTCATGATGACGGATCCCGTTGCCGCGTCGCGGGCCTACTGGGCCATGGTCGACAGCGATTTCCAGCAAAATGAGTATGCCAGCGTCAAGGTCCTGGGGGCCTGGGTTCATGGCCCCGGCGTGGTCCATACTGCCGAGCCGGTGGAAAAGCTCGAGGACATGCAGGGCCGGACCGTGCGCGGCCCCACACGGGTCATCAACAGCCTGCTGGCCGAACTCGGTGCCGAGCCGGTCGGCATGCCGGTCCCGGCCATTCCCGAGGCGCTGTCGAAAGGCGTCATCAACGGCGCTGTCATCCCGTGGGAGGTCACGCCATCGCTGAAGCTCACCGAGCTGGTCAAGAACCATACCGAGTTCGGAGGTCGCGAGGCGCTCTACACCGCGGCCATCGTGCTGGTGATGAACAAGGCCAAATACGACGCCCTGCCGGATGATTTGCGCGCCATTCTCGACGCCGAATCCGGCGCCAAGCTCTCGGCCTTCGCAGCCGAGGTAATGCTGGCCGCCGACAAGCCGGGCCGTGATATCGCGGTCGCCGCCGGCAACAACATCATCCAGCTCGACGAGTCCGAAACCGCGCGCTGGAAGGAAGCCTCCAAGCCCGTCGTCGCCCGCTGGGTCACCGAAATGGACGGCCTCGGCATCGACGGCCAGGCCCTGATCGATCAGGCCTCGGCCCTGATTGCAGAAAACTCCAAGTGAGCTGAGACGCGAGGCACCCTAACGGGTGCCTCGCTGTTCCTCCGCCTGTCATAAATCAGCCCCGGAAACATTTCCCGCTCTCGCGCATTGCCCCTGCACCACCAACGCTGCAGCAAATGCCATGGTCCTCACGCTTGCCATCACCAGAATCGAGGACATCGCCCAGGCGCTGAAACAGCTTGGCGCCGACCCCGACGGGCTGGTCTTCGAACAGTAACCGCGCGAACATCCCGGTCAGCGTTTCCTCTGGATAAACGCGAAATGCGTTTTCCGAAGAGCGCTATGATTGTATGGTGCTGCCGTTGTCGATTGTTGAGGAGCCGTTCAATCTTGCGCAGTCAGACGCCTGGCCGGTCCGGGCTTGATCAAAACGGCCATTGCGGTGCGGAGCCCGTAGCCGGCGCTACCGGCGCGGATGCCACCGGCTGGCAGCTCAATTCGGCGCCGATCGAGGATCCGGCCGTTCAGGCCCAGTTCCAGCCCTGGGTCGAGATGGAATGCTATCAGCTCAGAAACGGCCGCAAGCTGGTGGAGATGGACACTCTGGATCTCGGCAGCCAGAAGATCGTCCGCGAACTGCAGAAAACGTCGGTTCACAAACTGGGGCGAACGCCCACCGACTTCTGCACAGTGTCCATCTGCACACCGGACCCAAGTTTCCGCTTTTCCGAACACTGCGGCGACCACGCCGACACGGTGTTCTTCATGCCCGGAAACGTCGAGTTCGATATCCACATTCCCGCGGGCGGAGACTGCGCCTATGTCGGTTTCAGCCAGGAGGAATTCCTGCGCGGCGCCCGCGCCCTTGATCCGGCAGCGTGGGAACATCCGCCGAAAGGGGTGACGCCGCTGGCCAGCACCGGACATGGCGCGTTCAGGGAAGCCGTCGATCTCTGGCTCAAGACCGTTCAGGTGGCAAGCTCGCGCGGCGAGGTGCTGGATCCGGCGCTGCTGGCCAGCCATATGCTGCATACCGTTTTGCAGATCGCCACATCGGTGCAAGACGGCGTGGCGCCTTCGTTCAACGAGCGCCTGCGGGCCCTGCAGATCGGCCGAATGGCCAGAACCTTTGTCGATGACCGCCTGGGCGCGGACGAACTGCCCACGATTGTCGATATCTGCGCCGCGCTCGGCGTCTCGGAGCGGACGCTGCGCTATGCCTTCCAGGAATATGTGGGACTGCCGCCAACCGCCTATTTGCGGGCCTGCCGGCTCAACAAGGTGCGTGCAGTCCTCGCCGCGTCCGATCCGTTGGAAACCACCATCACGCAGGTGGCGATGCACTACGGCTTCCTGCATCTCGGACGCTTTTCCAGCGACTACAAGCGAATGTTTGGAATCCTGCCGTCGGAGACGCTGGCGTCCTGACGTTTATGCATTGATTTATTTACGGAAAACCTTCGATTTTTCGCCGAATTGCCGAAATCGGATAGCTGGCCCCAGCGCGCATTTCTAAGTTGCCCAAAGGTTTGCGGGCATGTTCGGACACTTGGCCCAGGCACTTGGCGCGGTCACTTGCGTCCCGTGCCCTTCCGATTTCATGGCATCAACGCCGGTTTTTTGAGCGATTTTAGATCACGATGCACCCGTCACAGGTACCCGGCCCGCGCCCCCCCTTCCGTTTCGTTACCTGCTCTTGCCGACCTGAAAGGGTGACCCGCCGCGCCGCGCTGCTTTTGGCAACCGCGCTGACGGGAAGTCTCGTTGTGACACCGGCCTTGGCCGACGAGACCATCGACGGCACCGATGAGACCGTGATTGGCACCGGCGGCGGCACGCAGACAAGCCCGTGGGACACCTCGGGACGTCTTTATATTGGTGATAATGCAACGGGGACGCTGACGATCTCTGCGGGCGGCCGGGTCGACAGCACCACTGGTCTTCTGGGCTTTCATGATACCGGAAACGGAACCGTCGCCGTCACCGGATCAGGCTCCACCTGGCAACTCAATTCCTATGTAAGTGTGGGCGACGAGGGAACCGGAGCCCTCAAAATCGAAAATGGCGGCAGGGTCAACAGCACCGGTGGTTTTCTGGGCTATAGGGACACCGGAAACGGAACCGTCACCGTCACCGGATCAGGATCCACCTGGTACAATGGTTCTTATTTCGCTGTGGGGAACCACGGGACCGGGACCCTCTATATCGAAAATGGCGGCAGGGTCATATCGACCTCTAATGGATCTATAGGCCATTACGCCAACAGCACCGGCACGGTGACGGTTACAGGCGCGGGTTCGAGCTGGAGCGTCAGCGGTCTGCTCCGCGTCGGTGTCGGCGGGGACGGAACGCTCGTCATTTCCAATGGCGGCGTTGTGACAGCGAGCAACAAAACAACGATTGGAGACCTTTTCGGGACCGACGGCAGCGTCACGGTCACCGGCGTCGGTTCGAAATTAACCGTCACCAATCAAGACTTGGAAATGGGCAAGGGCGACAGCGCGTCGCTGACCATTTCCAGTGGCGGTGCGGTCTCAGTCAGAGATCTGACGGCGCTTGGACCAAGCACGATCGATGTCACCGGCAACGGGGCCTCCCTCACCACCAGTGGTCATCTGGCCCTTTCATCCAACTCGGGTGCCGGTACGCTGACCATCTCCGGTGGCGGATCGGTCAGCAGTGTGAACGCCAGCGTCGGATCGGGCGGCAGCAGCCGGAGCGGCACGGCAACCGTCTCGGGCACGGGCTCGAGCTGGAGCAGCAGCGGCTGGCTCGCGGTCGGAGACACCGGAACCGGCACGCTGACCGTCTCAAGCGGCGGATCGGTCAGCGCAGACATCGCCTATATCGGCTATGCCGCCAGCGGCAACGGGACAGCCACCGTCTCTGGATCCGGGGCGAAATGGACCAGCACCGGCGATTTCGATATCGGACGGAGTGGCACGGGCGTGTTGACGGTAGCCGACAGCGGCAAAGTCACTGCAGGCGGGACGCTCACCATCGCGCGCAATGCGGGCTCGACTGGAACGCTGAATATCGGCGCGGACGCCGGCAGCGCGGCAGCGGCCGCCGGAACGCTCGATGCCGGTACAATCGCCTTCGGTTCCGGTACCGGAGCCATCGTTTTCAATCACACCGGCACGGACTATACGTTGGATGCCGACATCACCGGCAATGGATCGATCGACTTCAAGTCCGGCACGACAAAGCTCACCGGCGACTTATCTGGGTTCACCGGTTCGACGACGGTATCCAGCGGTACGCTGCAGGTCGGTAATGGTGGTACGTCAGGCAGCCTGTCCGGGAATGTGACCAACAACAGCGCGGTGGTCTTCAACCGCTCGGATGCGATGAGTTATAGCGGTGTCATCTCCGGCACGGGCTCGCTCACGAAAGATGGCTCCGGTACCCTGATGCTCTCTGGCGCCAACACCTTCAGCGGCGGCACGACGGTCTCGGCCGGCAAGCTTGTCGTCAACGGTTCGACCGGCGCGATCACCTTGAACGCCGGCACCCTCGGCGGCTCGGGCACTGTCGGAGCGGTGACGGCCAACTCCGGCGCGACGATTGCGCCGGGCAATTCCATCGGCACGCTGAATGTGGCCGGCAACACCAGCTTCGCCTCCGGCTCGACCTATGAGGTCGAGGTCGATTCCTCGGGCAATGCGGACAAGGTCGCCGCCACCGGAACGGTCACCATCGACAGCGGCGCCGGCGTTTCCGTCACCGCCGAGAATGGCACTGACGATGGCTCCACCTATGCCGCCGCGACCACCTACACCATTCTCAGCGCCGGTGGCGGGATCACCGGCAGCTTCGGAACGCTGAGCGAGAATTTCGCCTTCCTTGACGCTTCCCTCGGGTATGACGCCAACACCGTCACGCTGACGCTCACCCGCAATGCCTCCGGCCTGGCCTCTGTGGCGAAGACCGCGAACCAGCGGGCGGCGGCCACCGGCGTCAGCAGCCTCAGCGCAGGAAACGCGGTCTATGACGCCGTCGTCGTGCTCAGTGCAGCCGACGCCCGCTCAGCCTTCGACAGTCTGTCCGGCGAAATCCATGCCTCCGGCAACGGCCTGATGATCTCCGAAAGCCGGCGCTCCCGTGATGCCATTGCCGCCCGCATGCGCGGCGGTTCTGACAACGGCAGCGGCACAGCCGCCTGGGGCCAGGCCTATGGCGGCTGGGGCCAGGCGCGCGGCAATTCCAATGCGGCGGCGAGGGACCACAGCTCCGGCGGCTTCTTCCTCGGCGGCGACGGGGAAATCGCCAATGGCTGGTTGGCCGGCCTGTTCGCCGGCTACGGCCACAGCCGGTTCGATGTCGATATGCGGCGCTCATCGGGCAATGCCGACAGCACCACGCTCGGTGCCTATGGCGGCGGCCATGCGGGTGCCGTTGCTCTCCGCTTCGGCGCCAGCCACACCTGGCACGATGTCTCGACGTCGCGCCGCGTCATCGCCGGTGCGCTCTCGAACAGCCTGAGCGCCGGCTACGATGCGGCAACCACGCAAGTCTTCGGCGAACTCGGCTACGCAATCGAAACCGCGACGGCAAGTTTCGAGCCCTTCGCCGGCGTGGCGTTTGTTCACCAGCGCTCGGACGGGTTCACCGAGACCGGCGGTGTTGCGGCGCTGACCGGCGCGGTTTCGACCAACACCGTCGGCTTCACCACGCTCGGCCTGCGCGGCGAGACGCAACTCACAGCCATTGAGGGGATTTCCGCCTCGCTCACCGGCTCTTTCGCCTGGCGCCATGCCTTCGGCGACACCAATCCGGCCTCAAGCCTGCGCTTTGGCTCGGGCGGCAACACCTTCGCCATCTCCGGCACCCCCCTGGACCGCGACGCGGCCTTGATCGAGGCCGGGCTGAAACTCGGTTTCGGCGCCAATGCGACGCTCAGCCTCGACTATCGCGGCGAACTGGGATCGGGCACGCGAGATCACGGCTTCGACGCCACATTCTCGATGAAATTCTGATCTGGCAACGGGGCTCAGGCCATTCCGTGAGCCCCAGCCCTCGCACCGGCTCAGGCGGCGGCCTCTTCCCGAGCCGCTGAACCGCCGCCTTCGGATTTCCGGCCCAGGCCGAAATCCTGCAGCACGGCGATCACCGATGGGGTGACGAACAGCGCCAGAAACGTTGCCGTGGTCAGACCGAAGGCGAGGCTGGCGACGATCGGGCGCAGGAATTGCGCCTGGGTGCTCTGCTCGAACAGAAGCGGGCCGAGGCCTACGACCGTGGTCAGCGAGGTCAGGAAGATCGCCCGGAACCGGTCGCGCACGGCGTCGGTTCCCGCCGAGATCACATCGGCTCCGGCCTCGAGCCGCTCCTCCATGAAATTGACCAGCAGGATCGAATCATTGACCACCACCCCGGCCAGCGTGGCCAGGCCGACAAGGCTTGGAAGCGAGATCTGCAGCCCCAGCGCCATGTGCCCCCACATCACTCCTACCAGCCCCAGCGGGATACTGGCGATCACCGCTACCGGACGAAGGAAGCTCTGCAAATGGAAACTCAAGAGCAGGTAGACGCCGAGGATCCCGATCGCGATGTTGCGGCCGAGCGACGCGCCGGTGGTTGCCGTGTCCTCGGCTTCACCGAGGATGCTGACTGAAACGCCCGGACGCTTCTCGGCGAGGCCCGGCAGGTAGTCGGCCTTCAGCGCACTCATCAGCTCGCGCGCATTGGCGACAGCCGGGTTGATCGATCCCTGCACGCTGACGCTGCGCTGGCCGTTGACCCGGTTGATGGTATCGAGCCCGCGCGATTGCTCCACTGTCGCAATCGCCGAAAGCGGCACCATGCCGCCCTGCGGCCGAGGGATCTTCAGATCGAGGATGTCCGACAGTGTCCGGCGGTCCTGCTCGGCGAGCCGCGCCACCACGTCGATCTCGCCCAGCGGATCGATGAAACTCACCGCGCTGTCGCCCCGGAAACCGGCCCGCAATTGTTGCGCCACCGTCTGCGGGGTGATGCCCAGCGCATTGGCGATCTGCGGTCTCAGCCGCACCAGATATTCCGGCTTGCCCGGCTGCAGGTCGAAGGTCACGTCGCGCACACCGGCAAAGTCGCGGAAGAACCGGCGCATTTCCCTGGCAGTTGCGGCAAGCTCGTCAAGGTCGTCGCCCTGCACCATCAGGTCGATCGGCTTGCCGCCGGCGCCGCGTTCCTTGTCGGTGATGCGGAAGGCGGCCATGTCGGCCAGTTGACCGGTGCGCTTCTTCCAGCCGTCGACAATGGCCGTCACCGAGGTGCTGCGCGTGCCGGCCGGAAGCAGCTTGGCGCTGACGGTGGCCATGTGCGGCCCGGTGCCCGCCGCATCGGCATTGGCCCCATAGGTGATGGTGTAGCTCTGCACCAGCGGCTGATCCTCGGGTTGGCCGGGTGTGAGCTCCGCATTCATCTGCTCGAGCGCCTTGACCACCCTGGCGACGCGTTGCTCGGTCAGCTCCAGCGGCGAGCCTTGCGCCAGCAGCAGCCGGGCTTCCACCGTGTCGCTTTCGAGGCTCGGGAAACTCTGGAACTTGATGAAGCCGCCGGTAAACGGCGCCAGCGAAAACAGCACCAGGAACACCGCCAGCCCCAGCGTGGCATAACGGTACTTCAGCGCCAGCCCGGCAAGCGGCACGATCATCCGGTCGCGAAACCGGGCGAACCCGGCATTGACCATCCTGCTGCCGCCATTCAGCCGCCTGGTGCCCTCAAGCGTGTGGCGCATGTGCGCCGGCAGGATCAGGAACGCCTCGACAAGGCTGACCACCAGCGTCATCAACAACACGATCGGGATGTATTTCAGCACCGCGCCGATATTGCCGGACATGAAGCCCAGCGGCCCGACGATCATCGCCGTGGTCAGGAACGAGGCAAACACGCCGGGCCCGACCTGCATCACCCCGTTCACCGCAGCCTCCCGCGGGCTTTCCCCGGCCTCGCGCCGCCGCATGATGTTTTCCGAGATCACGATCGCATCGTCCATCAACAGGCCCACGGCGACCAGCAGCGCCACCATGGTCATCATGTTGATGGTGAAGCCGAATAGCTGCATCAGGAACACCGTGCCGAGAAACGACACCGGCAGCCCCATCGCCACCCAGAACGACAGCCGGAAGCCGAAGAACAGCCACATCACCACCAGCACCAGCAAAAGCCCCTGCAGCCCGTTCTCGGCGATGATCCGCAACCGGTCGCGGATGTTCTCGGTCGAGTCCTGCGAAATCGCCAGCTCGATGTTGCCCGGCGCCTCGGCCTGGGCTTCGGCAAGCTCGCGGTCCAGTGCCGCCTTGACCCTCAGCGCATCCTGCGTCGCGGTCTTGCTGACCGCCACCATCGCGGCGCGCCGGTTGTTGTAGAACGCCGCCTGCGCCGGGTCGTCGAAGCCCTCGCGGATGGTGGCGACATCGCCCAGCCGCACTTCGCCGCCGGCCTCGGTGCCGGCAAGCGGGATCGCGGCCAGTTCCGCCGTACTGCGCTTTTCGGCGATGAACCGGATCGCCGCCGTGCCGTCACGGCTTTCCAGCGTGCCTGCCGGCAGATCGAGACTGTGGCGGGCCAGCACCGCGGAGATCTGGCCGATGTCGAGCCCGAACCGCTCGAGCGTGGCGGCATCGAACTCCACCGCGATCTCGCGATCCGAGAACCCGCCCACCTCGACCTGGGTGATTGCCGGATTGGCGCGCAGCCGGTCCGCCAGCGACTGGGCATAGGCATAGAGCACCGCCGCATCCTCCGGTCCGGTGACCGCGATGGTGGCGACCGAGGCGACCCGCTCGACCACCCGCGTTACCGGATCCTCGGCCCTGTCGGGAAATCCCGAAATGCCATCGACTGCCGCCTTGATGTCGTTGTGAAAGCGGGTCATGTCCGCGCCTTCGATGATCTCTGCGGTGATCACGGCGGTGTTTTCGCGCGACAGGCAGGAAAGCTCCGCCAGGTTGTCGACCCCGCGCAACGGTTCCTCGGCCACGGCGCAGATGCCGCGTTCAACCTCCGCCGGGGTTGCGCCCGGATAGGCAATCCGCACCTCGACATTGGTCGGGGCTACCAGCGGAAAGGTGTCGCGCTGCAACGACGGCAAGGCGACAAGCCCCAGCGCCAGCAGCGCGATCATCAGGATATTGGCAGCCGTCGGATGGACGGCAAACAGCCGGATCATTTCTCCACCTCGCCGGCGGACTTGCCTTTGCCCTGGCCCGAACCAGAGCCCGAACCAGACCCTTGGCCCGTCCCTTCGCCCTGGGCACTGCCTGCAGGCTGGGGCTTGCCCGTGGCCTCGGCCAGCAGCGCCGCCTTGCGCGCGGCATCCTCGACGGCCTTGACCTCCATCCCCGGCACGGCGATGGTCGGCGAGGTAATCACCAGCTGATCGCCCGGTGCAAGGCCTTCGCTGACAACGGCGAGATCGCCCACCGCATAGCCGGTCACCAGAGTGCGTTTTTCCAGCGTGCCGTTTTCGCTGACCACCAGCCCGGTCCCGTCCCGCACCGCTTCGGCGGGAACAACCAGCGCCTCGGTTTCAGGCGCCATCAGGACCACCTCGACGAACATGTTCCGCCTGAGCGGAGGGCGTTGTCCGGCGACTGCCTCGCTGAGCGGATCGTCGACCCGCACCACCACCGTGGCGCTTTGCGTGCGGCTGTCGATGGCGTCGCCGACCCGGTCGACCACGGCCTTCCAGACCACATCGTGGCCCGGTGCCGACAGCCGCACCCGCGCCTTCAGATCCATCACCGTGGTGCCATTGCCAGCCAGGCGTAAAAGCGGGCCGATACCGCCCATCGGAAACTGGGCCGCGACTTCCGCCGCATCGGTTCCTTCTCCCTCCAGCAGCACCTGGCCGCGGCTTGCATATTGTCCCACCGAGGCGGACACATTGGTGATCCGCAGGTCATAGGGCGCGCGCAGCGCTGCAAACTCCAGGCTCCGCTCGACGGACGCCTTCTGAGCCATTTGCACGGCGCGTTCGGCCTTGGCGAGCTGGCGTTGGTTGTCGATCTCGGTGACTTTCGTCACGGCGGTGAGCTCGCGCCGTTTCACCGCATCAAGGCTGGCCGTCGTCGCCACGCCCTGCTCAACCAGTTGTTGCTGGCGCACCAGTTCGGCGCGCATCAGCTCCAGATCGGCCTCGGCAAGCTGCTGGCTGGCCGCGAGCGTGGCATCCTTGACATCGGCGGCTGCCAGCTGGGCATTGGTCTGCGCCAGGGTCAGCCGCAGATCGGTATCGTCGATCCGGATCAGCAGATCGCCCTTGGCCACCAGAACCCCGGCTGCCAGCCCATCCTGCAGCTCGGCGACTTCGCCTTCGATCCGCGACACGGCGCGCCACTGCCGGGCCGGACCGACCGTGCCATAGCCGGAGATACGCGGAACGATCGCCACCGGTTCCACCGTGATCACCCGCACCGGCACCGCCGCACGGTTGACCTCCTTGGCGGCAGGCGGTTGTTGCAGGGTGCCGGAATAGACCAGCGACACCACGCCCAAAGCAGCAGGCACAAGAAACGCCAGGCCACGGCCCAGAACCCGTCCGAAGTTCGCCATCATGATCCGTCCAATTACATTCCCGTAATTGAATATGAACACGGATAGGCCACCGGAATCAACGAGGCTTTTCGTAAGCTGTTCTTCCCGGCTGTCCGGTTCTCGTCCGTTCCCTGCCGCAAACACAGAAAAAGCCCCGGATCTTCCGACCCGGGGCTTTTCAAGTCCCACCGGACCCTGGGGCCTAGCCTTACTCCGAGTCAGCCTTTTTCAGCTCCTCGGTGATCGGCATCGAGGTGATGTTGAAGCCCGAGTCCACATAGTGGATTTCGCCGGTCACGCCCGACGACAGGTCCGACAGCAGGTAGAGCGCGGATTTGCCGACATCGCCGATGTCGACGGTGCGGCGCAGCGGCGCATTCTTCTTCTGGTAGTTGAACATCGCCCGCGCGTCACCGATGCCTGCGCCCGCCAGCGTCCTGACCGGACCTGCCGAAATCGCGTTGACGCGGATACCGTCCTGGCCGTAATCGGCGGCCAGGTAGCGAACGCTTGCCTCAAGCGCTGCCTTGGCGATGCCCATCACGTTGTAGTTCGGCATCACCCGCATCGAGCCGCCATAGGTCAGCGTCAGCAATGTGCCGCCGTCGCTCATCAAGGGGGCGGCGCGCTGCGCCACCTCGGTGAACGAATAGGCCGAGATCACCATGGTGCGGGAGAAGTTCTCGCGGGTGGTGACATCGGCATAGCGGCCCTTGAGCTCGTTCTTGTCGGAAAACCCGATGGCATGGACGACGAAATCAATCGTGCCCCATTCGGCCTTGAGCGTGTCGAACACCGCGTCGACGGTGGCAATGTCCTCGACGTCGCACTGCAGCAGCAGTTTCGAGCCGACGCTTTCGGCCAGCGGCCGGACCCGTTTCTCGAACGCATCGGCCTGGTACGTGAAGGCCAGTTCGGCGCCGGCCTCGGCCAGTTTCTGGGCGATGCCCCAGGCAATCGAGTGGTTGTTGAGCACGCCCATGATCAGGCCGCGCTTGCCCTTCATAATTCCGTCCATGCCTGTCACCCGTTGTGGCGCTGGAACACCAGCGTCGCGTTTGTGCCGCCAAAGCCGAACGAGTTCGACAAAACTGTATCGATCTTGGCGTTGTCGATGCGTTTCCGCACGATCGGCACGCCATCGAATTCCGGGTCAAGCTCGGTGATATGGGCGCTTTCGCCGATGAAGCCTTCCTTCATCATCAAAAGCGAGTAGATCGCCTCCTGCACGCCGGTCGCGCCGAGCGAGTGCCCGGTCAGCGACTTGGTCGACTGCACATGCGGTATGTCATCGCCGAAGACTTCGC
>Ga0189291_100386_pt1 | contig 16618 bp, 18 predicted proteins | sample UW1redminimetaG_FD_130331 | JGI IMG/M metagenome (GOLD analysis project Ga0189291, IMG submission 130331) | Marine microbial communities from the Costa Rica Dome - UW179B-red mini metaG | ecosystem: Environmental > Aquatic > Marine > Oceanic > Photic zone | place: Costa Rica: the Eastern Pacific... | reverse complement strand
TTGGATGATATAGAAATAAAAGATGAGTACTATACCGATGGAAATGACGACGCAACTAGAAACAGGGTACAAAACTAGGAGATAGATTATGCCTGAAGAAATCTTTATTATAATTCTTGCCGCAATAGTTTTTGGTACTGGATTTGTTACATATATCGCAAAGAAAACCTTTGAGATAAACAAGATTAAAGCAATGAAAGATAAATCAAGTGGAGAGATTAATCCTCAATTTTTTAAAGCATTAGGTGATTTTAAGAAAAATACGGAACGCCGTATTTCTAATCTGGAATCCATTGTTGCTGATCTTGAAGAAGAGAAGATAAGAGTTCATGATGAGCAATCCTCCGGGGATATTGAGATCGAAGAAAAAGAAGTGCGTTCTTCAGAAGATAAAGAAGATGATTCGAATCTAAGGAACATGTTAAACGAATAAATGTTATTTTAATAACTATTAAGATCATTCTTAAAAATTCGTGTTATGAAACTTACTCCCTTAGAAATTAAACAGCAGCAATTCGAGAAATCCCTTCGAGGATATGATGTAGCGGATGTGCAATCTTTTCTTACACTTGTATCCAATGAAGTTGAGCACCTTTTAAATAAAAATAAGGAGCTTGAAGTACAGATAGAGAAGCTTAATGATCGTGTTAGACATTATGAACGAGTTGAAGAGGCGCTTCACGAAACGCTTCAAACAACCAAAGAATCAGTAGCTCAAAAGCTCGACGGAGCTAAAACAGAAGCCCAGAATAAAGTGAATAAAGCTGAAATGGAAGCTGAGGGGATTGTTAAAGAAGCCAATCATCAAAGGCAACAAATTCGCCAAAATATCCATCGCTTACTTGAAAAAAGAGAAGAAATTATAGCCGGTATGAATTCATACCTAGAAAACTCTAAAGATTCACTGGCTAAATTTGGAAAAGACGAGTTAGGTATATTTGAGTTACCACAAGAAGATAATTATCATACCAATGATGATAGTGATGAAGAACGAAAATCCAAATTCCGGTTAGATGAAGATGAAACAGAAGAAACTAAAACCCATTCTGAAGAAGTAGACTTATCCTTCCCACCAGGCTCAGAACACCTGGATGATATTCTTGACGAAATAGACTAACAATACCGAAAGCAAAAATGAATTTAGATACCGTAGAAGAGTTTCGTACAAAAAGAGACGAAGCATTAAGTTATATCCAATCAAAAACTGACTTTCAACCCGAATACTTGCTTATACTTGGCACCGGACTTGGACAGTTGGGCGATGAAATTGAAGTAGAAGACTCAATAAGTTACGATGATATCCCTCATTTCCCGGTTTCAACTGTTGAAAGCCATGCCGGACGTTTATTGTTTGGTGATTTAGGGGGTAAGAAAGTAGTAGCGATGCAGGGAAGGTTTCATTTCTATGAAGGCTATAGCATGCAACAAATTGCATTTCCTGTCCGGGTTGCAAAAGCCTTAGGAGCTCATAGTTTATTTGTGAGCAATGCTTGTGGTGGAATGAATCCAAATTTTGAAGCCGGTGATATTATGCTAATCACTGATCATATCAACTTTCTTGGAGATAATCCCTTGATAGGTCCTAATGACGACGAGCTTGGCCCACGTTTCCCCGACATGAGTGATCCTTACACAAGTAGATTAAGAGAAATTGCTCAAAACGTTGCATTAGAAAACAGCTTGAAAATGCATGAAGGTGTTTATCTGGCAATTTCAGGACCGATGCTGGAGACAAAAGCAGAATATCGGTATATGAGACAGCTTGGAGCTGATGTAGTTGGTATGAGCACTGTACCCGAAGTTATTGCCGCTACACATATGGGAATGGATGTATTAGGAATCTCAGTAATAACTGATGAATGTTTCCCTGATTCTCTGCAACCCGTAGTTTTGGAAGAGATTTTTGCTGCAGCTGCTCAGGCAGAGCCAAAGATGACCCAAGTAATAATCGGAGTTTTAGAAAAGCTTTAGCCAATTTTTATCCACAAAATGCGTTACTTTTCCACGTACCCTTGCTTGAATGAAGAAAATTTCTTTTCTATCAACAACCTACATTTGTAAAACCTATGAGTATGGACGGATTTGATGGCGAACTTTGGAATGAATTTCAATGGGAAGCCCATCTTAATGAAGTAGAGAAAAAAAGTGAACAGCTTAGAAAGTTCATTGAATCTGATATAAAAGGAAACGTTCCTCGTTGGATTACTTTACTAAAAGAAAGCTTAAGTGAAGATGATGCGTTTGAAGCTTTTGTAGAAGAAGAGCTTTTAATGGATGAAGCTTACTTTCCGGAAGATGAAGATGACTGGGAAGACGAGGACGATTTTGATGATGAGGATTTTTTATTTGGTCTGGAAGAAATCGATGAATTCCCTGATGCTGATGAAGATGATTTTGATGCCGGCGAAGAATGGAAAAGCTTAAGTGAAGACTTTGCTCTATCTGATAATGGTTCCTTAGATAATCTCAGCTTATTCAGGGATGCTCGTTTTTACGCTGTGGATATTTTGAAATGGGCCGAATCTGTTGACCCAAAACATCAGGATAAAACCTTTCTTGAGTTCGTTGGCGACAGCCTTAAAATAGCTGCTAAACTAGCCGGTGGGTATTCTTTTGGGTTCGAGCAAGAGTTCCTGGGGGCGAATATCGCCTACACAAAAAAATCTCTGAAATATGCTAATCAATCTTTAGAGATGATTCAAAAGCTCAGAAAAAAGCCTTGTTTTACTAAACAAAGCTATTCCGAATTTCATGGTCGCTTGTTCGAATTAAGAAATGATATAGGGATTTATGTTCAGGAATTAAGAGATCGGTTTAATACCAGCATAAACTAAAAAAGCATTCCGGTTGAGAATGCTTTTAAAGAAGAATTTTTAAGAAATTCAATTACTACCAGTCAAAAGAGTTGAATTTAATATCCGGTAAATCTTCAACTTCACCACTAAGCGTTATTTCGCGCTTTCTTTCCTCGTGCTCAGTAGATAAGAGTCTCTTGATAACAAAATTATATTCTAGTAATTCACCATCATAAATAGCAGGAAATTCTACCACAACAGAATAAATACTATCTACAGGAGCAGTATCAGTCATTTCAATGTATCCTGCTGAACTTTCGCTTAGTGGACTGATATTACCTTTTATGTATATATTGTTGGTAAACTCATTGAAAAGCCCATTTTGCAAAGCATATTTCATGTCTATATTAAAAGTTACATTTGTTTGTGCATAGCTTAGAGCCGAAAAGCTAAAAGCGAATGCAAATAAGAGTATTGCTTTTTTCATTGTACTGTTATTTAGTTGTTATTTGTTAAAATCTTTAGTTGTTCTCAGTAAGATGCTCCAGAGCTATTATCGACAACACGCTCTTTCCAAGAAACCACTGTAAAAACACTTTCCCGTGGAAAATTAGGTGGAATTGATTTCCCCAGCCTAACATCATAATCATATTTTTTTGAGTACCCGGTTATACCATATCTGCCAAATGTTCCTACAGCCCCTCTGGTTCTTTGGATAATACCTCCAAGTAAATTCAAATCTCCTCTGAATGAACCAGATACATAATTTTCGACTTGAAACGAATCTCCAAGAGCCATAAAGGATCCATGTAAAGTAAGATCTCTCGACCCTTTTCTAGAGTGAGCATTTCTATCAACGAGTATATTCCGTTCGCTTACTACTCCTAAGAGATCTGTTGAAGTATCATCTACTCTTGGATCAACATTGTATTCTATGTCTCCATAAAGCTCTACATCTTTTTCAGAATGCACAGTCATTTGCCCGTTAACTGTTCCTTCAAGAAAAACCTTCTCTGAAGTTGATATAATTCCATTGTGAACATCTTTTGGATAATTAGTCATTGCTGACCACCCACTGCCATTGGTATACAAACTTACATCAACACTACCATCATTCTTCATTACGATGTAAGAGAGCTTGTCAAAGGTTAATCCATCACTTACGGCTATAGCCTTCAAGTCATCAATTTTATCGCTTGTAGGCAACTGCTTAGTTTGCGCGGAAAAATCTGTTGTTCCCTGAAAGTCAGGAGTTGCATCACCTTCAATAGTGCCATCATAACCTCTCCATTTATTAGGGCTTGAAATATGTCCATAAAAAGTAGGCGAACCGGACATTTTAAAGGTTCCGTTTGTATGAATTGGACCGCTAATTTCATCGGAAGAGTAAAAATAGATATTATTCCCACTACTTGTTTTTTCCTTATCGGAAAAATAGGAGTATTTTGAAAAGGAATCCCTTCTCATAAGTACTTCAGTTACCACCTTGCTATCGCCATAGGTAGCTTCGCTAAAAAGAAGAACTTTGAAAGTGTCCCAGCCGCCTTCTCCCACTGAGTATAACGAGTCATCAAGAGTATCTATATTTTCTATATCATAAGTTTTGAGGGTAGCATTGCCCGGAAGCAAATCTCCTCCAGCTATTTCACCTTCCCAGGTGTTATCACTTCGGATTTTTTCTATAGCAGCTTGTATTAAGCTGTTGGTAGAATTTCTGGCTTGAATTTCACTGATTACTTCAGATGAACGTTCCGGCAAAAGGCTGGCTCGCTGAGTATTTGACAATTGAATGATAGCTGCGAGTATCACTAAACCGCTAACTAATAAAAGCATTGATCGACCCATAATTCCTCCGGTGTTAGTAAATTAAATTGTTGGCAACTATTTTTCTTTTCCATACTACACGATAATATGACTCATCACCATTTTTAGAAGTGTAATATGGTTCATTCGACTCAACCATCAATTCAACTTCCACTTGTATGATGTCGTCACGATTTGTAGTTGAGGCACCATCTATATCATAGTAGTTAAGACGAAAATAACTAACTGAATACGTGTATTCTACTTCGTTGCCCGGAATACTCGGTGTTGAATTCCATGTTCTTTTTAGAATAAAATCGTTCGGGTTAGTAGTTGTTGTATCCGGATCTCTATCGAACTCCCATTCTACTAAATCAAAATCGTCAGACGAATCATCATAAATATCTCCTCTAAAACTGATTGAACTGTCTTCAGCAACAGTAAATGCATCTGTTGTTCCTGTATCAACATTATATCCGATCCTGCTAAGATCAGTTTGTAGAATTGAAACTAAGTTATCAAGCTTTGTTTGAGTAATTACACTGGAAGTAGTTTCAACCGAAGAATTATAAGTAGAAATATTATAGCCTATGATGGAAAGCATCATTAAACCACCTACTACATAAGTTGTTGCAAGTCCTAAGTTCATCGTTCAAAAGATTTAATGAATATTAGGTCTACAGAAACACTAGGGTCAACAGATTCATTAACTACATTTATTGAAACCTTATACCTTTTAATTAAAGGGTCACCTTCATCAATATATACAGAGCTACCGGAAACAATGTAAGTGTCGCTGTATTCCCCTGAAGGGCCGAAAGTTTCATTTACAGTAATCGGATAAGACGAAAACATATAATCCACATGGTTTGGATTTAGCTTATTTTGGTCATCTCTTTTAATAAGCTTTATATCTTCAATCACGTCTTGAGCTCTAATAATGGTTTTATATTCTACATCTGCTCTTATAACTGTGTCAGAAGTGTTTAGGAAACTTTTTGCAGTATTAACAGTTAGCATTGAATAGATAACCATTGCGGCAGTAAGATAAAGTACATCAGAATAATCGTTCATAACTGTTAATTAGTTGTGGATAACATTATACGAAGCAGAACGCGCATTAGATGGATTATATGTAAGATTTAATTTTTATAAAGAAAAATTAATGTACAACACATCTCTCAGCTCTTCTTATCGGTTACTTTAGGCCTTTCTTAAAATTTCTATCTTTAGTGGTTGCATACTTCAAGAGATAAAGAGCATGAAAACGTTACAGATCCGTGATTTTTTTATAGAAATGCTTTACAGTAAAGATACGGAATAAGAAAAAAGTACACCCGGAGGGGTTCGAACCCCCAACCCCCAGAGCCGAAATCTGGTACTCTATCCAGTTGAGCTACGGGTGCATTTTTAGGATTACAAATATAGCAAACCTAAGACTCGAAGTACACTAACATTTATATGATTAGCATCGCATCACCAAAAGAATAAAAGCGGTACTTTTCTGCAATTGCATGTTTGTAAATTCGGCGCATTTCATCAAAACCAACCAATGCTGAAACCAGCATTAAGAGAGTGCTTTTTGGAAGGTGAAAGTTAGTTATTAATGCATCAACAGCTTTGAACTTATAACCGGGAGTTATAAAGATGTCTGTCTCGCCGCTTTGAGGTAAAAAAGTTCTTTCATCGCTGGCTAAAGATTCTAACACTCTGACACTTGTTGTTCCTACAGCTGTGATATGTTCTGAAGTACTAAGTTCATCTGCAGTTTGAGCGTCTAGTTGATACCACTCGCTATGCATAACATGATCCTTCAGGTCTTCAGTTTTTACCGGGGCAAATGTACCCAAACCAACATGCAACGTTACTTCGGATTTATTAACACCTTGTTTCTTCAACTTTTCAAGCAATTCATCAGTAAAATGAAGACCGGCTGTGGGTGCTGCTTTACTACCGAGATCTTTAGCGTACACTGTTTGGTATTCACCGGCAAGAGACTCGTCTTGTTCTATGTAAGGTGGGAACGGAGTATACTTGAAAGGCTCCAGCTCCGAAGCGTCCAGATCGTGAGAAAGAATAAGTGTACGTAACCCATCTTCAGCTATGTGGGTTACTTTAGCGGAAATATCGCTCGTAAGTTGTACTTCTTTTCCAAGTTTGAATTTTTTTCCGGGGCGTACCAAAGCTTCGATCGTATTATTATTTGAAACAGAAGTAACAAAAAGTTCTTTTTTACCGCCATCAAACATAAGCCGGCACTTTTCAACTTTGCTGTTATTTACAACAAGAGTAGTATTGCTTGGCAGGTAATCACCTAGATTATAGAAGCGATCATCTTTGATTTCTTGTGTTTCTCGATTATAAACCAAAAGGCGCGCATGATCTCTGGGACTTACGGGAGATTGGGCTATTAACTCTTCTGGAAGGTGATAATCAAAATCGGAAAGGGAATGAGTGTTCAAGAGAGTTCTTAAAAAAATTTCGAGTTATTAAATACCTAATTCAGCCTTCACTAAAGGCATAATATTGGTTGATTCCTCGGCATGCAGCAATGCTCCGGTACTGTAGTCTATTATATAGGAATAGCCGTTTTCCGATGCTACTTTACTTATAGCTCTATTAGCTTTTTCCAGTACTGATTCCACTAATTCTTTCTCTTTGTTATTGATTTTTTCTTGAGAAGAACTGGAATATTTCTCCATTTCGGATTGAATGAGATTAATCTTATTTGAAAGTTCTTTTTTTTCTTCGTCACTAATCCCTTCTTTTTCAAATTCTTTCCAAAGAAGTTGAGCATCATCTTGCATATCCTGCAATTGATCTTCAAAACCATCTGCATAGCCCTGAAGGCTTGATTTTGCACTTTCGTATTCCGGCATTATACCTAAAAGCAGATTAGAGTTAATGTGTCCAACTTTTTGATTATTGGACTGACTAAAAATAAAACCTAGTACGGTTATCCCGACTAAACCAAAAATTTTAAAGGAATTCATAATATTAGTTTCTTTTTTAAAAGAACTAAAATAGAAATATTCTTTAAAAAAGAATAAAAGAGCCCGGATAGCAATTTAAGATGGAATTAAGCCTTTTGAAGAATTGAAAGAACAGCTTCTTTAATCCCCTCAACCCCAATTCCTACTTCATCGTGTAGCTCTTCCTGAGTTCCGTGTTCAACAACAACATCAGGGATCCCAAGAATCTTTACACTTGGACGATGTTCTTTTTCAATAATGTATTCGGCAACAGCGCTACCAAATCCACCCATTTTTGCACCATCTTCTAAAGTGATAATGTGATCATATTTTTCACAAATTTCATCGATCAATTCTTCATCAAGAGGTTTCGCAAAACGCATATCGTAATGTCCAATATTGACCTCTTCTTCAGCCAGTTCATCAGCAACCATAATTGCATATTTACCAATAGGACCAAAACTTAACACAGCAATATTTTCACCTTCTCTAAGCGTAATTCCTTTACCAATTTCCATGGACTGAAATCCTTCACGAATTTCCATTCCTGTTGCTTTACCCCTGGGATAACGAATTGCCCATGATGCATCTTCAAAAGTAGAAGATGTAAACATCATATCTCGTAGATCTTGCTCGTTCAGCGGAGAGGAAATCACCATATTTGGTACCGTTCTCATGTAAGCGATATCATACAAACCATGATGAGTAGGGCCATCAGCACCTGCAAACCCGGCACGATCTATACAGAAAACAACAGGTAATTTTTGAATGGCTACATCATGTACTAATTGATCGTATCCTCTTTGAAGAAAAGAAGAGTAGATCGCGCAAAAAGCTTTTTTCCCTTCTGTTGCTAAACCCGCGGCAAATGTAACAGCGTGCTGTTCAGCAATTCCTACATCAAAAGACCTTTCAGGAAAAGTATTCATCATTGGCCAAAGACTTGAACCACTGGGCATCGCCGGGGTCATACTTACAATACGTTCATCTTTTGCTGCTAACTCAACCAAAGCTTCGCCAAATACATCCTGATATTTTGGAGCTCCTTTACTTTTTGGAGCAGGGTTTATTGCTTTTCCTGTAATCTTATCAAACGGGCTACTAGATGCGTGCCATTTTGTTTGTTCTCTTTCAGCCGGAGGAAATCCCTTTCCCTTTACCGTAACAACATGAAGTAATTTCGGACCTTTTACAGTTTTCAGATCTTCAAGGGTTTTTCTGAGCGCATCTACATCATGACCGTCCATAGGTCCGTAATACTTAAACCCAAGAGATCTAAATAGAGACCCGGGAGTAATTGCTGCTGTTACCGCATTTTCTAGCCTGGACGCCACTTTGCGCATTTTCTCGCCCGCAGATTTAAAATGCCCAAGCATATCATAAATTTCGTCCCTCATTTTATTGAAGGTTTTGCTCGTAGTGATATCCGTTAAATATTCTTTTAAAGCACCAACATTGGGATCAATTGACATGCAATTGTCATTCAAAATCACCAAAATATCACTATTCATAGCGCCGGCATTGTTTAAAGCTTCGAATGCCAAACCTGCTGTCATAGCGCCATCACCGATTACTGCAATTACTTTACGATCACCTTTATCCAGATCATTGGCTACTGCCATTCCTAATGCACCTGAAATAGACGTACTTGAATGCCCTACGCCAAAAGTGTCATACTCACTTTCGGAGCGCTTAGGAAATCCCGAAAGCCCACCGTATAAACGATTTGTATGGAACTGTTCTCTTCTTCCGGTAAGGATCTTGTGACCGTATGCCTGATGACCTACATCCCAAACCAAACGATCTTCAGGAGTATTATATACATAATGAATTGCTGTAGTTAATTCGACCACCCCTAAGCTGGCGCCAAAATGACCTCCATATATAGAAACCATATGAATGATATAATCACGAAGTTCATCACATACATCTATCAATTGGTTTTGGTCGAGCTTTCTGAGATCCTCAGGGCTATGAATTGTAGCCAGGAGCTCTCCCGGTTGAGGTATGTTTTGTTCCATGATGATCTGTATTAACTATTTACTTCGTTTACTTGTTCAATACGTAACTCTGCATCGTTTAGGATTTCTGAGCAAAATTTCGAAAGCTTTACACCCTCTTCGTACAAGTTTACTGACTCCTCCAGTGTAATGGACTCATCTTCTAATTTGGAAACTATTTCTTCCAGTTTATTTAAAGCCTCTTCAAAGCTTGGTCGTTCCGTCTGGTCCATTAAATATTTCTAGTGTAGCTCTTTCATGATTAATTAGTTCCGTAAAATACGGCATTATTGTGTAAAACACATTTTCTGAAAAAAATGGATTTTATACTTCTGTGATTCTCTAAATGATCATTATTGATTAATTGCTTCAAACAAATGGAGTAGTTATGAAATATTTCTTTCTGATAGCCGGCTCATTAACTTTTTTTATTTTGAACTTTAGTGAGGCTTTGAACACAAATGATGCTAAAGAGAACATGGACGCCAAACCCTTTGCCGTTGTAGAGCTTTTTACTTCAGAAGGTTGCTATAGCTGCCCTCCGGCAGACAGGTTGCTAAGTAAAATAATAGATGATGCCAGAGAAAAAGATCGCAGGGTATTCGCTTTAGCTTTTCATGTTGATTATTGGGATCGGTTGGGATGGAAAGATGCATTTAGCAATAAAGAGTTTTCTGACAGGCAAAGAAATTATGCCCAAGCGTTCAAATCCAGCTCCATTTATACCCCACAAATGGTAGTAAACGGAACTAAGGAATTTATAGGATCAGAGTCAGAGACTGCTTTCAAGTCCATAAGTGCGGCATTGGAAAGACCTCCATATACGGAGATTGAAATTAGTACCGCATACAACAGAGATATGGATATGGTTACAGTAGATTATAAGCTGTCGGGACTCATAGAAAACTCCAACGTAAACATTGCATTGGTTGAACGAAATATTGTGCGCGAAATCGGGCATGGCGAGAACGGCGGGAAAACACTCCGACATGATAATGTAGTTCGGGCTTTTGAAATAAATAAAGCGACAAAGACAGGAAGCCAGGTACTAACAATTCCAAAAAATGTCGACTTGAAAAATACTTCTGTTTTTGTATACGTTCAGGATAAAACAAGCAAAGTCATTGTTGGAGCTGAAAAGATCGATCTCAATTAATTCGGATACCATTCTATTCTTTTGATAGTTTTGCCATCACTTTCAAAGATCAAAGCTCTGTCTCTTGATGTGAAGTAAATTTCTGATCTAGTTGAAATCAATCGATTAACTACCTCAGGATGAGGATGTTTAAAACGGTTCTTTTCTGCAACGGAAACAACGGCAATTTCGGGAGTTATTTTTTCTAAAAAGAACAATTCAGAACTTGTTCGGCTGCCGTGATGTCCAACCTTTAGGAAATCTGTGTCCAATAAATCGCTGTAATTTTCTACTACCCGTCTTTCCTGATCTTCTCCTGCATCGCCTGTAAAGAGAAATTCACTTTCTCCATAAATGATATTCAATATTAGTGAGTGTTGATTGGGATCGCTGTTAAATACAGAGCCCTCCGGCCCAAGTGTTAAGATCAATAGCTCAGGGTCAAGATCTATATTCATTCCGGAACGCAGTGAAACAACGGGCACCTGTTTCGACTCAGCCAATTGTATGTAATTCTGATACAATCTCGAATCGTATTTATATCCCGAGTTGTAAATAGTGTCAATCTCAATATGATTAATGAGGTCAAGAATTCCACCAATATGATCCGCATGAGGATGAGATAAAAAGACGGCTTCGAGTTTTTTGATGTTATTCTCTTTGAAATAAGGAAGTAAAATCTGTTCTCCGGAATTAGACCCGGGGTTCCATGTGCCTGCATCGATAAGAATATTTTTACCTGATGGAGTTTGGATGAGAGACGCATCACCTTGTCCTACATCAAAAATGATGATTCTTAAATTTCCTGGCTTCAAAAATTGAATAACTTGCGTTCCCTGAATCAGTACTAAAGCAGATAAAGTACAAATCATGAGCTTCCATTTTATAGCAGGATTTCTCCATGAGCCGATCATCAACACAAAAAAACTCCAGAATAAAAATATGACTGCTGATGGTTTCCGCACGTTAACCCATGCCCACGAAAACGAGGAAGAATACGAGACGAAATCATTCAGAAGTTCCAGAAAAAGCAGCGAAGGATAATTGATCATAAATCCAATAGACGGAGCTAATACGCTTACTATTAAAGCTAACAAAGCCAGCGGAACTATGACTCCCAGAAACGGAACAAACAAGGCATTTGCTATAGGGCTTATGATGGATACTTCACCAAAGTAATAGGCTTGAAGTGGATAAAGCCCAAATTGAACTACAAGCGAAATAATAATGACCATCACCGGGGTTCCATACCATTTTATCCTAACCCAATATGGTATTTTGCTTTGAATAACAGGAAGTACCAAAAGTATGATCAATACTGCCGAAAACGATAACTGAAATCCAACTTCAAATAATTGCTTGGGATCAAAAATTAAAATGACCAGAGCAGCTACTCCCATTAAATTAATAGAATCAGCACTTTTAGAGAATAACTTCCCGTAAGTGAGCAGAACAGCCATAACCGATGCTCTTAAAACTGGCGCCGAAAAACCTGTAAGACCGGCGTAGAATACTAAAATGAGAACAAGAAGAGCTAACCCTATTTTGGTTCCGTGTTTCCTGGTCCAGAAAAAGGGGATGATCAGCCAAAAAGGAGCGATCACTAAACCAACATGCAATCCGGAAACAGCCATAATATGCGAGAGTCCTGCACGGGCAAAAGCTTGCCTGGTATCGCCTTCCAGTTCATTTTTGTAACCCAGTAATAGAGCCTTGGCAATAGGTGCGGTGGTCTCACTGAAATTATTATCTACCAGAATTAGCGCTTTCTTTCTGATTGAGATCCAATCGAAGAATATATTCGAAGTTGAAATTGTGAGTACCGAATCAGCCCGAATCTGAGAATGTATATTTCGTTTCTCCAGAAATTCCTTATAGTTAAAAGCCGTTGGGTTTCTGGATTCAGAAATTGGGATGACTGTTCCCCGGATTTCGATTTCATCACCTAATTCTACTTTCTCATCAACATCCCAAAGTACTCTGGAAGTAATTTTAACCCTGTAAATTCCTACGCCTGTGTCAACTTCCTTTACCTCCACATCTAACCTCTTTTTTCCTGCACTATTCTTAGAAACAGACAAAACTCTGCCTTTAAGTTGAATCTCTTCCCAATCTGATAAGGAGATAAGTTGCTCGGCTATAGTTTTAGGCTGGTTATCCCTCAAAGAATAAAGAGAAGATCCTGAGAATAAGAGCACCAATAAAAAGAGAGAAGTCGATATTCTTGTCCATATGAGAGAAACCTTTCTTCCGGAAAATGCTTCTGAGATCAAATAAAGAGAAAAAACAGAGAAGAGTGTAACTAAAGAAAAAAAGCTTGTTGGCTGGAAAAATTCAGAAAGTATAATACCCCCGCCGAGGAGCAAAACAACTCTTACGGCAGGGAATTGCTCGAAGGGAAATTTATATGTGGATCTCTTTTTCACATATAGTAAGACCGTCTGAACCTCTATTCCTTACAAAAAATATTGAAGTTAGCTTCAATAGAGGTAAAAAAAAGAGAGTGTCAGATAGAGAAACTTGTACCGCAACCGCAATCTTCCACAGAGTTTGGATTATCGAAAGTGAAGCCACGGGCATCTAAACCGTCCGGGTAATCAATCTCGATACCTTCCAAGTACATGAGGTGTTTAGGATCAACGATCACTTCCACACCAAAGTTCTCAAATACTTTGTCTTCATCCGTGCGGTAATCTAAGCCTAGTTTATAACTCAACCCGGAACAACCTCCGCCTTCAACAGCAACTCTTAAAAAGAGGTTTTCGTCTAAACCTTCTTTTTCAATAATAGCTGCAACTTGCCTGGAAGCTCTCTGAGTAAGAGTTACAGGTTCGCCTGTTAGTTCTTTTTTCTCCTCTGATTCTGATGAAGCTTCTTCTTCATCCACATCGATTAGTGAGGAAATAATATCGTCTAGATTTTCGTCTTGATCTGTCATTGTTCTCCTTATTTAGAACAAGTCAAAATTACGAATTTTTATGCGAAAATGTATAATGAACTATGCCTTTTTGTTCAAACATATCTAAAACTCCGGCACTCGCCATATCTACTAAAATTCTTTCCGCTCTATAAGTGGTTATATTTGATATGATGGAAAAGCGCTCAATGGTTATATCTCCATATTCATTAAGGAAACGGAAAAGCTGGCGTTCTCTTTCACCATACTCAAAAGTTACTCCTTCACTCGAAGTTGTATTCTTAAGAACCTCCACTCTGTCGTCTGTAGCAGCGATATTTTCATCATTCTGGCGGATGTACACCGTTCGCTTCTTGCTCCCTTTTACGGCAATAGGTTTTTGGTCCGATTCAGAAACCTCAACAATCAGTACATCTTTTTTTCCGGCATGTACCATTTCTATGTTTATCTCAATTGCAGGAACACAGACATCCTTTGCGGCCTGTTTTAACCAAAATTCTTCTTCGTAATAGCTTTCAATTCCTGCTATATCGCCATTATCGTCAACACCAACCAGAATTCTACCTCCGTTTGTGTTAGCGAATGCCACCATTTCTTTTGCGATTTTCTCAGGTGAGGCTACTTTATGTTTGAACTCGAGAAAGGAACTTTCGCCGGTTGCAATAAGGTTTTTTAAATCCTTTAGGCTCATTGCTGATACTTTTACCGAATCTGTGTTCTGTAAATAAAGTTCGTACTCTTTTTCCATAACAATAGGAAAGTCGCTTTTTTAAGCCTTGATATTTCTACTAAATAGAGATCTCGTCTTTAGGATCTCTTGTCATCAACGCATTTAAAGCGTCTTTAGGGTCTTGATTTTCAAATAAAACCCGATACACTGCACACGTGATCGGCATATCTACTTTATTACGTTGAGCCCAATCGTATACAGATTTTGTGGTTTTAATACCTTCAGCCACCATGTTCATACTTTCAATAATCTCGTCCAGTTTTTTCCCCAAACCGATTTGTGAGCCCACATATCTGTTCCGGCTATGCTTTGAGGTACATGTTACAATCAAGTCTCCCATTCCGGTTAGTCCTGAAAAAGTCTCTGCATAAGCACCCATCATCACGCCCATTCTTTTCATTTCATGAAGTCCGCGAGTGATCAAAGCTGCTTTTGCATTATCACCAAGTTCAGCGCTGTCAACAATTCCTGCTGCAATCGCCATTATGTTCTTTACAGAACCACCGATCTCAACACCAATAATGTCATTATTCAGATATACCCTAAACATTGGTGTCAGAAATGCCTCCTGTATAATACGTGCCGTTCTTGTAGAATAAGAAGCCGCTACAACGGTAGTTGGCTTGAGATGAGAAACTTCTTCGGCATGACTTGGTCCGTATAAAACTCCAATATTATCTTCTAAAGTAACCCCTTCCATTACTTCCACCAGAACCTGAGACATTGTCTTGAAGGTGTCATTCTCGATTCCTTTTGAAACTGTAACCAGAATTTCGTGACCATCCAAACAAGGCTTGATCTTAGCGGCAACTTCTCTCAATGTATGAGAAGGAGTCGCAAAAAGGATCATATCCTGATCTCTCAGACAATGCTCCAGATCATCATATGCTTTGATGGAAGTCGGTAATCTGATGTCGGATAAATAAGAAGGATTTCTATGATCATTATTGATACTGTTCACGACTTCTTTTTCACGAGCCCATATCTGCACATTATTTCCGGCTGTATCAAGTACCGTAGCGAGCGCCGTTCCAAAACTTCCTGCACCAAGGATGGTTACATTTCTCATTGTTCTATTTTTTCTTTCTCAGGCTCGGGTTCATGATCGGTATCATCCGGTTCTTCCTTTTTGGAAGAGGAGCCAACTTTACTTTCTGTTCCTTCAATAAGTCGCTGAATATTTGATTTATGCTTTACAATAATTCCTGTTGCCACAAAAGCTCCAAAAATAACCATGCTTCCGTCAACCAGTTTTTCTAGTCCATATACATACTTCATAACTATCAAACTGACCGGATAGAAAAAAGAGGCGAGAATAGAAGCCAGTGAAACATAGCGAGTAAGTAAAATAGTGGTGACAAAAATGATAGATGAAATCCCTATTGAGATTGGCTCGATCCCAAATAGCATCCCACAAGCTGTAGCAGCTCCTTTTCCTCCTTTAAATTTTGCGAATAATGGAAACATATGTCCCAATACCGCGAAAAGACCACAACTTATTTTTAGAAAAGCATCCACTTCCCAGTTTGGTGGCGAAAGTGGACCTGCAAACATATCCCAGGCGAGAGCACTTATCCAGAAGGAGGCAACAAACCCCTTCATGAAATCCATGGTGAAAACCGTTACACCTGAAGGCCAACCCAATACACGGAATGTATTTGTAGTTCCTGCATTACCGCTGCCATGCTCACGAACGTCAACCCCTTTAAAGAGCTTTCCCACCCAAATTGCGGATGGAATAGATCCTAATACGAAACTAATTCCTAAAACAGTAAGCGTTGCTAGCATGAATTTTTAATTTATTCCAAGATACTACCTGTAGTATAAGAAAAAAATTAAACGTGTCTTTCTGCGTGATAAGAAGATCTGACTAACGGACCACTTTCAACATGTTCGATGCCAAGTTTCTCGCCAATCTCTTTGTACTCAGCGAATTGATCAGGGTGAACCCAATCAACTACGGGGTGATGCATTTTTGTTGGTTGCATGTACTGACCGATCGTTAACACGTCTACTTTATGATCGACACAATCCTGCATGAGCTCAATAACTTCCTCACGGGTTTCGCCAAGGCCAACCATAATTCCTGTTTTTGATCTGATCCCGGCCTCTTTAACTCTCAGAAGTAATTCAAGAGAGCGCTCATATTTTGCTTGCGGACGAACTCGTCTATATTTTCTTGGAACAGTTTCGAGATTATGGCTCAATACATCCGGAGGTGTATCGATCACTGTTTGCAAAGCATCCCAAACCCCTCTGAAATCCG
>Ga0189291_100383_pt1 | contig 16776 bp, 13 predicted proteins | sample UW1redminimetaG_FD_130331 | JGI IMG/M metagenome (GOLD analysis project Ga0189291, IMG submission 130331) | Marine microbial communities from the Costa Rica Dome - UW179B-red mini metaG | ecosystem: Environmental > Aquatic > Marine > Oceanic > Photic zone | place: Costa Rica: the Eastern Pacific... | reverse complement strand
CTGGAAAACCACATAAAGTCGTCATCACAGCAGTTGCTCGAAAGCTCACCACAATCGCCAACGCTCTCGTCAAATCACGACAAAATTGGGATCCAACGGCGGTCTGAGAAATACAGTTGCTAGAACCAACTTTTTGACGGGCTTCCGGGAGCATTCATAGGCGCAGCCGCAGCGAAAGCTAACTTTGTCCCGCATCCCAGAACTCGGTGCAAGACGCAGCTGAAGTCTGGTTTGGAGCCCAATTTACCCGATGCTGCGCTTAGCACAAACGGGCGTAAATCGTGCAAAGCTGACATGAAAGGATGAAAAAGCGATCCAAACCAGTCCTCCCTCAGTAAACAGAACGCTGCTCCTCTTAGGTGGCAAACGTTGACTTCGCAGAGATTTACCGCCTCATGCCGCTTCACGCAATTGACGGCTCAGAAAGTACCAGATTCCTAGTCGGTGGAGTTTAACTTTGAATGCGTTTCGATTCACCCGGAGTTTTGACTTTTGTGAAGCAGCCCGATTTGGATTTGCGTCAAACAAGCGATCCTTCAGGTTTCCAAATTCCGCTCCATGAAAACCAACCACGATCGCATATCTTGCTCCAGCGGGTAGTAGGGTTCAATTCTTTGAAACCCAAGCCGCTCGTAGAGACCTTGCGCTTCGTTTTGGAGGGGGCCCGTGTCGAGGCGCATCAAACGGTATCCGATGTCGCCTGCGTCTTTGATGATGCGGTTCCCAAGCGCTTGGCCTACGCCTCGTCCATGGTGCGCAGGGTCCACGAACATGCGCTTCATTTCGCAAGTACTATCGCCCAGATCTCGCAGCGCGACACAGCCGATGACCTGCGAACCTTCTTTGGCAATGAGCAAGCGCCCGTGCGGCGCCGAAAAATAGCCCGGAAGGTTGGCCAGTTCGACTTCGAAAACCTCTGGGTCAAAATACTTGTCAATGAGGTCGCGATATTGCGCGTGGCGCGTTTGATGCCATGTCACGAAATCGCGCATCAGGCGTCGGACACCGTCCAATTCGTCGACAGTTGTAGCTTGAGAAATGTTCAGCTTGGTGTTCATTATCATTCCAATTCGCGCCGTTGGCAGGCTGGCACACAGATGCGCGTATTCCATAGGAGAAGCCAGAAATGTTCTGGCCCCTCCTATTTTTTGCCCTAGGCTGGGGAGTTGGCAGTTTCCGGTCCGAAGGTGCTTTTGATCTCAGACACAAGATCAGCCGGAAAGCCGCCTTCTTTTGCGTGGCGATAGATCGCTTCGGCATTGTCAGCCTCGTGAACGCAGTAAAGCTTGTCTCCCGCCGCGTAGGTGTGATGCCAGATATAGGGGACGCCAAGGCCATCAACGACTGCGTTGGATTTTTTCGATATGTCGCAAAGCTCTCCCTCAGTCAGTTTTTCAGCGCCAGGGATGTTTCTCTCAACGATGAATTTGGGCATGTTGTTTCTCCTTGTTGATTGCATTGTGATATTCTGAGCGATGCTGATCCCAACCGCATCGGGGGAATTACCCATTTTCTGCCAAGGACCTCCCTATTTTCTGTGCAAGTTCGTAACACGCATACAGCGTTCCCGATTGCTGCTAATCTGGTCACCATGATGCTTTTGGAACGCGATGAACTGATAGACTTGTTGAATGAACGGCTTGGGGACGCTGGTCGCGGCCTGGGACAAGTCCTCTGTCTTTCTGGCGATGCCGGGGTAGGCAAAACCGCGCTCCTGAGGCAGTTCGCCGAAGCTGCCACAGCTCGTGTTCTCTGGGGTGCTTGCGAAGATTTGTCTACGCCTGAGGCGCTAGGACCGTTGAGTGATTGGGCGCGTGAATCCGACCTGTCAGCTTTTTCTGGGGCTCCTCAGCCGGGCCACAGGGTCGAGTTTTTTTCTGATGTCCTCAAAGCCCTATCTGGCAATCTAACGATTGCGATTATTGAGGATCTTCATTGGGCCGATGGCGCAACGCTTGATCTTGTGCGCTTTCTGGGTCGTCGCATCGCAAATAAACCGGTGCTGCTGATCGTTACCGCCCGCAATGAGGATCGCTCTGCCCGAGTCCATCTTCGAACGGCATTGGAACAAATCCCATCTGTGCAAAAAACCTATATCGACGTGCCAAACCTGACGGCTGAGGCGGTTGAACAACTTGCCAAAGCCTCCGGAAAGGATGGCAAGAGCGTTTACCATTTGACCGGCGGCAATGCGTTCTTTGTCACTGAAGTATTGCGGGGCGGTGATGCGCTGCCCACCACAGTGCGTGAAGCCGTCCTCGCTCGTTTTGATCGCTTTCCAGAGCCATGCAGACGCGCGATCCAAACAATTGCGGTCTTTCCACGCCGTGCGGAAACCTGGGCTCTCCAACAGATATGCCCTAACGATTTCGATGAAATCGGGCGCGCTGTTCTAGCAGGGCTTATCGTTGAGGGAGAAGGGGAATACGCCTTTCGCCACGAAATTGCCCGTCGTGCGGTGGAAAGCGCTATTCCCGCCGAAAAGCGCCGCGAAATCAACCGCGTAACCCTTTCGGTTCTGCGTAGGGAGCCAAAGGTTTCGATCTCGCGGCTGGTGCATCACGCGGCGGCAGCGGGTGACACAACTTCGGTCGGTGAACTGGCCCCTGTTGCTGCCGCTACCGCGTCGCTTGCGGGGGCTCACCATGAGGCCGCTCAACACTATGGCACTGCACTGAAGGTTGCAGTGAATCTTGAGGGAAGACAACGCGCACAACTGTTCGAAAAACATGCTTTCGAGCTTCATCTCGTCGGAAAGGTGGAGGGTGCGATTGCGGCATATGAATCTGCGCTCGAACTCAACAGATCTGTCGAAAACCGGCTGGCAGAAGGCGATACGCTGCGTTGGATATCGCGCGTTTACTATCTCTCTGGCAATCGCCTTTTGGCTATCCGCTACGCGCGCGACGCCTTGGCAATTCTTGAAAAAGAGGAACCGGGCGCAGAACTGGCAATGGCCTATTCGAACCTCGGCCAGCTTTCTATGCTGGAAGATGATCTGACGGAAACGTTGCGCTGGAGCCGCAAGGCGATTGACATCGCAACGCGGCTTGACCGCAACGACATCATTGCACATGCGTTGAACAATTCTGGGACAGTGCAACGTTGGACCGACCAGACCGCCGCCCGCGACAATCTTGACCGCAGTCTGCAGATCGCCCTGGAAAACGATTTGGCCGATCATGTTGCGCGTAACTACACCAATCGCGTCTATGTCGAAATCAATTGGCTGGAACATGCGTATGCCCACCGGTGTCTTAAGGCGGGGTTGAAATATTGTGATGAACGCGACTTAGTTACATGGCGCACCTATCTCAACGGATGCCGGGCGCAGTTGCTCTTGCGGGAGGGCAAGTGGGACGAGGCCGCCGCTGTCGCAGTGAAGGAAATCTCAGCCGACCATGCAACGCCGATGTTGCGCTTTCCTGCCGTGACGGCGCTGGCACGCATTCGGTTGCGTCGTGGCAATCCGGACGTTGCCCATCTTCTCGATGCGCTTGCCTCGTATCTCGAGACAGGAAGCGAGCCGCCACGCTTCCTCTTGTACGTGATGATACGAGCCGAGCATGCATGGGTTGTCGGATTGGCAGATGAAGGGCTTCTCGACTTGATAGGCCAAGCCGCTCAACTGGCGGCCAAGACTGGTGATGCTTGGTCGGCCGGGGAATTGTGGTTCTGGGGACGCAAGCTTGGCCTGGAAAACTGGCCTGATATCCCTGTTGCGCCGCCCTATCAACTGATGGCTGCAGGTCAATGGGCAGAGGCCGCCGAGGTTTGGGCGAATTTGCAGTGCCCCTACGATCGGGCCCTGGCACTGATGTCGGGCAACGAGGACGCACAGCACGAGGGACTGACCCGTCTGGACGATTTGGGCGCCAAAGCTGTATCGGACAGGTTTCGACGTATCCTGCGTCAGCAGGGGGCGCGCTCGATCCCGCGAGGCCCGCAAATGGCCACGAGATCAAACCCGTCCGGACTGACCAGGCGACAGATGACGGTGCTTGGGCTATTGGCCGAAGGCCTATCGAACGCAGATATTGCTGACCGCCTTTTCGTATCGACAAAAACGGTTGATCATCACGTATCTGCCATCCTTGCAAAGCTGAACACTCAAACCCGCGGACAAGCCGTTGCCTTGGCGCGCTCAATAGAGCTGATCTGATCGGAGAGCCCTCGCGTTCTGCCGTTGCTGTTCTCGCGACCGAAAAAATACGCAGATAGCGGACATTGGCGCAATCGCAGCGAACGGCAACTTTGTCCGCTTTGCTGTCCTTCAAATCTGGTGCGGCGAATGACTGCTCAAGTGAATTACGCGAGTTCAAAGGTTGCGTTATGCCTTACCCATCTCAGCCGGAAATCCCCTCCCCCTGCTTCAGCTGGTCTTCCAACCCTCCCAGATCATCCACCGCCAGATCGAGACGATCTCGGTCGCCATCGTCGCGTTCCTCAAGTTGCATTTCACCTTGATCCGCAAAGTTCATTTCTTGTTGTCGTTGCCCTTCTTCGACAACGACCTGAACTGCCCCCGACCGTTTTTTGGCGCGAGAGACCGATTTAGCCGCGCTTACCTGTTGTCGACCGCTTATGCGCTCACCATTCTTATGAGGCTGAGCGCCAATGCCGTCCTGCTTAAAATTCTGCCCTGTACCTCCCGATTCAGAGCCTGATCCCCCTGCCCCACCCCTTCCCATCACTGGAAAAGGCAGCTCCCCCCTCTGCGCGCCATGGATTGCCGCAAACAGCCGATCATCAAAATACTGGATCCGTTTCGCCCGCACTGGCATCTGCGCATCGACGACCATGATAATTTCATCGAGCGGCAACCGACGCGCTTCATCCTCAGGCAATAGAGATGTTTCTTCCGTTCGTGTGGACTGACTGCGCCCTTCGAATGGATTTTTGCCAATGGATCGCGACCGCGTGATGACAGTCTTCGTCGTTTTGCCAACGGCCTTACTCAGCTCCTCAATCGTCTTTTCGTCTGAGGGGGTTAGGTATAGCTTTACGCCTGCGTTGCCCTGCAGCGCGCGGCGTGTGTTTTCACCATAGATTTCATCAAGGGCGGGGATGGTTTGCGTGACCACAGCGAGGTGACCGCAATAGGTGCGCAGGGTTTCAATGCTCTCGACCACAATCGGCATTTTACCCAAGCGGTTGAACTCATCGAGCATGATCATCACAGGCCAGGGCTCATCTTGGCCCGGTTCCTTCTCTTGCATCGCCGAGAGAAGGTCAGAGAAAAACAACCGGATCAGCGGCGCGAGGGGTTTCACCATCAGGGGCTGCACGACCAGATAGACCGTGAACGGCTTCTTGCGGATCGTACGGAAATCAAAATCCGAGATCTGCGTCGCCTCATCAATGGCGGGGTTCTGCCATTGGTCCAGACCAGAGGTCATCAGAAGCGAGACATAGGAGGTCAGCGTGTCGTTGTTGGTGGACGCCAGCCGTGTAAAGATCAGCTTGGCCGCTTTGTTGTCGATCTCGTGGCCCCGCGCCACATATTCTTTCTGCTTGTTGCCCCCCGAGGCCGCGATCCGGTAGATCTCGCCCAAGTTGGGCTTCTTGCGCTGGAACGCCAGCAAACCTGCGGCCACAAAGAGATCAATGCCTCCCTTCAGAAGACCTTGCACGCGATCATTGTCGCTTTGCAGGAATAGCGTGGCCAGTAACTGCAATTCCATCTGCTGACGCGCGGGGTCTTTCAGCTCATAGATGCGCAAGAGCGGATTGTAGCGATGCGTGCGCTTGCCTTCCCAGTCCGTGGGCGCAAAGCGGTAGACCTTGTCACCTTGGGCCGCACGGTGACGCGCTGTCGCCTCAAAACACTCGCCCTTTACATCCAACGTGACGGCAGACCCCTGCCATGTGAGCAGGTTCGGGATGACAAAGCCGCTGGTTTTACCGCGCCCCGTTGGGGCCACGATCAGCGCATGGGGAAAAACCTTCGAGGTGATGTAGCGGGCGCGCGACTTTGGGCTGCCTAATTTGCCCAGTATAAACCCTGTGCCGGGCTTGCCAAAGAACCCGTTGGCTTTCATTTCGCCGCGCTTTTGCCAATGGGTCTGACCAAAGCGTGTGAGGGCCGAGCCGGACATGGCAAGGCTCATCATCAGCCCTGCGACGGCAGCACCACCGATGATCAGGTTGATCAGTTGGAAATCATCCGGCCGTCTATCTCTGATCCAGAAGTAATTCTGCGCGATATATCCAAAATCGATATCGGTGCTGAACCCAAGTGCCTTAAAGGTCAGCACAGCCGAGGCAATGGTGTAGCCCATCGCACCTGCCACCAAAGTGACCAGAACCACTCCGATGGCGATCCGCACCCTGGCCATGGACCCGCTCAATGTATCTGGCCCCGCTCCGTTTCGCCGTCAACGTCCGCGGCGCGGTGTCTATCGACTTCAACGTCTGCCAACTCGTCCACAACCTGTCGCAACGCATCCGAGTTTGCGGTTGCCGCATCCGATTGCAAATAGACCTTTGCGGCATAAAGACGGTCGAGACGGTCTTCGATGACATTTTGCAAAGCGTCGCTATCACCCTCGTTCAGGCGATCCAGCTGTGCCGCGTCCAAAACCCGCGCCACCTCAGTGCGGAAGGCCTCGCATTCTTGATCGGTCTCAAAAGGCGAAGACAACTCCCCTGCCCGTTCATGGGCGAGAACACGGGACAGTTCGGGCGTCTCATTCTGGTCGGTCTCGCGCTCCGTAAGGCGTATCTCCCGTTCCGCACTGTGCGCTTCATAAATCCGCGCGTAAGTGTCGCCGAGACCCTCCGACAGCTGCTCGGGCATATCAGGATATCGCGTCTGTAGATCGCGCACGATGGAAACCGAGATTGGCGTGCTGCTGTGCGCCCCCAAACGCGCCGCTTCAACCTCAATGCTAATCCGGTCTGCAGCTGCCTGATCTACAATCACCGCCCTGCCCTCCTGATCCATGCGGATAACATCGGTCGGGCGCGCAATCAGCTCTGGATGGTCGCGCAGATAGTCCCGCTGTTCGTCTTCCAAACGCTCTACGGCAAGGCTTTCGATCAGCGCTTCATCAAGATCTCCACTCTGGGCTTCAATCCGTGTTTCCAAGCGAACATCATTGGCGGCGGTTTCAATCAACCCGTCTGTGACATGCACCTGCACCTCGCGGGCGTCTTCAATGACCCCGTCACGGCGCAGCACACCTTCCCGCTCCAGCATGGTTCCCAGCTGAACATGCACATCATTGAGAATATCCCGTGCCTGCTCTAAATCCGCGCGGCGCTCAAGATTGAGATCCTTCGCCTTGGCCACTTTGGACAAATCGTCCGCAATCCATTGATGTTCCAGAGCCGCATTCTGCGCCCCTGTCTCCATACGGGCCACAACCTCGGACGTACTGATCCCCGTGCCGCGCAGTGCTGCATCGACGCGGGCGCGCACCCGTGGTTCAGCAAGGCGCTCCAACTGGCTTTGCTGAATGTTGGCCTCGGAATAGACCCCACCTTCTGACGGGACCTCCGAGAGGGAATTGGAACGTAATCCAAGCGGCTGCATATGCTGCACCCGCGTTTGGATGGCGTTGAGCGACTTCTCCAGCGCGGGCCGCTCCGCATCTGGTTTTGCAGCAATCAGGTCCGTGATGTTTGCGACCTTTTCAGCGTAACGGCTGCGCAGATCCTCGAACGTATCGTCTTCGGCCATGTAAATGCCTCCTGCGGTTTCAACGTGACCACCCTTCGCCAGAACCTCGCCCGCACGGAACAGGACCTCAGCAATGTCTTCGCGGTTCTCTGAGGACGCCTCGGCAGCCAGCGAGTGGAGCATGATTTTCGTATTTGCGATTTCGGCAAGCGTGCGGGTCAGATCCTTACCAACGCGTTCGCGCTCCACTGGCGTCCTGCCTTCTTCTTTGGCGGCATAGATCTCGCGGGTCTTGGCCGGGTAATGCACCTCGCCACGGTCCACCCGCCGCGTTGCTTCCAACCGCACGCCGTAGGTCTCGGCCTCCTCGACCATCGCCAACCGGAAGTCGTCATAGTTGAACCGATGATTGCGCGCCAAATAGAAGAACTCACCCTCTTGCGAACGGCGGTTCAACACCAGATGCGCATGGGGATGGTCGCGGTCCTCATGCACCGCAATGATGTAATCAAAGTGGCCCTCATCGTTCTGGAAGAACCGCTCGGCCACATCGGTCGCGATGTCGCGCACATCCTCTCCGCGCGTGCCAATCGGGAAGGACATCAGCAGATGTGTGGTCTGCCCAAGCTTGGGTTTGAAGCCGCCATCCCACCGTTTGGCAAAGCGCTCGGTGAGGTCTTTGATCTCGTCGCGATCAAGCTTGGATTTGCCGTCCAAAAACCCGCTGCTGTCGACGATATGAGTGGACTTTGTGGTGAGGTATTCGAGCTGGTTTGCGAGCTGGGATTTAGTGTGCGTCCCACCACCCCGGATCGCTTTGAACACAGCTGCCCGATGTCCCGCCGCGGCACGCACCATCTGCTTTTGCTTTGAAGCATATAGACCCTGCATCGAGCCACGGATGCGGCTCCATCCATCCTCAAATATCTCTCCGGTGACGGCACCAACCGCATCATTCCGCTGCATGGGCGAACTCCCTCAAAGCGGCTGTCGCTGCCAGCTGCATCGCATCACGACGGCGGCGCACAAGCAGGTCAATCTCGTCTGCACTGTCGAGGATGAAGCGCGCCAACCCGCGTATCTGTGCAAGCCGCAATTCTGAGAACTCAGCACCAGTTCCCTGCCCCACCCGATTGGTCTTTTGCATCTGCTTGGCAATCTGGGCGACACCGTTTCCAACCTCGTTCAACGAGGCGCGATAGCGCGCCATCTCTGCCGCCAAAGTTGCGTCCGCCACAAAGGTGCCACCTGCCGCTTGCATCAATCGGCGCAGCCCTTCCGAGCGTGTCTCGATCTCGGCTGACGCCAGCACCGTATCGAACGCTGCCATCTCCTCGGAGGTTACTTTCACACTCACCGCCAAGACCGGAACCGCCGTGTCGCGCTGGCGCTCTGCTTCACTCTTCACCGTGTATTGCACCGCCCGTGGTGTCACCCCGAACCTCTCCGCAAGCACGGACGTAGGCACGCCGTCGGCGGCTTCGCGCACGATCTCCATGCGTTGCGCATCAGTGAGACGTTTCGAGCGAGACATGCGAAGAAAGACCCCCTATTTCCTGCCACCTTCATACAAGGCTGCATCCAACATACGATACTATACAAACCTGTCAATAATATACTTACGGTGAATAGGGGCGCAGGCAGCCTTGTATTCCGTTTACTGCCGAGCACCGCAGGTGCGAGGCCGCGCCCGAGAGGACGCCAGCAAACATCGGCCCCATGCTCAAACATCGGCCTATCTCAACAGGGCCTGCGCCTGAGGTCTGTCTGAACATGTAATGTTCGGACAGAAACGAAGGGGCGGGACAGAACTCGACCGACAGGGCAGACAGTCAGGGTCAAGGGAGGCCAGAATTGGCCTGCCAATTCTCTGCCGTAAAAACCTGAAGGCCGCGCCAAAAGGTTTTTGGGGATGGCCCCCTTGAGGTTGGCTGGCAGCTCTGTCACCGCATAAGGTCAAACACAACAAGAACCATCAGGACTGCTTTGCAGTCCTGTCATCGGCAACCGTGACCGCTGCCAAAGGCAGGGGTCTCAACGGGACCCGTAGCGATCTCTGGAACAGAGATAGGGCCGCCTCACGGCGACCCATCCTCGGGGAGGATTTACTCTTGGGGTTCCTTTGAGCTTGGTGGAAAGATCACCAGCTCTTGGACACCGACGGGGAAGTCGAGCTTGAGGCTGAAGAACTCCGAGCCATCCCCATTGCGGGTGTTGCGGAACATGGCTCCGACGCGTTGGAAACGGGTGCGCTCGACGCCTTCGCTATCGGTGTATTTGACGGGAACTGTTGCGACGTAGTGGTTGGTCATTTTGGTCTCTCCTTTTTGCGATGAGGATCAAAAAGCACCGCGGGCATCAGGACCGGTCGCAAGCGCAAATGCGGAGGGTCCGCGCCACAGGCGTGGAAGCCGTATTTGTGCTTGCCGGAGCGCAGCGTAGGGTACGGCCGGTCCGACCGCGTGCGATCCACATCAATTAGCAAAAAGAAGAGACCAAAATGTATGCCCCCACATCGCAGTCGCCACTGTTCTCGTTGATCTCGATGGAGGTTTAGGTCGAGTGCGCTTTGATGCAACGTGTTGGGGTTTGGTCTGTCGCGCACATCGAGAGGTAGGGCGGTTGTTCGGCCTCGGGCGAAGATCAATTTCTCGGTGTTGAGATGGTTGTGATGTTATCCGCACCAAGCTTGAGGACGCGGAGGACAGCTGGTCCGGCCGCACCGGTATGGCACGGCCAGTCCTTCCCCAATCAGAGTCTGTCCCACATCCTGACCGTCTACGAACAGCGATCCACATAGGCGTCCAAAGTTGCAACGATCTGTGCCTTCGGTTCCAGGCCTGCACGAACATGCCACGCGTTCAAATTCTATCGATGCCGCATTCCGCACCAACTGGCTCAAACGCGTTGTTGCACGTTCCCCGACCTGACGCTCTGCAGTGCAGGACGGCCGCCACGTCTCAGGGGCATTGAATCCGACAAGGCGGACGTTCGTCGGCAGTCCGCGAATGTCGACGGTGTCACCGTCGATGATCCGCACATCGCTTGAACGGAGGGTCCGATCCAGTGAAGTAGGCTGCACCGCGGTCGGCCCATTCGAAGACAGGAAGCTGGAGGACATCCAGCCGATTCCCAGGTTAGACCGAATTTGCACCCATTGCCCTTGGTCACGAAGTAGTTGGACACGCGTTCCTTCAACCAGCACGCCCATGACCGGATCGGACGTGGACGGCCCGTCCCGTTGATTAACCCGTGTGCCCGTCACATAGACGTAAGCGGAGCTTGCCGGCTGCGGTGCAGACGTCGCTGGTGAGCCGTAAGATGTGGATCGCGATGATGTTGAAGCGAAGAACGATCCAATCAACGCAACGAACGCGACGACAATAACAAGCGGCAACATGATTTGTCGCTGAGCCCTACGGACTGCCCGCCGCGGTGCAGTGATTGCACGGGCCACCGACATTGGCTGAGGCTTTGGTTGGTAAGACTTGGCACTGCGCTTTGGGGTCGGACGCGGAACGCGGTCGTTGGTCTGCGCGGAGGTCCGCGATGATGGCTCACGCACCAACTTCAGGACTTTATGCAGACTGGCATATTGGGCCTTACTCAGACGTGTATCGGCTCCGTACTGCCGAAACCGCACGGCCATGTTTGTAAGAAACGACACCTCCCAATCGTTCGCCTGCCCAGACTGCAGTCGCGCATCAATGCGCGACTGAATCTCTTTTGTGCGTTCCGGAGAAAAGGGCATGATCTGAAAAACCTGCGCGGGTATTGAATTGTGCAACAAATGTCATTTGCAGCTCAGGCACAATAGACAGGAATTACATTGAGATACCGCTCTGCCATTCAGGAAACGGGAGATTCGGAAAGCCACCGTCATGACTTCAATGAACCCTTGCTGCAGACCAGGAACGTGCGTCCGAACTTCGAGCAGCGCTTTTGATAACGAAGAAAGGGCCACCCGAAGGTGACCCTCTCCAAGTTATGCCTCGTCCGGTGACTTCGCGGGATCCGCGACCCGCATGACCGTCAGTCCTTTCGCTTCGGCTTTCTGCCCGAGGTTCAGTGCGACCCCGTTGCCTCCGAAGAGGACAACTCCAGTTGCAGCGAACTTATCGTCCAGCATCTCATCGTTGCACTTGAACGGTGCTGCACGTCCGTGTGCGGACCAACGCGGATCAAAGCGCGCTTGGTTGATGCCCCGCGCACGTGCCCACCGCGCTGCAATCATTTCCGCTCCATGCTTGCCGCCTTTGTGGCAGATGAAGATATCCTGGTTGCGGTTTTGCTTGATGCGGTCGCGAACCTTATCGAGGGTCCGGAAGATGACGTCGATGTCAGTCCAGTCCGTCGCTCCTGAGACAATCAGAGGAACTCCCTCGACTTTTGACTTGGCAGCCGTCTCACGATCATGCTGTTCCAGAAGTTGCTTGGCCTCGAAGACGGCTCCCGTCTCTTGCGCCCGAACGCTTGCCCGCGATCCCGCTGCCGGGATAAAGGCATTGCCGGTCTCGACCTCATAGCACTCTGCAGCGGCCTCCCCCATCGTCTCGATGGCGTCCACGATCTCGCGCAAGTGCACGAAACGCGCTTGCGCCTCTTCCAGAGCTGTCTCTGCGATCTCTGATCCGTCGTGACATTTTGCCAATGCGCCGATCTTGTCGGCTGTGCGATCGACTTCCTTGCCGAGGGCCACCTTGCGGCGCTGTAGGATTGTTGCCAATCCGTGCGCGAGAGGTTCGATCTCTCCTTCAAGTCCGGTATTCCGCAATTGCCCAAGCAGGGTCTCGAAGGCTTCGCGGATAATGCTGTCTTTCAGGACGTCGTCCTGCGGAATCGGCAGGTGTGCGTCTTTCTCCGTCAGGCCGAAGAGTTCGATTGTCTCGTATGTTGTCACTTGATCGTAGGCCATGTGTTCATCTCCAATGTTTGAGTTTGATGACCACCACGTGAGTGTGGGGGCATGGCCGATTTCTGGTTCACCGAATCTGTCCGGGTCAGGGACGGCGCAGCCGCCAGCTTGCTGGGCGCAAAAGTTTTCGAAGTACGACGCCGACAAAAGGCGCACCCTCGCGGGCACGACTGACCTCCCCACACACCCCACTCTTGCCGAAAACTTTTGCGATCCTTGAGGCGGGCTGATTTGGGGGCCATCCGGAGGATATGCTTCCATACTCATGTGTGTGTGTTTTGACGCCAGGTTTGCCCGACACGAGCAGGCAAGCGGTGGGGTCGGACACGCAGGCGGGCGCAGCGGCGGGATCGTTTTGCCTCGGCAAAACAGACCAGAGCGAAGACCGCAGGCGTGGCCGAGCGCCGCCGTGCTCGCGAGACGGGCAAACCGGGACCCACAGCACAACGCCGCGGTAAGGCCGCATGGCCGCATGCGCGACGGACCGCAGGGACGTTCTCACCTGTGACGCGCGCAGCCGAGCAGGTGAGGCCGTAAGGCATTTCGTCAGAGGTTCAATTGATTGGCAAACACGGCAGACCGGACTTTGAAATTCTTTAGTTCAAGGCCCAATGTGCGGACGAAGCGGTCACTCAGGCTTTTTGCTTTCCATTGACATTTTGGACGACCAAGTCGCATCCTAATTCCCCTACAATAAGGGCGGGCACATTACATGGCAGAGACAGAAATGAATCATGGCTTTGCAGTCAACATTGCAGGGCCAACTGACCTTGCTGACTTGGCGGATTTGTTGGGCGGTGTTTTCAGCAAACGTGAGCCACCGGCGGTCGCTTTAGGCTTCCCTGCTCGAAAGATCGAAGCCTTGGCCAAAGTGTTCGGTGCGAAGTCAATTCAGGAAAAGCTGAGTGTTGTGGCAAGGTCGGAAGATACCGGCAAGATAATCGGCGCGGTGCTTGCTCATGACTTTGGAACGCCACCATCAGACGATATTGAACCACTCATTCCAGTTTTTGAGCCACTTCTGGCCTTCTTGGAACAACTTGAGGAAAAGTACACGGTCACAAAATCGATTGTTGCAGGTGATTTCCTGCACATATTCATGATCGCAGTCGATGACGTGTGGTCAGGAAAGGGCGTTGCTCAACAGCTTTTGCAAGCTTGCATTGTTAATGGTGCAAGCCATGGCTACCGAACAGCTATCACGGAGGCGACGAGTGATGCTTCCCGCCACGTTTTCCGGAACATCGGCTTTAAAGAGCGGCATTTTTCGAGCTATGCAGATTTCGTATTTCAGAACGCGCGCCCGTTCGCTTCAATCCTCGAGCACAGAGGGTGCGCTCTTATGGACATGCAAATTAGGTAAAGATCGATGCCGCGCATCAATTTGTGTAGGTTATCGCTGACCGCTTCGGGCTCCGAGCAGTCATTTGCCGCAGATTTAATGAAGGTCCGCTGTAGGCCAGACAACGTCGGCAGCTTAAACAATTCGACCTGGCCACAATGGAACACGCTCACGCTCGGGGCGCTTCAGTGCTTCTGCATATTTTCTGGCATTTTCGTCGATCCCGTTATGCCAAAGCTTCGATACAAAATCGCGGGCATCCTGCACCGTCATATCTTTGAGTATGGGAGAGAGGGCCATAAAGAGCTCGTCCTCGGTGAAGGATGCCGCGCGACACATTGCTGCTTCGTAATAAGTCGGATCGTTCAGGACATACTCGCTAATTGGCATCAACGCGACATTCTCGGCCGGGATCGCCAAGAAAATCGTGTCCTGAATTGTTTCTAAAAAGTCGCGACGTGATGTGGAGACCGGTTTGCCCTGGCTCTTCACATCGGCGTAGGCCTGTTTCGTTTTACGCAACCGCGAGGCCGCATGGGAGAACGTTAGGGCGCGCTTTTGGGCTGGAAGTGAGAACTTAGTGCATGTCTCAATGCGCGTGATCAGAGCGGTTACTTCAGCTTCGAGATCAAAGCTTTCGAACCAAACGCGATCTATCTTGGGTTTTCTAGCCATCCGCCCTCTCAAGATACAATATACATTAGTATATTATTGTAACACAGACCTGTCGGTCGACAAGCCAGCACATAACAAGGGATGCTAATTTGGACGCCAGTCAAAACGCCTAGGAAAGCGCGGGTGTCTCTCGAATATACAAACACGAAAAAAGGGGAACCGCGTTGCCGCGGCTCCCCTGTCCTGTCAATCGATAGTTTCGCTTCGATCAAGCAACCAACGACAACCCGCCGCTTGTATCCGGCTGCTGATCCCCGCTTTGCACGAACGGAATGATCGAGAATGTCTGACCGCCACGCTGCTCTTCGTTCTGCACGGCGTTGACGCGCAAATCGCCGTCAGGCGTGTTGATCAGCAGCGAGACGTAGTCGTGCCCCGTCCGGTTGCTCTTGGCCATCCAAGCGGAGCCAACGCGGATCGGCTTGCCTTTCGGAGAGCTCACTTCGATCCGGTAATCCGGGTGCGTCTCTTCCGTCTTGTAGTCATTTTCGATGAGCATGAAGTCCAGATCGAACACCATGTTGGCAATGTAGCCTGCAAAAGCGTTGTCAGCATCCATCGCGGTTAATTCGCCCGAGATTGAGCCAGACTTCATCGTGCCGTTTGAGACCAGCGGGATGATCTCGAAGTCTTCGCTCTTGGCTTTACGCGCTTCCTGCGTTTGAACCGCATTGACGCGGAATGGCCCAAGACCAACATCCAGCTGCATCGAGATGTAGGGATTACCGCTGGTGTTGCCGGTCTCGTTCCAGGCTGTGCCAATGCGCACCTTGCGACCAGATTTGTTGACCGCCGTGACATCATAGTCCGGGCTGCGCTCTGACATCTTTGAGCGGGTTTCCAACTGGATCGCGATGTCGAACTTGGTGTTGTGGATTGTGCCGGTGAAGTCAGCGGCTGCGGTGTCGGCGGTTTTCGTGAGGGTTCCTGCGAACATGGGTTTTATCCTTCTTGGGTTAACGGGGCCCGACATCTTGCCAGACCATCCGAGGTTGCTTTTCGACCCCTCATGGAGTCACAAAACCACAAAGCCTGCTTGTATCTTTCTCAGCGCGACGGTGCCCCTTGCGGAACGTCGTAATCTGGGAACGGCATTGCTAACCATCCCGGGGGAAGTCGGACCGAAAGCCTGCAGGTAGATACGTACCGAGGGAAAGTATGGTCGGCTTCCAAAGATGGAACTGTTCTGAACAGATGGAGGGGAGTCACCGATGTCCCGGATACAAGAAAAGAAGACCATCACAACGGCGACGTCCCCTTTCATCGTCATCGGGGTCGACGTCAGCAAAGATCAGCTGGACGTGTATGTTTCTCCAGCGGGCAATCATTACAGCTTCAGGAATGACGCTGGAGGTGTTGCTGAACTGGTCAGCTTCTGCCGAGATCACGCCGCCGATCTTGTGATCCTTGAGGCAACAGGACGCTATCACAGACTGGCGCATGAAACGCTTCATGAGGCTGGTATTAAAGCTGCTGTCGCCAACCCAGCTCGAAGTAGAAGCTTCGCGAGATCTGTCGGCCGCCTAGCCAAAACCGACAGGATCGATGCGCAAATCCTGGCTGAATATGGTGAAAGAGTTCGGCCTCCGGCGAGCACGCCGCCTTCCAAGCTGCGAGCAAAAATTGCAGAGATTACAGTCGCTCGCAGGCAAATCGTCGATGAAATGACGATCCTGAAACAACAAAAATCACAGGCAGTGGACAGCATCGTGGTCACGCAGATGGACGCCCGCATCGCATTGTGCCAGCGTCATTGCAAAGATCTCGAACAGCTATTGGCCGAATTGATTGAAGAAGACGATGGCATCAAACGAAAGCACGAAATCCTCACATCGATCCCGGGCATCGGCCTGACAACAGCAGCAACTCTGATCTCCGAATTGAACGAACTGGGCGGCGCCAATGCCAAGCAGATTGCGTCTCTCTCCGGTGTCGCGCCTATGAACCGTGATTCAGGCAGCTTCCGCGGAAAACGCAGGATAGGCGGCGGACGCAAACCAGTGAGAGACGTCATGTACATGGCGGCCGTCGTTGCGATCCGCTGGAACAAGGACATGGCTGCGTTCTACCAGCGCCTCAAAAAGGCCGGCAAACCTTTCTGTCCGTCGGCAGAGTTTTTGGGTCCAATGGCGGTTTAAATTAAGAGAGACTTTGGCTCATCTGGTTGTTGATATTATGCAGCGTGCTTGCGGTGTTGCAAGCGTCGCGCCTCGAAGGTCT
>Ga0189291_100381_pt1 | contig 16844 bp, 12 predicted proteins | sample UW1redminimetaG_FD_130331 | JGI IMG/M metagenome (GOLD analysis project Ga0189291, IMG submission 130331) | Marine microbial communities from the Costa Rica Dome - UW179B-red mini metaG | ecosystem: Environmental > Aquatic > Marine > Oceanic > Photic zone | place: Costa Rica: the Eastern Pacific... | reverse complement strand
TTGCGAGCGCTTGAACGGCACCCCCAGAAAGTGCCTGGGCTGGCGGACGCCGACTGAGGTGTTCAGGGAAGAACTGATGAAACTGAGATAGCGGAAACCGTCGCAACGACCCTTGAGAGTCCACTAGTGTCCGGCTTCGCCCCGAGTATCGCAATCACGTTTGGTCTTACGACTTCGTGCATCACCGGACAGATGATGGCAGGGCCTTCAGGACGCTGAACATTCTGGACGAACACAGCCGGGAATGCTTGGCGATCCGGGTCAAACGGAAGCTGAACTCGACCGAGGTAATAGATGCTCTCACAGACCTGTTCATTCTGCGCGGCGTGCCTGTCTACATCCGTTCAGACAACGGCCCGGAGTTCATCGCGGAGGCCGTCAGGGACTGGATCAAAGCCGTCGGAGCCAAGACTGCTTACATTGAGCCCGGATCGCCCTGGGAGAACGGATACTGCGAGAGCTTCAACGGGCGGATGAGAGACGAGCTGTTAAACGGCGAAATCTTCTACTCGCTACGTGAAGCCCAAATCATCATCGAAAGCTGGAGGAAACATTACAACACCAAACGACCCCATAGTGCATTGGGCTACCGCCCACCTGCGCCAGAGGCCATCATCCCGATGGACCGACGGCCAATCATGCACTAACTTTTAACATGGACCACTCAAGTGGGGCTACTCATGGCCGTGTGACGCTGCTTGCGACGGCGCACCTTGTCTTCAGTCAGCCACTGATCAATTTGGTCGCTGTATGCATCTAACTTCGGGCGTTTGATTGCAGCCGTCCGCCGGTATCCAGGCGGCTCGGAATACGTCAACATCTTCGCAACGCTGTCTCGGCTGATCCCAAAATCCCGAGCGATCCGACGCCCGCTCAGCCCATCCTGAAAAGGGGCACGGCGCACCCTCAAATACAATTCCACAGTGAAAACCCCCAAGCCCTCCCAAAGCAGAAAGGGCAAAAGTGGCCGACTTTTACGCCGCCCGCGACAACACAACGCCGCCGCTACCGTGGCCGAGTATTGCTCCGCCGGTCACATTTGGCACTTTAATTTGAGAACGATGACGAAATTTAGCACCTAAATTGAGATTCATGCCAAGAACAATTAAACGACAGATATTTGCGGTGTGTGACTGGAAGGCATTGTTTTCAAATTAAATTACGGCATGGCCTCTGAGTAACGAGCGCTTCTTGTGGTCCCTATAATCTCAAATTAAGTGCCAACGCCCGAAAAAACTGCCGCATTCTTACAATTAAGTGCAAACTCGCAAATGGAAGGCTGACCAGAACGGAATAAGTATCAGCGCCAGCAGGAACCAAACCGGGTTTTCCTCAAAGCTAATGACGGGCGGATATCCATTGGCCATCAGCCACATCGTGACGACCTGAAAAGCAGTCAGTTGCCCGACGCCACTGGTCAGTGTCCAGAACATGTTGTCATGCACCTGGTTTGAGAAGGTCCACAGGCTGCCCTTGGCTTGGTCGCGATGGTCGAATTTCAGGCGCTTTCCTTGGCCCTTGCGCATGTAGAAATACCAATGCAGTCCACCACTGAACGCTATCATGATCCCCATGTTCACGATCCATGTCTGGAAGATCCAACCGATTGCGAAGGTTCGCGCCATCTCCAGCGAAGGATAGAGAAAATACCACGCGGCCACTGCCAAGATCACCAGCATCACCCGTTCTGAGAGCATCAGCCAATTACGCCCAAGCCAGCGTACCAGGAATCCAGGATCAGGCGGCCAGCGAAAGATCGAAGGATCAGACAGGGGCAGTTCGGGGTGATAGTTCCACTCCCTGCTCATCCCCTCATCATTCGGGTTATCCTTGCTCAGCTTCTTATCATGCGGCATAGTCGGAATCCTCTTCATGCTTCATGCAAAAACGCTCATTCTTTACCTCAAAGTCAACAGAACGGACATCATCAAACCCACTAAAGATTATTGCAACAGAACCCTAGATTACATCGAAGGCACCGCGCGGATCTGAACCATTCCGTCAAACAGCCCAGCTTTGCACTTGATTTTTTACGTCAACGCGTGGCCGCCTGTGCTGAATCGCGCAGAGCAACCCGAACACCCTGCTGCACGACTTTTGGATCATGAGGATTTCGGTCAAATACCTCGCGTACCATCGGCGCAAAGAAGTCCAGAGGCAAATGTTGGTAGCCGGGGTCGAAGCTGACCTGATCCCAATTCGCACAGAAGTCCACACAGTCCTGAAAATAAGGGCTTTTGCGATGTTTTTCGCGTTTGTTTTGGTTGCCACCCTCAAGAAGATGGCCATAGTATATCATTTGAAAATCTCCGTGTGTCTGGACGCACCAGGCAACCTGCTCTCGGACAAATGGCCTAATGATCGTGGCGGCGTATTCGTCGTGGTTATGGGGGGCATAAATATCCCCAATATCATGCAGCAATGCCCCAACGACCCAGTCAATGTCTGCACCGTCTTGCCAAGCACGGGTTGCAGACTGCAGGCAGTGTTCGAGCCGTGTTATCTTCAAGCCGGACAAAGAACTGTCAAGTTCGACAACCGCTTTCAACAGTCTATCCGCAGTATGGCGTGCGTGGTCCACTTCGTGCTCCACCAAAAAATCCCAATCTTCTCTCGTTCCGTCTTCCATTTTCGAGAAGCTTACGGTCTTGGTCATAGGTACCTCCTGAGGTTGTTTCACGTGAGTATGGAATGGCTTCCATTTTCTATTACATCTTAACCCAGACAGCAGGGGGTGAGTTAGCTGATTTCTTCATTGACTGACCCATTGTCTCTCGCAGTCTCCTCATTGTGTGTTCTTTGACATGAGGTTTGGTAGGGCCGCACTATCTCGCTTTTCAACCGCGTCCTCAGCAAGGCGACGAATCTCGCTCGAGTTTGGTTTGTGGATAAGTTGGTGTGTTGCAACGACCAGTGGGGTCGGCGTATTTGAAACATTTTGAACGAAACCGTCAATTTCATCCGCGAGGGTTTTTTGAGAAGCCAGACAATCGACAAGGCCCCATTCGTAAGCCTCCGTAGCAGAGACAGTTCTTGCACCAAACAACACCAGACGGGTACGGCTCGGGCCGATAACCTCCACTAACCTTTTCAAATTGAATTCACCCGGGAGATGACCTTGAGGAACACGCGGATAAACAAAACTCGCTTCTTCGCTCGCGATCCGAATGTCGCAGGCCAGTGACATCGATAACCCGCCTGCAATCGCCGGACCTTGTATTGCGCAGATCACGGGTTTTGGCAGGGAGCGCATCGCATCAATCATACGGTCCCAAACCAATAGATAGTGGTCGGTTTGCACTGTCGTGGACTGCGAAGGATCGAAAACCTTTAGATCGACGCCGCCTGAGAATATGCGCCCGTTCGCCGCTAGGACAATCGCTTTTATCTCATCGTTCTCCCGGGCTTCTTCGCAAGCCTCGATGATCGCGTCCAGCATACCCTCGTTTAGGGCGTTGGCTTTCTGCGGTCGGTTTAGCGTGACATATGCTATACCATCTTCGACACGGTAGAGAATATCTTGGGTTTGATCTGTAATTGACATCTAATGGTCCTGTCCCGCTCTATATCTAAGAATAGTTACCTTTAAACATATCGCGTGCAGTGCGCCAAAGGTGGACCTCGGTTGGTCCCTCGTAAATGCGCGCAGTTCGGAGCTGTTCGGCCAGCAAATAGAGCGGCATTTCCTTCGACACGCCCATGCCACCATGCAATTGCATCGCGCGATCCACAGTTTTCCAAGCCATTTCTGTCGCAAATGCCTTAAGCATTGATACTTCGGTTTTGGCTGGGATGCCGTTATCAATCTTCCATGCTGCGTTCAGGCACATCAACCGCGCTGCGTGAATCGACGTTTGCGCTTCCGCTATCCAGAATTGCACCACTTGCCGATCAGCAAGGGGCTGACCGAAAGTGACGCGCTGCGGAGCATATTCCAGCATAGTTTCAACCGCACGACGTGCCGCACCAACCGCCCATGCTGAAACCTCGACCCGTCGGCTCTCCAGGCGTTTCTGCATCGGGGCCCAACCATTGCCAACCTCACCCAAAACCATATCGTCAGCGATATAACATTCATCAAAGTTGACTGGGTATGTGGTCCAGCCGCCAAGCATTGGAACCGCAGGCCCAATGGTCATTCCCGGTTGATCCTTGTCCACGAAGAATGCAGTCACCTCTGATCGATTGTCGTCGCGTTTGCCGGTCACTGCAAAGGCAATAATGAAATCTGCGGTGCTTGCCGCTGAAATCCAAATTTTGTTTCCGGTGATGACCCAGCCGCCCTCTGACTTGACTGCGCGCGTCTTCATCCCTGACGGGTCACCACCTGCACCTGGTTCCGAAATTGCGATGGCCATCTTGAATTCACCGCTCATGATTTTCGCTAGATACTTGTCGCGCTGTCGCGGCGTGCCATCCTGCAGGAGTATGGTAAGGTTAGGAGTATCTGGCGGAAGAACGTAAAAGACCGGCGTCGTACCCAATTCTTCATTTACGGCAACAAGAGCACTGACAGGTAAATCTGCGCCGCCCACTTCCTCTGGCGCATCAAGGCCAAACAGACCAAGTTCCCTTGCGCGCGCGTCGATAAGCGCCTGCTCTTCTGGAGTGAGATAGCTGGTGGCACCCGCTGCCTCTCGCTGGCAAATGGCCTTTTCCAGCGGCAGCAAATCCTCCCTTACAAATTTTTTGACGAGGTCGTGCAGCATCTGGTGTTCGATCGGAACTGAAAAATCTAACATTTAGAGGCCTTTAGCTTAGAGGTAAGTCCGCATCTTGGAACGGCGCGATCAAGACATAATTGCAATCTATGCCACAAAAGTGAAAATTGGTATTGTAAAGTTCACTCTCTGCTGAGAAAAGATATGTGTTCGCTTGTAGTGGCCAACGACAATAATTTGGCAGGACCTGAATCGTGAAGAGCTCGAACAAAGTTTCGAATGTCAGAAGCCAAAAGGCCGTCCGTGCCCTTTTTGAACCTCGCTCAGTCGCCCTTGTCGGAGCATCCACGCAATCTCACAAATGGGGCCATTTTATCGCCCGGCACCTTCTGGCCCCTGAAGCGGCACATAAAATCTGGCTGATCAATCCGACAGGTGGCGAGATTATGGGGGTCGCGACCGTCCCAACACTGTCCGCGCTTCCCGAAGCACCTGATGTAGTGATCATTGTTGTTCCCCCAACAGCCGCTGAGGCGGCTGTGCACGAAGCCTTGGATTTAGGAAGCCGTGCATTCTGCATCATGACCGGTGGTTTCGGGGAAAGCTCTGCCGAAGGCCTTGCGGCACAGGACAGGATTGTCGAAGCTATCAACAGCCACGGCGGAGTTCTGCTTGGCCCCAACTGCGTCGGTTATCAAGATTCAGGCAGCCAACTGTTTGCCACCCGGATCCTGTATCCCGAAGGCCCTATCGGAGTGGTGTCGCAAAGCGGTTTGGTCACACACGATCTCAGCCGTTATGCAAAGGAATTTGACACCGGGTTCTCCCGCGCCCTCAATCTGGGAAATCAAGCTGACTTTCAGCTGTCGGATGCGTTGGAAAGTTTTATCGGGCACGCGCCGACCCGAGCTGTCATCGTCTATTGCGAAGACATGCGAAGTGGGCGTGCGGTCCTTAGCAACGCTACCAGATTGCGCGCCTCTGGCCGCCCGGTGATCTTGTTGACAGTCGGTGCCAGTCAGGCGGCAGCCCGAAGTGCCTTGTCACACACTGGCGCACTTGTCACCGAAATGGTGGTGATGGATACCGCGTGTCGTGACGCGGGGATCATTCGCGTGCACTCGACCAAAGAGGCCATCGCCATCGCGGATTGCATTGCGCGGCTTGGCTTTACAAGCAAGGGAAAGCGCGTCGGCATTTTGACCGATGGCGGTGGTATGGGTTCTCTTGCGGCAGAACGTCTGTCCCTTGCGGGTCTCGATGTGGTTGAGCTCTCCGCGGACCTGCAAAGACAATTGAAAGACGTGATCGGACCGCGTGCTGGAACCGGCAATCCTATCGATATGGCGGGTGAGGCCGACTACGATGTGCTTCGATATGCGCGCGCTGTTGAAACAATGCTCGGTTCGGATGAATTGGATGCCGTTGTCGTCTCTGCTTTCTTTGGCGGTTATGCATATGGTGAGCAGGATACAAAGACGGTGCAGATGGAACGCGAGGCGGCCATGATGATGGCCGACGCATGTACGCGTAGCGGCAAACCGCTCATTGTCCACAGCGTTTACTCGGAATGCGCAACAGGGCAGCTACTGCGGGAACGGGGTGTTCCGGTGCACCGCGATCTGGATACCGCCGTAAGCGCGATTTTAGCGATAAGTGCAGATGTGCGGATGCGGGATATTCCGCTACTACCCGATCCTGAAGCACAATCAGCCCTGCCCGATGGATACTGGAACCTGCGCGCGTTGATGATGGAAAGCGGCGTGCCCTTCCCGGATGGAATGATCACCAAGAACGCTGAAGAAGCGGTCAGTTTCGCGAAGCGCTCAGGCTATCCTGTGGTGGCAAAAGCGATAGGTCTTTTGCACAAATCGGACTCTGGTGGCGTCAAGCTGAACCTCAAGGAGGCGGGCATGCTGCGTAGCGCAGTGAATGAACTGATGGCTGCGTTCCCGACCTCACCGATCTCTGTCGAACGCCAAGCCCCCGTTGCCGACGGGGTGGAGCTTTTGGTTGGCGCGAAAGTAGACCCCCATTTGGGTCCAGTGGTGACTGTCGCAATGGGCGGTATCTTTGTGGAGCTTCTATCGCAGTCCGCAACCGCGCTTGCCCCGATAAGCGAAGATGACGCCACCGATCTTATCCTTTCCTTGCCCGGTGCGGCCATTTTGCAGGGCGTGCGTGGACAGCCGAAATTGGACGTCGCGGCGGCAGCAAAAATACTGTCAAAGGTCTCACGCTTTGCCGCGCAGTATGCGTCGCAGATCGAAGCGGTGGAACTTAATCCCGTCCTTGTTCTGCCCGACCGCGCAATCGCTTTGGACGCCCGGGTCGTCCTTGCGACTGATACATTACCTGAAGAGTCTTAAGTTGAACATTCAAGGGCCGTTGACGCATCGGTTGGGCGGGCCAGCGCAATATCAAAGTACGCATTTCTCTGAACTTGTTCACAGCAGTGAAATTTTAGTATTAAAAATTCAGTTTTGTGATAGAGTCAGATGGAATCGTACAAGCGATATTAACGGTGTTTACCAGTTAAGCCGTACAACGGATCAGCCCAAGACCGCGCACATGCAAGAGAGGGCGCCAAATTGAACATACTGTCAGAGATCGGCGATAGACCCGATGCCTTGCTTTTGACCGGCAAACGAATGTCGGACATTGAAAAATTGCTTGATAGTCATATAGGCTTTCCGCCTGCCTTTTACAGTGACCCTGCTGTTTACCGCTTTGAGATGAACGCGATTTTTCATCGCAAGTGGCAATACTTTGCGCCCCTCGCACAGGCATCCAATCCAGGCGACGTCGTAACCGGAATGGTCGGAACGACACCGATCGTCGTTGTGCGCACCAAAGACGGTGAATTGCGCGGCTTTGTAAACATGTGTCGCCACCGGATGTTTCCGGTTGTAGAGAAAAACGCCAGCAATTGCACGCGCCTGATGTGCCGCTACCATTCATGGACATACAGCCTTGAAGGCAAGCTCGTGCGCGCGCCGGATACAGATCACGAGCCGGGGTTCGAGAAATCGGAAAACGGCCTGATACCGATATCCGTGGATGTCTGGGGTCCTGCGATTTTCGTCAATGCGCTGCCTGACACGCCACCGCTGCGCGATGCAATGCCTGAATTGTACGCCCTCACAAAAGAACAGAATTTTGACGAAGACGCCTCAAGCTACAAATTTTTGAGCAGTTATACCAAGGTGCAAGCCGCCAATTGGAAACTGTGGTCCGACAATAGTGTGGAATGCTACCACTGCGACGCGGTTCACGGGGCCTCCTTTACCGAAATCGTCGAGGCCGATGTGGAAGCAGGCGAACAGACCCTGCGCCATGCAGGGTCCATCATGTACAACCCTTTCAAAATACTCCCCCCAAAGCCCGGGCGAACCACCGCGACATCATACAAGACACTACTGCTTTTTCCGGGTGCCCATTTCCTTCAGATCGACGAATTGATGGTCCTTGGCCGCATGGTGCCCACAGGACCGGAAAGCTGTTCATACACCGCAAATTATTTCATCAAAGACGGCGCAGACCGCTCCCGCATCGAACGTTTCGCCGAGATCTTTAACCAAACGTTCGACGAAGATGCACAGCTGGTAGAGAAGCAGCAAATCGCTTTGGCCAGCCCTTTTGCGAGCCCCCTGCGCTACGTAAAAAGCCGCGAACCGGCTGCGCTTTTGACAAACCGATTGATCCTTGCAGCGCTAAAAGACCATGCCGGCCAACTTGATCAATTGGACTGATCAGAAGGCCATCATGGCCCAAATGCGTCATTGGGCCGATGCTCAGGCGACCAGAAAAGCAAACCGAAAATGCCGGGAACAACCCCGCAATCCACAAGAACAATAGGGAGAAGACAAGATGAACAATAATACCAGAATGCATCCGGAGGCGACCACCTGCGCCAGTGATTGCAAAGCGGGAAAGATAGACCGCCGGGAATTTTTGGCTCGAACCACTGCGCTTGGCTTGAGTGCTGCAGCTGCCTACGGCCTCATCGGGGTTGCCAGTCCGGTCCAAGCGGCCACTGACGTCAAGGAGGGTGGGACAGTCCGCATTTCCATGCCGATCCTCGAACTGCGCGAACCCCGGTTCTACGATTCCGACTTCATGGGCAACCTGACAAAAGGCACTTTCGAAAACCTTGTCGAGTATCAAAGTGACGGTTCGTTCAAACCAATGTTGCTGGAAAGCTGGGACGCGAACGACGACGCCACGGAATACACGTTGCGCCTACGCCCCGGTATCAAATGGTCGAATGGCGAGGATTTCACCGCGGACAATGTCGCAGCAGTCATTGAGGGCTGGTGTGACAAGTCAGCTGAAGGCAACACGATGCCCAACAGAATAGGATCACTTATTGACCCTGAAACTGAAAAGGCTGCCGATGGGGCGATCACAGTAGTCGACCCATTGACTATTGTGTTGAAACCCCGGATTTCTGATGTCACGATCATTCCCGGACTTGCTGAATACTCTGCATCTGTTGCGCATCCATCTTATGACCCAGCGGATCTGGCGACAGCCATAGGCACCGGGCCCTTCAGAATTGTTGAACACGAGATCAAAGGTAAACTGGTCATCGAACGTATCCCGGATTTCGAATGGTGGGGTACGGCAATTTATGGCGGCCCTTATGCCGACCGTATCGAATATATCGATTATGGTACGGACATGCTTACCGGGATCGCTGCTGTCGAAGCCGATGAGGTCGACGTTCTATATGAGTCGACCGGGGAATTCATCGCAGTGCTGGACGATTTGGGATGGACAAAATCTGGGGTGTCTACCGGACAAACCGTGGTTATTCGCTCCCAACAAACTGCGGAAGTTGATGGACAACAGCCCTATGCCGACGTCCGCGTGCGCCGCGCGCTTGCCCTTGCGATCGATAATGAGATTGTCCTGGATCTTGGGTACGCTGGTTTGGGGACCAAGGGTGAAAACCACCATGTCGGAGAGATCCACCCCGAATATGCGGAACTGCCACCGGTATCACGCAATGTCGAAGAGGCTCAGCGCCTTATGGCCGAGGCCGGGATGATGGAATTCGAGCACAACCTGGTATCGGTCGATGAAGGTTGGATGCAGGATACTGCTGATGCGGCAGCAGCTCAACTGCGCGATGCCGGCTTTAAGATAAAGCGGACCATCGTACCTTCCACGGCCTATTGGAACGACTGGAACAAGTTCCCGCTTTCTACGACAAACTGGGGACACCGCCCTCTTGGCATTCAAGGCCTCAATCTGTCGTATCGCGGCGGCGCGAGCTGGAATGAAACGGGCTTTAACCACCCTGAATTCGATGGTCTGTTAGATCAGGCCATGGCCATCGCGGATGCAGACAAACGCCGCGTAGTGATGGAGCGGTTGGAAAAGATCATGCAAGAAGAAGGCGTCGTTGTCCAACCATACTGGCGCAGTATTTTCCGCCATCACAGACCCGGTGTTGTCGGCGCAGAAATGCACCCCGTGTCCGACATTCATCCCTACAAGCTGGGCTTCAAAGCATAGTTGCCAAAAGTTCGGGCCGGTCGGCGAAATTCGCTGACCGGCCCTTTTTCTTTGTAAAATCCTGATTAGAAAGTTGGAGGGCACATATGTGCACCCCACAGATCAAGACCCTTTGGCGTGCATTTCCCCATCCGCATACGGGAACCACCAGAAATCCTGAGGCGCGCATTCAGGATCGATCATGATCATTTTTGTCTCACGGAACGTATCGACACCCTCAGGCCCTAACTGGCGACCCAATCCACTGAATTTGGACCCGCCAAAGGGCCCGGCATCATTGTCGAGCAGCGGCGCGTTGACCCAGACCATTCCGGCTTCCAGCTCTTCTGTGGCGCGTATGCTTTCCTTGAGGTCCATCGTATAGATGTTGGCACCTAACCCGTACTTGGAATTGTTGGCGTGCGCCATCGCCTCGTCGAAATCCTTTACCCGGCAAACCGGAGCGACAGGTCCAAAGCTTTCGTTGTGAAAGACGCTCATGTCCGGTGTGCAATCGACGAGAACAGTGGCGTCCACAAACCAGCCGCGGTTGAACTCTGCCGGACGACCCCCACCGATCGCGGCGCGCGCACCTTCCTTCTCGGCGTTTTTTAACAATGCTTCATAGCGATCGCGTTCTTTGGATGACACCAATGGGCCCATATCAACCTTATCAAGCCCATTTCCAATCCGCAGTTTCGCCGTTTCCTCGACCAGCTTTTCAACGAAAGCATCGTGGATCGTATCATGTACATAGAACCGCTCGGCTGAGACGCAGATCTGCCCACAGTTCATATAGGCCGAGAACGCGGCGGCCCGGGCCGCGATGTCCAGCGGTGCGGAGGGCATGACGATGAAAGGATCATTGCCTGAGGTTTCAATAAGTGCGGGCTTCATCAAATCACCGCAAGACGCGGAAACTTTGCGGCCCACGGGAACAGACCCGGTAAATGCGATACCGTGGGTTTTCTCATGCTTGACCAACGCATCACCAACAGCACCTCCACCGGTGACGACCTGGAACAAACCCTTTGGCAAATGTTTGAATGCTTGTGCGAATAGCAGCGTTGTAAGTGTGGTATATTCCGAAGGTTTCACGATGCAGCCGTTACCCCCCGCAAGGGCGGCACCGGCCTCCCACGCCAGTAGGACCATCGGATAGTTGAAAGGCAGGATCAGCCCAACGGTGCCCACAGGGTGCTTGAGAGTGTAATGCATTTGGCCCACCGTCGCAGGCCCCATGACACGGCCCATGTCGGAACGCCCAATCTCGGCAGAGTAGCGGATGGAATGGACGCACCAATCGACCTCGTCCAACGCTTCTTTGTAAGGCTTGCCCATCTCGCGCGTGAGAGATTCAGCCAGCAACGGGCGCATCTTGTTAATTTCACTGGCAACCTCGTGCAGAACTTCAGCACGCTCTAGCCCCGACAGATCACGCCACCAGTGTTTTTGCGCTTGGTTGCATTGCTCAACGCAAGCGTCGATTTCGTCTGGAGTTGTCTCACACAGGCTGCCGATCACGTTTTCAGTGGCAGGGTCAATAACATCCATCCCCCCGCTTCCGGTCCCTTTTTGCAGCACACCGTCACGGTAGATGGAATTGCTGACAGTCTTAAGTCTCTCAAGTATATCGCTCATGGAATTCTCCTTTTCTGAGACCGCTGATTCAGGCCCGGATACGTTCGTTTTTCGGGTCATAGAAAGACCCCAGTTGCAAATGTGAGCTCGTTGCAGTGCACGCGACTTCGACCGCAAAGTCCCCGCTGCTCAGGAAATCTTTCGCCACCCCGTCGGGATGCGAAATGTAGCCAAGGGCCAGCGATGCACCTACGCGATAGCCAAACCCGCCGGAGGTGATAGAACCGATGATCTTGCCACCCTGCAAAATTGGCTCTTCGTGATAGAGCATTGGCGCATTGTCACCGCCATCCAGCCTGATTTGAACCAATCTGCGGGTGGGAGTGCCAAGATCGCGCTGACGCAAGAGGGCGTCGCGTCCCGTAAAGGCGGGTTTGTCCCATGCCACCGCAAAACCAAGTCCTGCGTTGAGCGGTGTGTCGTCCTCTCCGATGTCATGGCCCCAGTGGCGATAGCCCTTCTCCATGCGCATCGAATTGATTGCAAAGAAACCGCCGTGCTTGAGGCCGAATGCCTCCCCGCACTCAACTATCTTATCAAACACATGCAGGGCGAATTCTGCAGGAATATAGATTTCGTAGCCCAGTTCCCCCACAAAGGTGATGCGACTGACCCGGACCATTGCGTAGCCAATCTCAACTTCGCGACTGGTCCCGAAGGGCATTGCGGTGTCTGACAAGTCAGTGCCCGACAGCTTTTCCAACAAGGCCCGCGATTTTGGCCCCATGATAGACAACATGGGCAACCCGGAAGTTACATCGCTTAGATGGGCGTGGGCGTTTTCCGGGATCGCGCGACTTAGCCAGTTGAAGTCGCGGGTCTGCGATCCGGCGATACTTACGATCATAAACTTGTTTTCGCTCAGCCGTGTGATGGTAACGTCCGCCTCGATCCCGCCACGAGGGTTAAGCCATTGCGTATAAACAACCTTGCCAACGAACACGTCAATCTGCGCAGCGCATACGGTATTCAGGATCTTGCATGCATCGCGACCTGTCAGTTGAAACTTGGTAAAGCAGCTTTGATCGAACAGTGTAACACTTTCGGCCGTGTTTAGACATTCCGCTTTGGCGTCATCGAACCAGCTTTGCGCTCCCCAAGCATAATCTATCTCGGTAGAACGCCCATCCTTAGCGATGAAACCAGGACGTTCCCAGCCTGCCATTTCTGTCATCCCTGCCCCTTGCGCAATCAGGCGGTCGTGAAACGGGCTTTGGCGGATGTTGCGTGCCGTGTCGTATTGGCGATACGGCCAATGCATCTGAACAAGAAGGCCCAGCGTCTCTTTCGTGCGGTCATAAAGATAACTGCGGTTCGATTGAAACGGCTGCATGCGGCGCACATCAACATCTGCCAGCTCCACAGGCGGATGACCCTTGTCTATCCATGCTGCAAGCGCCTTGCCCACCCCGCCGGACGACAAGATGCCGACAGAGTTAAATCCACAGGCGCAAAACAGCCCCGCGACTTCCGGTGTTTCCCCCAGCAGATACCGGTCGTCCGGCGTAAAGCTTTCAGGACCGTTGAAAAACAACTGAATTCCGGCGTCTGCCAAGGCGGGAACACGGCGGACAGCCATATCCAGGATCGGTTCGAAATGATCAAAATCTTCTGGAAGACTGTCGAAACAGAAATCATCCGAAATGCCTTCGTGACCCCACGGCTTGGCCTCAGGCTCAAAACAGCCCAGCAACAGTTTTCCAGCATCTTCCTTATAATAGGAACACTCATCCCCTACAAACAGGACTGGCAGATCACGCTGAAGCTGCGGCATCGGCTCGGTCACAATATAGAAATGTTCTGCCGCGTGCAGGGGCAGCGACACGCCGATGTCCCCGGCCAAATCACGCGACCACATGCCCCCTGCGATGACAACCGTCCTGGCACGGATCTCATGATCTTCCAGACGCACGCCTACGGCGCGTCCGTCCTCCACCAATATCTTGGTCACCTTGGCGTTTTCCAGCAAGGTGGCACCGCCCAAGCGCGCACCTTTGGCCATGGCCATGGTCACGTCCGCCGGATTGACCTGGCCATCTTTGGGCATCCAGATCGCACCACTAAGGTCGTCGGTCTTGACCAGTGGCCAACGCTCCGCCACTTCACCGGGCGTTATCACATCGGCCTCCAAACCGAAATTGCGGGCCATGGAAACACCACGCTTAAGCTCTTCAAACCGCGCCTCGTTTGTTGCCAAACGCAGCGATCCATTCTGTTTGAACCCTGTTGCCTGCCCTGTTTCTTCTTCGAGACTGTTGAAAAGCTCACCAGTATATTTCGCAAGTTCGGTCATGTTACGCGTCGCACGCAGTTGCGTAACAAGACCTGCCGCATGCCATGTTGTGCCACAGGTTAGCTGTTTGCGTTCGCACAGAACAACGTCCGTAATGCCCAGCTTTGTTAGATGATAGGCAATCGAAACGCCGGCCACGCCACCGCCTATAATCACCACATCTGCTGTTGTCGGGTGGTACATGAAAGCTCCTGAAGTTAGCGAAAGAAAATCACGCATTGTGAATATTTGCAACCAAAAGTTCACTAAGCTGAGAAAAGTGCGCCTGAATTTCAATTGAACATGGCCACGGTCTCGCGGGCGCCATATATCCAACTTAAACTGGAGGGTGCCTCATGGGTCTCAAACCAAAAAAATTTCTGCGGCCGTCGAACCTCGATGGATTGGTGGATATAAATCACAAGATCAACTCGCAGGATTTGATAAATATCGACGGACGCGTGGGCAAAGAAATCAAGGCTCTGCGCAAGGCCCGGGATGCGACGCTTTCGGACCTGTCTGAGACGACCGGCCTTTCCAAAGGTTACCTGAGCCAGATTGAACGAGGTCTTTCAGTTCCTTCCGTGAAGGCCCTGTACGAGATCAGCCGCGCGCTTGGCGTTACGATCAGCTGGTTTTTTATGACCGACGCCCCTGATGGTGCGGATATGCAAGATGTCGTCGTACGGGCAGATAACCGACGCAGCCTGCAGTTTAGCAGTGGTATCACCGATGAGCTGTTATCCCCGAACTTGGAACGTCAATTGGAAATGCTCCGGTGCACCTTTGGGCCAGGGTCAGAAAGTGGTTCACAATCCTACACGCACCGGGGTGAGGAATGCGGCTTCGTGCTTTCCGGTCAATTGGATTTATGGTTGGAGGAACGTCATCTTGTGCTGCGCGAGGGTGATAGCTTTGCGTTCTCAAGTGATGTCCCTCATCGGTATGCAAACCGTACCGACAAAGATACCATCGTGATTTGGGCAATTACACCGCCGACATACTAGGCTATCGGCGCTGTTTTACCTTATGCGTATCGCTGTGAATTTGCCCTGTTGCTAAAGGTGAATTTTGTGATACAAAAGTTCACTAGGCCTGTGGGCTTACTGCAGCGAGGTGTGTGCATCGAAGACTTGAAAAAAATGTCGATCGATCTGGATGTCCTGCCAGATGCAGAACGCGAACAGCGGGTTAATCTTGCTGCCGCCTATCAACTGGCTGAGCATTTTGGTTGGACGATGATGGTCTGGAACCACATTTCCGCGCGCGTTCCAGGTTCAGAGGACCAGTTCTTGATCAATCCGCTTGGCTTGATGTTTGACGAAATTACAGCATCAAACCTGGTGAAAGTTGACCTGCATGGCAACAAGATCGCAGGCGTCGGCGAAACCTCCCCCGCCGGGTTTGTAATACACGGTGCTGTTCATGGCGCCCGCGACGGAATTGATTGCGTCATGCATGCGCATACACCCGAAGGGATTGCGGTATCCTGTTTGAAGGAGGGGTTGCCTCAGCTTACGGGTGAGACCGCCTATTTTTACAATGACATCGGATATCACGACTATGAGGGGGTGTCGCTCGACCTTGATGAGCAAAAGCGTATCGCTGCATCACTTGGCGATAAGAATAACCTCATCATGAAAAATCACGGCCTCATCACGACGGGCCGTTCTGTCGGTGAGGCGTTTGTCCGCATGTATTGGCTGATTTATTGCTGTAAGGTTGTGACCCACCTTTATGGGATGGGTAAACCATTTAACGCGCTTGGCGACACGCTGGCGGCGAAGACCGCAGAACAAGACCACGCAGAATCCGCGCCATCGGTATTTGAATGGCCCGCCCTGCGGCGCAGGCTCGATCGGATCGCTCCACACTACAAAACCTAACAAACGACACTCCTGAGCAATTTGGATCTGTTCGCCTTTGGCCAGGTCTCAGCAACGAGTCGCTTGAGTTGGCGTCCTCATCCTCAAGCGACTTCAGCCGGTGCACATCTAAAACTTCCATCACGCCAGACTTGGCCTTCAGCTTGTAGTAGGACTCAGCCCGTGCCTACGACACACCTCAGCCGTCGGCATCCAGCCTCCTGCTCTTTAATCATTCCGATAATTTGCGCTTCGCTAAAACGGCTCTTTCGATCTGTTTTCTCCTTTGAAACGTTGATCGAACTCTACATCAAAGTGAGGTAAGCTTTGAGGGGCAAGTCGTTACTGTCGCCATTTTCGTATGATGACCTGCCCCCCGAGGCTCCCTCATTCATACTGAGAGTTTGCGGGTTTGGATCTCATATTCTTCGTCGGCAGTTTGGGCATGCGCGTTGTGTGCGGAGCTCTCTAATTGCTCAAGCACTCGGCGCGCTTCTGCGGGTGTTTGGTTTCCCAGCGATGAATGCGGTCTGACGTTGTTGTAGTCGTATCGACAAAGGGCCAGCTTTCGAAGGGCATCATCTAAAGTGTCGAAGATCTCTTCATTCAACAACTCATCCCGCAGGCTGCCATTAAAAGACTCGATATAGCCATTCTGCTGCGGTTTGCCCGGATCGATGTAATTCCAATCAACGCCGTTATCGCCAGCCACTTCAGGATTGCACGACTGGTAAACTCCGTCTCATCATCAGAAACCTGCAATATCAAAATTTAACATATGCGCCATTACAGGTGTTTTCGTAAGTACCTAACATTTATTACTAAATCCCCTTCTCGGATTCAGTAATTGACCTGCTCGTAGCCGTAGTTGCCCTCGTAATCCTGCCAATCGACGAATACCGA
>Ga0189291_100380_pt1 | contig 16846 bp, 13 predicted proteins | sample UW1redminimetaG_FD_130331 | JGI IMG/M metagenome (GOLD analysis project Ga0189291, IMG submission 130331) | Marine microbial communities from the Costa Rica Dome - UW179B-red mini metaG | ecosystem: Environmental > Aquatic > Marine > Oceanic > Photic zone | place: Costa Rica: the Eastern Pacific... | reverse complement strand
TTTTCCAAACTAGCTACGCACTGAAGTCCTCGCTGGGGTACTTGACTCAATTCGAGTCAAATGAAATCGTCCTTCACAAAGTTAACAAACGAGTTTTAAATCCAAGAAGCACTAGATAAAAAGGTAAGAATCTTAAACGTTTTTGCTTAAGCACCGATTCATGCATTTATAAATTTTATTGAAATCTTTAAAAATCATTTTATATCATCCTACATATTTAAACTAACTATGATTATGAAAACGATTTTTTCTTCTCTTCTTATTTTGTTTGTTTCTTTGTTGCTAGCAGATAACACAACCGCACAATTTGTAGAAGCTTCTTCCAAAGCTGAATTGGATGCTTCCATTGAAAAGCGAGAAAAACTCCGAAATACTTCTGCATTCAAAAACTATCCGGTTCGCAGTGTTGGACCTGTTGTAATGAGCGGTCGGGTAACTGACATTGCTGTACATCCTGAAAATAGTAGAATATTTTATGTGGGATATGCTTCAGGCGGTGTTTTTAAAACAGAGAACAGTGGAAATACGATGATGCCTATATTTGATCATGAGGATGCATTAGGTATCGGGGATTTGGCAATTTCGAGAGCTAACCATGACATAATTTGGGTAGGAACAGGAGAAAATAACAGCAGTCGTTCAAGTTATGCCGGAGCAGGCGTATTCAAAAGTTCGGATGCAGGAAAAACATGGAAGTTTTCCGGATTAAGAAATACTCAACACATAGGTAGAATTGTCACTCACCCCAGTAATGAGAACACCGCATGGGTAGCTTCGGTAGGAGCATTGTATTCAAACAACAGCGAGCGGGGTGTATATAAAACTACCGATGGCGGAAAGACCTGGGATAAAACTCTTTTCGTTAACGACAGTACAGGAGTAATTGATCTGGTAATACACCCCACAAACCCAATGATACTCTGGGCCTCTACCTGGGAGAAAGACAGAAAAGCATGGACTTTTAAAGAAGGTGGAAACGGTTCAGCAATTTATAAGTCAACGGATGGTGGTGAATCCTGGAATAAATCGGTTGATGGTTTCCCTCAAGGAAATTTTGTTGGTAGAATTGGTTTAGATATTAGCCAAAGTAACCCAAACGTTATTTATGCTGTTCTTGATAATCAATTTGAACAGAAAGAAGAAAGAGATAATAATAGCGATGCCCTAACCCAGACTTCATTTATTGAAATGTCTGATGAAGAATTTGAAAATCTTGATAACAAAAAACTGGAAACGTTTTTACGCAGAAACGGATTTCCAGAAAAATACACTGCTAAAAGTGTTAAAGCTGATGTGAAAAATGGATTATATAAACCTAAAGCTTTAGGTGAGTTTCTCGGCGTTGCAAATGCTGCACTTTTTGATACCAGCATAAAAGGATTAGAAGTATACCGTTCTGACGATGGAGGTGACAGTTGGAAAATTACCCATGATTATGAAATTCCAGGTGTTTTTAATACTTATGGGTATTATTTCGGTGAGATTCGAGTTGATCCAAATGACGAAAATACCATTTACACATGGGGGGTTCCATTCATTAAATCAACAGACGGAGGAAAAACCTGGGAAACCAAAGCTCAAAATGATCCTGTCCATGTAGATCATCACGCTTTGTGGATAGATCCTGATGATTCAGAGCATATCCTTTTAGGTAATGATGGTGGTTTATATGAAAGTCATGACGGAGGCGAGAACTTCATTCATCATAATGTTGCAGCCTTAGGTCAATTTTACACGGTAAGCGTTGATATGGAAAAACCGTACAATATTTATGGTGGATTACAGGACAATGGAACATTTTTTGGACCTTCTACTTCTACTCCAAATAGAAATCGCCCTTGGGAACGTCTTTTTGGTGGTGATGGAATGCATGTATTTGCAAATCCTCAAGACCCAAATATTGTATATGTTGGCTTTCAATATGGAAATTATTTCCGCTTAGATAGAGAAAAAGAAACTACAGATAGAATTACTCCACGTCATGATGTTGGAGAACCTCGTTACCGATATAACTGGAACACTCCTATTAACTTAAGTTATCATAACCCAGATGTGGTTTACTTCGGATCTCAAAGACTTGATCGTTCTTTAGATCGTGGTAACACTTGGACAACAATCAGTCCTGACTTGACCAATGATCATCCAAACGGAAATGTCCCTTATTCAACCATTTCTACAATTGCTGAATCTCCACTCGACTTCAACCAGATTTGGGTTGGTACTGATGATGGGAATGTTCAATTAACCAGAAATAGTGGTGCAAGTTGGATGAATGTTACCAACAATCTCCCAAAAGATCTTTGGGTGAGCGAAGTTCATGCATCAAAATATGATAAAGCAACAGCTTATGTTTCATTGAATGGATATCGGTTTGATAACTTTGATACCTATCTTTATAAAACTTCTGATTTTGGAAAAACCTGGAAATCAGTCAGAGGAAATCTCCCAAATGAAGTGGCTAATGTAATCCTTCAGGATCCTGTTGTTGAAGACATTTTGTATGCCGGCTTAGATCATGGTACTTATATCAGTTTCAATGATGGAAAAGAATGGCATTACATGAATCAACTTCCCAATGTTGCTACCTATGATATGGTAGTTCATCCCAGAGAACTGGAATTGGTTATCGGTACACATGGTCGTAGTATTTGGGTGGCCGATGTAAAGCCAATGCATGCTGTTTCAAAAAGAATGAATGAAGCTGTAACTGGCTTTTCTCAAGATAATATTCGTTATTCTAACAACTGGGGATCTCAATTTGCTCCTTACAGAGAACCTTTTTCACCAAGTATCGATCTTATGTATTTTGTTTCGAATAAAAAAGGAACAGAAGTAGAGATTTCCATTTACAATAAAGAAGAAGACAAAGTGTTTTCGACTAAACAAAATAGTGACTACGGATTCAATACTTTTGAGTGGGACTTGGTAATAAAAGCGGAAAAAGACGGAACCAAGACGTACATTCAAAAAGGAGAATATAAAATTCAATACAAAGTTGGTAAATCAACACATGAAGTTAGTTTCAATGTTAAATAAAACACTACTTATATTTATCTCAACAACACTTTTGATTGCTTGTGGAGATTCAAAGAAAAATCCTGATCAGACAAAAAATAAAGGCCGTGTGTTAGAATATTCGAATACGCTTACTTTTTTAGATTCTGACGGAGAATCTGTTTCAACGCTTAACTTTGCTAAAGCTGACGATCCTGATGAGCGAAATCAAGGCTTAATGGATGTTACTTCCATGCCTGCAAATTCAGGAATGGTATTCTATTTTGACACGGAGGAGCCCCAAAGTTTCTGGATGATGAACACTCCTTTATCCTTAGACATAATGTATGTGAGTGCAGATAGCACTATTGTTTCTATTTATCGTAGCACAACACCATTTTCAAGTGAAACTTTACCTTCAGGTTCCCCTGCGAAATATGTAGTTGAAACCAATGCCGGATATAGCATTTCAAACGATATTAAAGAGGGAATGAAAGTCAGGTTTTAGAACTGAGGAAAACTCTCTAATTTATTGATATTCCAAATTCAGAGTAAATCTTCCTTGTTCAATAATTGACTTCTGCTTCAGCCTTATCTGCAAATTCATGAAGAAAGTCCATGACCTGAGAAACATTTTCTTTAGAGCCTATATAGATAGGTGTTTGCTGATGAATAGCTTTCGGTACAATTTCCATGATTCTTTGATGTCCGTCTGTAGCCATACCTCCTGCTTGTTCTATAATAAAGCTTAGCGGATTGCATTCGTACATAAGTCGAAGCTTCCCTTTCGGGTACTTCTTGCTGTGTGGATAAATAAAAATTCCACCTTTGATCAAAGTTCTGTGAAGATCAGCAACCATAGAACCAATATATCGAGCAGAATAAGGTCTGCCTGATTCTGGATCTTCTTCCTGACAATATTTGATATATTTCTTTAGTCCCAATTCCCAGGAATTATAACTTCCTTCATTAATACTATAAATTTTACCGTGATCCGGAATCTGAACTTTTCTATCACTTAGAATAAATTCACCAAGACTCGGATCAAGGGTAAACAAACTTACATTAAGGCCTGTGGTATAAGAAAGCGTTGTACTCGACCCATATAAAACATAACCAGCTGCAACTTGCTTATCGCCCGGTTGTAAAGCTTCTTCTTCCCTGAGAGTATTATCGAAACGAGGTTCTCTCATATAAATTGAAAAAATACTACCAATGGATACATTCACATCAATATTTGAAGATCCATCCAAAGGATCCATATAAACAATATACTTCCCTCCGGTACTGCTTAGCTTTACAATGCCATCGTTTTCTTCTGAAATAACCATACAAGTAATACCAGAACGTTCCAATGCCGAGATCAACTGACTATCTGCAAATAAATCCAGCTTCTTTACCGATTCCCCATGAATATTGGTGGAACCATCGTAACCAAGAATGTTGGTTATCCCAGCTTTATTAACTTCTCTTGATATGATCTTAGCTGCTAAACTAATATCTCTTAAAAGCTGAGAAAGCTCTCCGGTAGCACCCGGAAACCTGTTTTGTGCTTGAATGATAAACTCTTCAAGTGTTACAAGCCTGTCTTCTTTCTTTGTAGTCATTAATCCCTAATAATTTAATGGAAGCGCTTTTCTATAATATATGAATGTTTTTTATTCAATTTCCCTTTAAAATTTTCTAATCTGTTCAAATAATTTTTGAGCTTCTTTTTTTAGGTCTGATAAACCGGCATTGTTTACTACTTCAAAGTCTGAAAGATGTGACAATGAACTAAAGTCTTGTTGCTTATTCATTCGGTTCAATACTTTTTCTTTTTTAGTGTTGTCTCTTTTAACCACCCTCTCTATTCTCTCCTTTTTATCTGAACGAACTAAAACAACATAATCCAGGTTTTTGGGTCGGCCGTTTTTTAAAAGTATTGCAGCTTCCTTTACAAACACTTCAACTCCTTCCTTTTCTTTTTGTTTTGCGACGGTTTCTACAGCCTTCCAAAGAGCCGGATGTACTAGATCATTCAATTCTTCCACCCTCTCATTTTCAAATGCAGCTTTGGCAAGAAAAGAACGATTTAAACTTCCATCTGAGAAATAGGCTTCCTCACCAAAAACAGACTTTATAGCTGAAACAAGCTTTTTATCTTCTACCATGATCTTTTTTGCCAGATCATCAGCATAAACCACATAAGCCCCGAGTTTCTCCCATTCTTTGCATAAAGTAGTTTTACCTGAACCTATTCCTCCGGTTACTCCTACTTTTATCATACCTATTGAGGTTGCGTGGAAATAGTTAACAAGTAGGCTTTGATAAACTCATCCAGATCTCCGTCCATAACACCATTCACGTTAGAAGTTTCATGATTGGTTCTGTGATCTTTCACACGTTGATCATCAAAAACATAACTTCTGATCTGAGATCCCCATTCGTTCTTTCCTTTTGATCCTTCGAGTTTTGCTTTCTCTTCTTCCTGAATTTCTTTTTCTAATTCGTAAATACGGGATTTCAGCAACACCATTGCTTTTTCACGATTCTGAAGTTGAGAGCGTTCCTGTTGACACTCCGCAACCACTTTTTCCGTTCTACCATCAGATAGTTCTCCCTCCCAAATCAACCGAACGCCGGTTTCCACTTTATTTACATTCTGCCCCCCCGCTCCACTGGAATGGAATCTTTGAAGTTCAACTTCGCTTTCGTTGATATTCACATCAATGGTGTCATCGATCAACGGAGATACAAAAACCGAACAAAATGAAGTGTGTCGGCGAGCATTACTGTCGAAAGGAGAAACTCTTACCAAACGATGAACGCCACTTTCTGCTTTCAAAAACCCATAAGCATTGGTTCCCTGAACTTCAATGGTTGCCGATTTCAATCCTGCAACGTCTCCATCCTGATAATCTATATTGGAAACTTTAAAATCATTCTTTTCAGCCCAACGAACATACATTCGGTATAACATTTGTGCCCAATCCTGGCTTTCCGTTCCTCCCGCTCCAGGATTGAAACTAACAACTGCATCACGTTGATCATCCGGGCCATTAAGCATATTCCGAAGTTCAAGTTCTTCCAGCTTCTTTTCAAGTTTGGCGTATTCAGCATCTATTTCACTTTCAACATTCTCTCCCATTTCTTCAAATTCAAGAAATACGTTGATGCTATCCCTGAGGTCATTCAAATTATCCCAGGATTCTACCAAACTCTTTTCATTATCCATTTGCTTCATCACAACTTGAGCTGAAGTAGGGTCATTCCAAAATTCCGGATCCTGAGTTTTCTCAGTAAGTTCTATTATGCGGACTTTTCTTTTATCGTAGTCAAAGATACCCCCTGAGCGAATCCACGCGCTCATAGAGTTCATTTAAATGATCTTTATTAATTCCCATTCGAATAGTTAAATTTTAGTCTTTTCCACCGCGAGTTAGTAGTATCCCAAGAAATAAACCTGCAGCAAAAGCCACACCTAATCCTTGTTCAGGATTTGCACGCACATATCGCCTTGCATTTCTGTACTCATGACGAATTTCACGCTCTAAGCGATCTTTTTCATACTGAAGTTTGTCCAAAGCTTTGTCGTAACCTTCTATTGCTTTTTGCTCGATCAGATCACCTGCTTTTTCAATTCCTTCTTCGATTCTTTTCTTTCTTTCTGATGTACTCATTGATTTCCTTTTTGTGATGTTAAAAATACAAATTTGACAGCAAATTATTTGGATGATTCCACTGAACCTTCCTGAAAAATATGCTAAGTTCTGTTAATGAAAAATTTGTTATCAACCCTTTGGTTTAGATACTTAACTTCTCGTTACCTTATATACAATACATGCTGGGAAGATCCCAAAATTGACAGATTTTTACTCAATATAGATCAATCCAGTGATGTTTTCATGATAACGAGTGCCGGCGATAATACGTTCGACTATTTACTTGATCGTCCCCGATCTATCGACTGTGCTGACATAAATCCTCAACAAAATGCATTACTCGATCTAAAGTGTGCTTTGTTTGACAGTGGAAATTATGAGCATCTCACAGAGCTATTCTTAACGGGTAAATCTCCAAATTATCGAATTATTTACAAATCGATCCGAAACAAACTGGATCAAAGTTCTCAAACGTTCTGGGATCAACATATACATTGGTTTTCGCGTGAAAATGGATTTTATAGAAATGGCTTAACAGGATATTTTGCGAGAGTTTTGAACACGCTTTTGAAGCTAAAAAAACTACAAGAACCTGTTCAAAGATTAATAAATGAACCGTCTCATCATATAAGAGAAGATATTTTTATTTCTGAAATTGAGCCGGATCTTTGGCAAGGCTTCAGTAAGTATTTTTGGAAATCGGAATTGGTTTTGAGTTTGGCGGGAATTCCGTCTACCCAAATAGAAAGCATGTCGGATTTAAATGCTTATATGAGATCCACCTTGAGAAATTTGTTCGTTGAACAAGGAATGAAAGACAATTACTTCTGGAAAATATATTTGGAAGGAAATTACACAGAAAGTTGTTCTCCTGAATACCTAAAGAAAGATAATTTCGAAATTATAAGTTCTCAGCTTACCAAAATAACGCATAATACATTGTCAGTTACCGAGCTTTTAAATTCTTCAGAAAAAAAATACTCGCATTTTGTGTTGTTGGATCATCAGGATTGGCTTGCCGGTAATGGAACGAATGAGTTGGAAAAAGAATGGATTGCTATTTTTAAATCTTCTAAATCAAACTCAAAAATACTGTTTCGTTCTGTGCATAAAGATTTAGAGTTTCTACCGGATTTCGTCCGATCAAAAATCAAAAAAATGAACATAAAAACAACCTACTTAAAACAAAATGATCGTGTAGGTACATACCCTTCCACCTTTTTATTTGAGATAGATGTTTGATTCTGTAAATGCATATTACAAATTTCATTCAAAGATCTATGATCTGACAAGATGGAGTATTTTGTTTGGCAGAAATAATATTCTTAAACAACTACCCAAATTTGATCATAAAGACCTAAGCATTTTAGAACTTGGTTGCGGCACCGGGCATCATCTTCAAAAATTAGCTGACTTTTATCCTGAGTCTAAAATCTTAGGCGTTGACAACTCTGAGGATATGATCAAGAGAGCCTCTCGCAAGGTCTCAGGGAATAATCAGGTTGAAATAAAGCTCATTTCATGCCAAAAATTCCTTCCTAAAAAGGAAAAATATGATCTTATTTTTTGCTCTTACTCGATGTCTATGTTTGGGGATTACCATGAATTTTTAATTAGGATCAATGAGTCATTAAAAGATGGTGGAACTATAGTTGCTGTCGATTTTGACAGATCACCATTTACAATGTTTGAAAAGTGGATGAAATGGAATCATGTAGATATTTCCGGAGACCTTTTTAAACAACTCCGGTTATTGTTTAAAGAGCAAACCTACGAAACTAAAAAAGCCTATTTGGGATTGTGGGAATATTCATTTTTTTTGGGTAGCAAGTAATGGATTCCATAAAAATTTTAGTATCATTGACAGGCTTCAGAAAAGGGCTTCCATATTCTTAAAAAATGCAAGGACTACTCACAAATACTAAAATAGCTTTTAAGTATAAATCTACTAAAGATTTAAGACTTGCCAAGTGGATTTACGGGATTATGCATAAGTATCCCGATATTGTACTTAGTTTAAGTAAATTGGGAATGACGGCTGTTGAATGGCGTATCCCGTTGGCTGATGAAGTAGTGTATAATACCTTTTACAGAGTTTTTTGTGGCGGTAAAGATCTTAAAGATTGCATCTCAGTAATTGATAATTTGGAAGACTATGGAGTAGAAACTGTTCTTGATTACGGAGCAGAAGCCAAAGATACTGAAGAAGAATACGAAGCCGTAACCCAGGAATTTTTAAAAGCTATTCGCTTTGCCGGAAAGCACAGTGCTATTCCTCTTATCAGTATGAAAATCACAGCTATTGCTGATTTTGAGATTTTAGAAAAATACAGCACTAAGGGATCTGTAAAATCTCACCAAGAAGTTATTGAATGGGAACGTGCACAAGCTAGATTTGAGTTAATTTGCAAAGTTGCACACGGCTCCGGTGTAAGTATTTTTGTGGATGCTGAAGAAAGTTGGATTCAGGAAGCTATAGATATTATGGTTTTGAATATGATGAAAAAATTCAATGTTAAGTTTCCAACTATTTATAATACTTATCAAATGTATTTAAAGAGTTCTTATCAGCGATTGACAAGTCATTATTCTGAGCTTAAAAAAGTAGGATTGATGCTTGGCGCTAAGATAGTTCGTGGAGCATATATGGATAAGGAAGCAGATCGTGCTGAAAAACTTGGTTTAGAAAACCCTATTTATCCCACCAAAGGTGATACCGACGATGCCTATAACGAAGCGTTACTTTATAGTTTTCAAAACCGGGATGATTTGGCTTTTTGTTGTGCTTCTCATAATCGTGAAAGTTGTATAATGCTATTAGAGCTGATCAAAGAAAACAAAGTAGAAGATCATCCTAATATATCTTTTTGCCAGTTATATGGAATGAGTGATAATCTCACTTTCAATTTAGCTACACAAGGCGTTCGAAGCATGAAATATCTTCCCTACGGATCTGTTCAAAATACCTTTCCCTATTTAGTTCGCAGAGCACATGAAAACACTTCTATCACTAATGATGCTTCTCGTGAATACCTTATGCTGAGCGAAGAGTTGGAACGACGTGAGAAAGCGAAAAGAAAATAAAAGAGAATATTGAACAATGAATATTCAATGATGAGTTTTCTGTATTATCATAAATCATCCTGAGCATACTTCCGAAGGATCTTCACAAAAGCCATAACTTATAATAACATCACGATTGCAGACGAATTCAAAAATGAATGCTCTGGAAATTCATTCGGAATAGCCTTTTTATTGGCTTTTCCTCAATAATTAATCTCATGTTATTTATAAGGATTTTGACATTCTCTTATGTTAGTATAATTTAAGACCGAATTAAAATATCAGTTATTATGTCCAAAATTTACAGATATATACCTCATTTTGTTCTATTATTAATAATCTCAACTTTAAGTGGCTGTGAACTTTTTGGCACCAAAGAAATAGAAAAAGGAACTTTTTACGCTACTATAGAAGGCGATATCAATACAACCTTATACGGCGTAGCCGAAGTCCAAACTTCCGGTACTTTTTCAGGAGATTTGGCTTCGCAATTTATACTCATTGACAAACTAAACGAGGAACAAAAATTTAAAGGTATTAATTTTCCAAATATCCCATCATTGCAAACCGGGATTTATCAAGTTGGAAATTTTGAAGAAGCTAATAATTTTGATACTTCAAAAGTTTATAGCATTTATACGGACTCAAATTCGCATGATAGACATTTAAGTACCGAGGGAACTTTTGAAATTACATTATCTGATGAAAATTACTTCAAAGGTAACTTCAAAATATTTTTATATTGCTTAATTCATATTGAAGACGAGGAGTATAAAAGAGTTCAGTCTACAATGAGTGGTAGTTTTTATTCCGAAAAAGGAAGGCTTGGAGAAATCTTAGATTAGCCTTCGACAAGTTGAGTTTTAAAAGCCTCCAATAGTAATATGATTTTCAATAGAGGCTAAAATTAACTTACTTACTAATTTTCTCAGTTATATTTTTTGTTGGCAGTTCCTGCTGCTCTTCTAAAAACTTTGCCCTGAAACAATCCCCTTCAGCAAGAGAGTGCCTAAATCCATTTTGTTCTTGCCAAAATTAAAACATCCTTTTTAATATAAATAAAGATGTTTTAATTTTACTTTTTAACAATGAAAATAAAAGAATGGATACGCTTTTTTTGGAATATTTACTGAAGTAAGGAATAGCGTTACTCCTCAATTTAACAATCTAAATTCGGGCATCTATTTTTACAAATTCATAGGTATTGATACTACTTACATTAAAAAGTTTAATCTTGTGAAGTAGGAATCAAGACTTAAGAAGCACTTCAAAATGAGGGAAAGAGTTAAGAATCTAAAAGTATTAAACATTTGTTGATTGCTCACAAATAAATTCAGAATCACCTTATTCAAAAAACCAGAACTAACCTAATTCAATATTTAATATTCCTTGTTGAATGTTGGAAGTTCGATGTTCTTCAGTTCAACCGCCTTCCACCAGCTGATCTTTATACTGTAATTCATACAGTTTTTTGTAAAGCCCGTTTTCCTGTAGAATCAACTCTTGATGAGAACCCGATTCCCTAATTACTCCTTTATGCATCACCAGAATTTTGTCTGCTCCCTGAATAGTTGAAAGACGGTGAGCAACAACAATAGAGGTTCTCCCCTTCATCATTTTGTCGCTTGCAGCTGTAACTAAAGCTTCGGTTTCAGAATCCACACTGGATGTTGCTTCGTCAAGAATTAGAATCTGAGGATTATACACCAGTGCTCTTACAAAGCAGATGAGTTGCTTCTGTCCCATAGACAAAGAAGCTCCTCGTTCACGAAGTTTATAATCATATGTTCCTTTAAGATTTTCGATAAAGCGATGCGCTTCAACTTTATGTGCAGCTGCAATAACTTCTTCTCTCGAAATTTCCGAATTTCCCAAAGTGATATTTTCCAGTATAGTACCCGAAAACAGTGCATTGTCCTGCAATACCAATCCAAAATTAGATCGAAGGTCGCTTAAGCTTAAATCCCGGATATCCACCTCGTCCAATTTTATGCTCCCCTTTTGAATATCATAAAATCGAAGAAGTAAATTAATAATAGTAGTTTTTCCGGCTCCTGTTGCGCCAACAACGGCAATCGTTTCTCCTTCTTTTGCGGTAAAAGAAACATCCCTAAGAATATCTTCGCCTGCTTCGTTATATCTGAACCATACGTTTTCGAAAGTAATCTCACCTTTTGGGTTTTTTATGGATTTCGGATGCTCAGGTTCCTGAACCTCCGTTTCCACATCCATAACATTGAAAATGCGTTCTGAGGAAGCCAACGCTGATTGTAGCGTATTGAATTTTTCAGATAACCCGCGAATCGGCATAAAGAACTGTCTTGAGTATTGAATAAATGCCAACAATACACCGAAAGTTACTCCGCCCATTAATGCTCGCCCACCTCCATACCAAACCACTAATGCCATGGCAAAACTTGCCATTACCTCAACTATTGGCCAGAAAATAGAGAAGTAAAATATGGTCTCAATATGAGCTTTTTTATGGGCAGCGTTTATACTTTTGAATTTATCTTGTTGCTTTTTTTCTCTGTTAAAAAGCTGAACAATATCCATACCGTTGATGTGTTCCTGAACGAAAGAATTTAAACGGGCAATTTGATCCCGTACGTCCAGAAAGGAAATCCTGACCTTGTTTTTGAACCAAAATGTGGCATAAAAAAGAGCCGGTAGAATAGCAATGGTAATCAACGTCAGTTCCCAGCTCATGCTGAACATGAAATACAGAATAAAAATAATGCGAAAACAATCACCAATAATAGCTACAACACCATCCGAAAGCAGTTGGCTGAGTGCTTCAATGTCACTTGTAGTTCTGGTAATCAAACGACCAATCGGATTTTTATCAAAAAACTGAACGTTCAGATTTTGAATTTTCTTAAACACCGCATTTCTTAATGAGTACAAAGATCCTTGACCAAACCATCGGGTTATGTACGTATTGATCACTTGAAGTAAGAACTCTCCAATCTGCGCCAAAAATAACAAGCCAATGATCTTGAGAAGTCCCTGCAGGTCTTTATTGGCTATATAATCATCGACAGCAATCTGTGTAAGCTTAGGGCGCACCGTACCTAGGAACGCAGCTGTAAGTGTCAATACAATGGCAAGTGCAACATACCAACGGTATGGTCTTATATAAAAATAAAGCCGCCGAATTAATTTTCTATCGACGGCTTTGTTGTTTTCTTTTTTACCCAATGCAATTCAGTTTAAAGTCTATCCTGATCCCGATATGAAGATCTTGAACGATTACTGGAATCTCGATTCCATTTGTTCTCATCATTATTCTCTCCTTCGGATCTGCTTTTCCCTTGGTAACCACTATCGCGACTATTTCGATCACTTCCGCGATAATTACTACTGCCGGTTCTACCTCGGGTATTTTTTCGCGATCTGAAATTTTTCCTTCCGCCGCTTCTGCGATCATTACTGCCTTTGCGGTGATGGCTACTTCCGCCAGTATCTTTCGTAAGATCTTTTAGCTCAACTTTCGCTTTTACGATACCACGCTCGTGCGTCGGGTCTGTAAAAATAGGTCGTAGCTCATTTGCTAACCAAGCCGGATAAAATCCTTCTCTGGCTTCTTTTAAAAGAAGATGAGCATTGGTGTAACGAGCTGAAAAATGCCCTATGACTAATAACTTGGTTTGAGCTTCAGTTGCTACTCTTGCAGCATCTTTTGCAGAAGAATGTCCGGTTTCTGACGCTTTATCAGCTAGAGAATCACTGAACGTTGCTTCGTGATAAAGAATGTTGGTATTTAAGCCAAGCTTTACCGCATTTGGGCAATACTCAGTATCAGTAACATATGCAAAGCTATCACCTGCCCGTGGATGTCCAACGATATCTGACGATTTTACAACAGTACCGTCGCTTAGTTCTACATCCTGACCATCTTTAAGATCTTTAAATTGTTGATCTTCTGAGATACCCAATTTAGTGGCTTTCTCCGCATCAACTTTTCCGGGTTTATCCTTTTCCTGAAATCTATATCCAAGGCAATATCTTCTGTGCTTGAGCGCTCGGGCTTCAACATAATATTCTTCTTCATCGATAACCCTTGCCTCATCGGTTCCTTCTTCCACCTCAATGAAAATGATCTCAAAACCAAGTTCTACACCGGAAAATTTCAGATTCCATTCCACATACTCCTGAATACCTTCCGGAGCAACAATTCTAAGTGGTTTATCTCTGCGTTGAAGCTGTAAAGTTGATATTAAGCCTATCAAACCGGAATAATGATCCACATCAAAATGTGAAATAAAAATACACTCAATTTTTGAGCGCTTAATGCCAGCTTGTAGCATACGCATTTGGGCATTTTCACCGCAATCGAAAAGGAAAACACTTCCTTCTCTCCAAAGTGCTAGTGCCGGTAAATGTCTTACTGCTGTTGGTGTTGCTGAGGCTACGCCTAATGGAACTACTATCATTTTAATGTCTCCCGCTATGTTATTTTAGTTTGAGAGATATTGCGTTCAGGCAATCTCTCAAAAACCCTGATTATATTTCAGCCAGTTCTTGTTCTAGTATTTGTTTGTTATACATGCTTGTATAATGTCCTTTTAATTCTAAAAGCTCTTGATGGTTCCCTGATTCAACAATCTGTCCATCTTTTAAATAATAAATCACATCTGCATCTTTTATAGTCGAAATTCGATGGCTTATCATTATTGTTGTCCTGCCACTTAATTCCTGTCTCAAATGTTTGAGTATTGCTTCTTCCGTTTTTGTGTCAACCGCACTTAATGAATCATCAAAAATTAAAATATTGGGGTCTTTTATTAATGCCCTTGCAATTGCAGTACGTTGTTTTTGTCCACCCGAAAGAGTTATTCCTCTTTCTCCCAACATAGTCTCAAATTTTTTCTCAAAATCCAAAATATTCTCTTTAACCTGAGCTTTTTCTGCGGCTTCTTCGATCATTTCAGAAGTAGCATTCTCAATTCCGAACGAGATATTATCGCCAATAGTATCAGAAAACAAAAAAGTATCCTGAGGAACAAAGCCAATTGCTGTTCTTAATTTCTCGAGATCCAGTGATTTAATATTCTTTCCATCGATCAAAATTTCTCCATTTCCGGGATCAAAAAGTCTCGGAATAAGCTGTACTAAACTTGTTTTTCCTGAACCGGTTCTGCCTACAAACGCAACATTTTGACCCTGTTCAATTTTAAAACTTACATTTTTAATTATGTCGGTTGTAGTATCCGGGTATTTAAAACTCACATTTTTGAATTCAATTGAGCCATTAACAGAAACATTGTCTTTGTCTTTGATATCGGTTAAAGTTTCAATTTCGATGGGTTGATCAAGTACTTCTTCAATCCGATTCCATGACGCCAATGACTTTTGAAAACGGTTAGTGGTATACCCAAGAGCAGCTACCGGCCATGTGAGATATGCAACATAGATCAAAAATTCCGCGATGTTTCCAACAGTAAGTGATCCCTGAATGATCATTTCTCCACCCTTCCAAATTACGATCAATAAAGAAATCCCGATCATAAAATTTAAAGCAGGATGGAAAAGTGATTCAATCATATCCAGTCTAAGTTTCTTTTTCCGATACTGTTCGCTCATCGCTTCGAACTTCTTCTGTTCGTTGTCAAGTCTGTTATAAGCCTTTATTAATCGAATGCTTGAAAATGTTTCTTTAGCCTGACCTGCAAGCTCAGAATATTGCTCCTGAATAATAATAGAATGCTTATGGATGTAACCTGTGATCCAGTATGCGAATATGGAAATAAATGGAAGTGGTATCAGTGCCCAAACCATGAGATCTTTGCTTACCACATACATCATTGTAATTACAAATCCGGCTCTGGTAATCGTATTAATACTATACATGATAACCGGGCCATAATATTCGCGAACTTTATTTACATCTTCGGTAGCCCTTACATAAATTTCTCCGGAAGAATATTGAGCGTAAAATCGTTGGGGAAGCTTCATCAATTTCTCAAGAATCTCATTCCTCATATCAAATTCTACCTTCCTGGAAGATACAATCAACGTTTGACGGGTTGCGAAAAGTAATATCCCGTACAACAAAACTGCTCCAACCAAATAACCTGCATTTTCAGCAAGAATTAAACCTGCATCGCTGGAAAATAAAGTAGCAAAAAGGGTATCAGCTCCATCGTAATTAGCTTCTTTAAGAGCTTCCACTTCATCCATTGTCTTACGGATAAGTCCGGGAATCCAAACAAGAAAAAAATTAGCTCCGGTCAGAAAAATAGTTCCAAGAACTACAGCCCATCTGTATTTCTTTAAATAACTATTTAATCTCTTGAGTGCTCCCAAAGGGCCACCTTCTTTTTATTTAAATGCTTAATCTGAAAATTTTTCTGACCAGAATTTACCAATAGCTAATCCTGATAAATATGCAGATTCTACTGAATCACCGTTCATATAGCTACCAACCAAAGCTATAGGAGCATCGTGCCCTACTACTTCCATAAAAGGGCAGTCGAGTGGATTCTTAACTTTTGAGTATCGCCAGAAATGCAATTGTTTCCATTCAGGTAATGCGCTCCATCCACCTAGAATTTCACTTAATTCATCGAGAATAATTTCCTCAACCTCATCTCGATTAGAATTCATAAATTTCTTCGCAAACTCTGCAGTGGTATGTACAACGAAAGAACATTCTGCTCCTTCTTCTCTCTTAGATGCTTCGTTTGTTATTGATTCTATTACATCATTATCACATTCCATCATTGCCCAATTCGGAATATCCGCTGATCCATAACCAACCATCAACGAAAATGACGGTTCATATTCTACACTATCTACATCTCTTAGAAGCTTTAGAGTAGCCACTTCATCTATAGTGGTATTCAGAATTGCATAAGCCTGTTTAGATGGCGTTGCAATAATTACAGCATCAAAATTCTCTGCTAAACCGGTCGGAAAGTTCAACATCCATGAACGCTTTTTTGTTCGATCTTCACCGATATGAGTAATTCCACTTACTTTAGTTTCGGTTCTTACATCCACCATGCGAGCAAGTTTCTTGCCAACCTGGTTCATTCCTTTCGGAGCTATATATCTCTTTTTGGTTGGCTTAATATCTGTTTCTTCTCCTTGTTCATTTTTGTGAACAAATGGACCCACCCATGGCTCTAGGATTCCACTAT